>Ga0182018_10000715_pt1 | contig 41441 bp, 32 predicted proteins | sample 812P2MmetaG_FD_120490 | JGI IMG/M metagenome (GOLD analysis project Ga0182018, IMG submission 120490) | Permafrost microbial communities from Stordalen Mire, Sweden - 812P2M metaG | ecosystem: Environmental > Terrestrial > Soil > Wetlands > Permafrost | place: Sweden: Stordalen | collected... | reverse complement strand
TTTGGCGGTGCTGGCCGAAGGCCCGGCGGGCGAAGCGGCCTTGGTGGCCTGGGCAGCAAACGTCAGAGGCATGGTGGCGAAGGCCAATGCGATCGTGGCAAACAGTGTCTTTTTCATTTTTTTTCTCCCTGCGGGCCCATCGCCCGCTTACATTTCCATCTTGCGCCCGGCCGCCTTTAAACTCGATAGCCCCGACAGGCTATCGCAGGCACCGAAATCGGGGCTATGAGGGTTAACGTTTATTAGTCCGCGAAAATAGCCCATATCCGGGGTATCGCCCGGGGTCCAGCCCGCGCCATACTGATAACGCAATGGTTACACGCCAGATCACCCACCAGAACATCTTTCGCGTAATGACTGTAGGGTTCGCCCTGGTAATCCTGCTGCTGCTTGCCGCGGCCGCCGTCGGAATCCGCAATATCCAATCGATTCAACAGAATGCCGCCGGCCTGGTGCGCGACCAGGAGGTCACCAACCGCCTCATCGGCGAACTCCACAGCCAGCAGACCGCCCTTACCGAAGTTTTCTCCGTTTTGGCGCGCGATCCCGATTCGGTGGACTACGACGGCATCATGCAGCAGCTCGGTCAGGCCGACAAAGACATCGACCGCATCTGCACCGAAGGCGCGCGCACGCCCGAGCAGCAGCTGTGGCAACGCTTACGCGAAACATCGGGCCAATTCTCCGCCGAGGCAAAGCGCATTCTCTCGCAGAACACGCCCGAAAGCTTCCGATCCATGGACCTGTTTCGCGACCACGAAGCTTTCATCGCCGTGATCGCGCGGCTGATCGAGACGCAATACCGCAAGGTGAGCGCGGCCGAGGCTGAGATTAACAAGGTCACTGCCCACCTGCTGGAAACATCGCTGCTGTTCGCCTCGGCCAGCGTCCTGCTGGCGCTCATCTTCGCCGGCATCACGGTGCGGATGGCGTCGAACCTGGTGCGCGGCATGGAATGGCAGACTGCCGAACTCGGCCGCGTGTCGTTCCATATGCTGGAAGATCAGGAAGCCGCGGCGCGCCGCTTCTCGCACGAGCTTCACGACGAACTGGGGCAATCGCTGACCGCGGTCAAGGCCAACCTGGCGTCAATCGAAGGCAATACAGCGCGTGTCTCCGATTGCATCCACCTGGTGGATGAAGCCATCGGCAATGTGCGCGAGATGTCGCAGCTCCTGCGCCCAACCATTCTGGACGATTTCGGGCTGGCGGCCGGGCTGCGCTGGCTGTGCGAGGGTTTCGGACAGCGCACCGGCATCGACGTCGCTTGCGAAGTCCCATTTAGCGGCCGACTGCCCGATGGAGCGGAAACGCACCTCTTCCGCATCGCCCAGGAAGCGCTCACCAACGTGGCGCGCCACGCTTCCGCCAAACACGTGCGCATGCAATTGGAACAGGCGGACGGTCATGTGACACTGCGCATCTCCGACGACGGGCGCGGCCTCAGTCCGTCGCCCGATAATCCGCGCGGTCTCGGCCTGATCGGCATGCGCGCCCGCGCACGCAGTGCGGGGGGAGACATGGAAATTCGCTCGCGTCCGGGTGAGGGTGTTCTAATTGAAGTGCGGGTACCGGTGGGCGATGAAACGCATTCGAATCCTGTTAGCTGACGATCACGCCGTAGTGCGCCAAGGTTTCCGCATGCTTCTGAGCGCCCAGGCGGACCTCGAAATCGTGGGCGAAGCCGGTAACGGTCGCGAAGCCGTCGAGCTCGCAGCCAGCCTGCGGCCCGATGTCGTCGTGATGGACGTCACCATGCCGGAACTCAACGGCATCGAAGCCACCCGCCGCCTCACGGCCGAAAACCCGCACATTCGCGTGGTCGCCCTGAGCATGCACAAGGATTCGGTCTACGTGCGCGAGATCCTGCGCGCCGGCGCCCGCGGCTACCTGCTGAAGGATTCCGTGGCCGACGATCTGGTGGCCGCCGTTCGCGCCGTGGCCGGCGGCGAAGGCTACCTAAGTCCGGCCATTTCGAATGCCGTGCTCGACGATTATCGCAAGCACGTCACCAACCCGATCGACCTGCTCAGCAGCCGCGAGCGCGAAGTTCTCCAGATGCTCGCCGAAGGCAAAACCAACAAGGAGATCGCCGTCACGCTCAATCTCAGCGTGTACACCGTCGACGCCCATCGCGGCCGCATCATGGAGAAGCTGAACGTGCACAGCATCAACGAACTGGTGCGTTTCGCGCTGCGCAACGGCCTCATCGATTGACTCCTTGACATCTTCTAAAACTGAGCATACTGAGTATACTCACATGAGCGGCACCTTCGTCATTTCGCAGACGGACAAGCGGCCCATCTACCTCCAGATCATGGAGCAGGTCAAGCAGCGGGTTGCGGTGGGCGATTGGACCGAAGGTCAAGCCATCCCCTCCATCCGTCAACTCGCGGTGGACCTGCAGGTCAGCGTGATCACGGTGAAGCGGGCGTATCTCGAACTGGAACGCGAGGGCGTGATCGTGACGCAGCAGGGGAAGGGCTCGCATGTCGCCTCGATTCCCGGGCTGGGGGTGCGCCTGCAAGAACAGGAACTGGAAAAGCATTTGGAGCAGGCGGTCCGTCTGGCGGACCTGCTGGGCATCCGGCCCAAAGATCTGGAAGCCCGGCTTCGCGAAACCGGTGACCGGCACATGGAGAAAGAAGGGGAACAAGTATGAGCGATCTGGCGATAGAACTCCACGGTGTGGGGAAGCACTATCCCTTCTTCCGGCTGGACCGTATTGACCTCCAGGTGCCGCACGGACAGATCATGGGATTGATCGGGCCGAACGGGGCCGGCAAGTCCACCACCATACGCATCCTGATGGGGCTGGTGCAGCAGGATTGCGGTGAAGTGCGCGTGCTGGGACGCCGCATGCCCGCCGAACAGATCGCCGCCAAGTGGGATATCGGGTTCGCGTCGGAAGATATGCGGCTGTACGAAGGGATGACGCTCGCCTGGCACATGAATTTCATCCGGTCCATCTATCCGAACTGGGACGCGCCGTATGCGCAACTCCTCCTGAAGAGGTTCGGTCTGCGGGCGGTGCAGACGATTAAAGGGCTGTCGCACGGCCAGAGAGTCAAGGCGACGTTGCTGCTGGTGTTGGCGCGGCGTCCCCGCCTGCTGGTGCTCGACGAGCCGACGACCGGGCTCGATCCCGTGGCGCGCCACGAGATCTTGAAGGAACTGACGGCGGTCATGACCGACGAAGGCCGGAGCGTCCTGTTTTCGTCCCACAACACACGGACGTGGAACAGATCTCCGACCGGATCACGTTTATCGACCGCGGCCGCATCATCGACTCCATGGACAAGGAAGCCTACCTGGACCGGTGGCGTCGCTTGCGTCTGGAAGTGCCGTCCGGAATGGCGCTGCCGGCTCTGCCCGGCATCATCGGAATCCGCCAGGACGGACGGCTGGCCGTCGTCACCGCCAACGCCTTCGCGCCCGAGATGGCCAACGCCTATGAGAGCACCGGCGCGAGGGTGAAATCGATCGAAACCATGACGCTCGAAGAGATCTTCGTGGCCAACGTGGAACATAGCCGTGAGCAGGAGGTAGGAGCATGAGTAGCCGGGTGATACAAACTCTGATTCTGAAAGACTGGCGCCTGCAGCGCACGCAGATACTGATCTCCGTGGCTGCAGGTGGCCTTGCGCTCGCGCTCCTTCAATTGAAAAGCGAGACGGCCTTTTTGGTCGGAACCGTATGGTTCTTCGTTTCGCTCATCGCTCTGGGAAGCATGCTGCCGGTCTCCAACGTAATCAATGAGCGAAAAAAACAAAACCTGCCTTTCCTCATGAGCCTTCCGATCTCGGCTCTGCAATATGCCATCTCCAAGATGGCGTCGACCCTCGGGTTGTTCCTGCTGCCTTGGGGGGCCCTCGTCATCGCCGCGTCGACGCTCGTCATGAACCGCGGCGATATTCCGAAGGGCATTGTTCCCTTGATGTTCATTCTGTTTGGCCTCCCCCTGGTGGGCTTCTGCCTGATCGCGGCGACTGCCCTGGTTAGCGAATCGGAAGGGTGGGCCATCGCGGCCACAATCCTTTGTAATTCGTGGTAGGGCCTGGCTTGGTACTTCATCATTCGCAACCCCGCCATAAACCGCGATCTGAGCAGTCCCGTGCCCGTGTGGAGTCCGGCAGTGCTGACGATCCTGGCCGGGGAGGCCGCTGCGGTGGCGCTGATCCTGGGAGTCACCTTTTACCTGCAATCCAGAAAGCGGGAGTTCGTCTAGGACTCGCGTCCGATAAACCATCTGCAAGAAACCCGAAAGGAAATACTATGCGATACTTTCGCCAAACGGCGCACGCCGCGGCTTTTGCCCTACTCGCTTTGACGCTTCCCATCCTGTCCGCGCAAGACGGAGGCGCCATCTACAAAGAACGATGCGCGTCGTGCCACAATGAGCCGGAAGGCCGAGTGCCGTCGCTCAGTGCCATCAAGGAGATGAGCGGCGAGGCAATTTACGTGACCCTGACCAGCGGCAGCATGAAGACGCGGGCAGAAGGCTTATCGAGTGCTCAGATCTTCGCTCTGCTGGGCTACATCGCCCCGACGGGTGGGACGCAGACAACGCCTTCTAAGTTCGAGCGGACCTGCAAAGGGGAAGCAGCGTTTCCACCTGCCGCGAACGCGCCGCAATGGAACGGCTGGAGCCCGAGCCTTACCAACGCGCGATTCCAGGGCGCGGCCTCGGCGGGGCTGGCGGCGGCCGATGTGCCCCGTCTCAAGCTCAAGTGGGCCTTCAATCTTGGCGCCGTCATCATGGCGCGGGCGGAGCCGGCGGTCATCGGCAATCGCGTTTTCGTCCCGACGCTCACCGGGGCCGTGTACGCGCTCGATCGCGACACCGGCTGCACCCAGTGGGGATTCAAGGCGGACACCGGAATCCGCTCAGCGGTAACCGAGGCAGATCTCGATGGCACACGGGCGCTCTATTTCGGCGACGGCGGCTCGAACGTCTACGCTTTGAATGCCGCAACCGGCGTATTGATCTGGAAGGTCCACCCGGTGGATCACTTCGCCACCGTTGCCACCGCGGCGCCGCAGGTCTACAAAGGCGTGCTCTACCAGTCGTTCGCATCCTTCGAGGAGGCGCTTGGGGCCGTCCCGAATTTCCAATGCTGCACTTTTCGGGGAAGTGTGGTTGCGCTCGACGCGGCCACCGGCAAGAAACTGTGGCAGACCTTCACCATTGCGGAAGCGGCCAAGCCTACCGGCAAGAACGCGGCTGGGAAGCAACAGTTCGGGCCTTCGGGCGCCGGCGTTTGGTCGACGCCCACCATCGACGAGCAACTCGGCGTTCTCTACGTCGCCACCGGAGACAACTACTCCGACCCGGCGACCAACTCGAGCGACGCCATCCTCGCCATGGATCTCAAAAGCGGCAAGCTGCTATGGTCGAAGCAACTGACGGCGAACGACACCTACAACAACGGCTGCGACACTCCCCTGCGGATGAATTGCCCGGAAAAAGGAGGTCCGGATTTTGACTTTGGGCAGCCGCCGATTCTGGTCCGCTTAGGCGCCGGAAAACGAGCTCTGGTCATCGGCCAGAAATCGGGTATGGTGCACGCCGTGGATCCTGATCAAGACGGCAAACTGCTGTGGCAAACCAGGGCCGGCGCGGGCGGACCGCTAGGCGGCAGCCAGTGGGGCTCGGCCGCCGACGCACAGCAGGTGTACGTGGCCATCTCCGATATCGGACTCGGCGGCGTTGCCGATCCCAAAGCGCCGGGGGGCTTCCGATTCATACTGGATCCCAAGAAAGGCGGCGGCCTTTACGCACTGGATCTGGCCACCGGCACGATCGCGTGGAGCACCAAGCCCGACCCGTGCGCCGAGGGCCGGACGGATTGTTCGCCGGCGCAATCGGGCGCGGTGACCGCGATTCCGGGAGTCGTATTTTCCGGCTCGGCAGACGGGCATCTGCGCGCGTACGCCGCCGGGACCGGCAAAGTGCTGTGGGATGTGGACACCGCTCGCGAGTTCCAGACGGTGAACGGCGCCCCCGCGCACGGAGGCTCAATGGATGCGGGCGGCCCAGTCGTCGTGAACGGAATGCTGTTTGTGCATTCGGGCTATGGCCAATGGGGCGGCATGCCGGGGAATGTATTGCTGTCCTTCTCGGTGGATGGAAAGTAGCGCTCGGCGCGGACTGAGTCACGGTCCCTGTCAATTTCCCGGCCGATCGGTCTGCCGGCCGGCCCTTGATCTAATCGCAAGCACGTCACCAACCCCATCGACCTGCTCGACGCGCACCGCGGCCGCATCATGGAGAAGTTGAACATGCACAGCATCAACGAACTGGTGCGCTTCGCGGTGCGCAACGGCCTCATCGATTGACGGCCGCGGGTAGCGCGCCCACAAGCCGGCCGAGTTTCACCTACCGGTCGACGACCGGGCTCCACCCTCCGAGGACGAATGCCGGATCGCGATAGTTGGCGATGGTCTGGGCATCCTGTGGCTCGGTCAATTGCCTGGAGACGGGGTGCCGCTCCGTGACGTCGATGGGATGGCCGTCGGCATCGATGCTGTGGAACTCCCAGAAGTGAATGTGCGAGGTATCGTCGTCGATGGGTCCCCAGCCGACTGGCGGAATCCCTTTGAGTCGGCAGTCGATGAGCACGGCCTCGGCGTAGGGGTAGTTGAGGCCGTGATTGTTGGGCAGGCGTGCGAGCACGGTGGAAGGTCCGGCGGGCGCCGATGGCGAACTCGTCGCCAGCGGGCGGTCGACGGCGGTAAAGGTGCAATCGACAAAGACATTGCCGTGGTTCGCTTCGGTATTGCGAATCCACATGAACGGCCCTACCGACTGGATCTCGCAGCGCCGGAAGAAGGCGGGGCCAACGCCCAGGATGGTGTCGCCATCGCCGGCGATCGTGCTGTCGGTAAGATAGACCGATCCCCGCAGATTGAGCGCATCGCCGGAGCCTTTGATATTCATGTGGCTGACTATGTTCTTCGAGCCGGAGATGAGCAGACCTTCTGCCTGGCCGAAGGCGTGATTGGTCACAGAGAAGACCATGAACTCGATGCCGGTTGACTCGTATGCGGAGAAAGCGCAGCGGCGGTTCGGCCCCGGCTGGGGCGGATTGAACGCGCTGTTGTTGCTGTAGCCCACCTGAACCCCATCGCGATCCTCGCCGCGGAAGGTGAGATTGGCCTTGTTGCGGAAGAAGACGATCTCTTCGTAGGCGCCGTTCTTGATGAAGATCGTCACCCGTTTCGACGGATTGTCGGGAACGAAGTCGACTGCTCCCTGCACGGTATTGAAATCGCCGCTGCCATCGGCCGCCACAACCACTCGAGTGGAATCGGCGCGTGGAGGCGCCGGTTTGGTGGTGAAACGCCAGGTCTGCTCCCCGATGAAGCCCGCGAACGCGCCAGTGGCAACAGCGAAGACGTCTGCATCGATCTGCACGACGTATTCATGGCTGTACCGCAAGACGTTATTGTGAGGGTAAATCGTGGCCACGTTGCCATGGACGATGACCGGGTAGAAGTGAAAGTCAGCCAGGCCGCCGATGGTGGTGAGCTGGTAATTGTGCAGATCCGCGGGCGTCGTTCTCACGGCTGGCGTGGTAGTGGTGGGCGAGGTGGGGACGGCAGGGTCCAGAACAATCGCCCCTGCGGGCGGGGCGGCGACGCGTCGGGAGGGGTCGGGACCGGCAGGGATACTGAGGTCGAGTGTGTCCACCAACTGGTGGCCGGTCGCATCGTAGATACGAACCTGGCCGGACTTGCCAATCCTGGGAGGGCTGGAGAAGGTCAGTACCAGATGCGTGTCGGGATTGACGCCGGCCGCATGATTCGCAGGGAAACAGGTAACGGCGGCATCGGCGCGCGCCGCAGTGGACAAGGCAAGGGCGGCAAGCACGCAAAACGGGTAGGCCGCAGAGCGAGGTCTCATGGTAACTGCTCCTGACCGGAATTTCCGTCTCAAACTTCCAGAACCCCTTCAGTTTAGCTTGATGGGGCGGACCCCAATCAGCGTTAACTTAAGCGCATCCTGATACCCAGTTATCGCTGCGCAGAAGCGCGTTGACACCGCGGTCTTTCTGAATCGGACCCTCCAGCGAATCTCCCGAACGTCCCAAGCGCGCGTCGGCAGCCGGATTCCCAGGCAGAGGGCGACGCCCCGGGCGAACCCCAGATCCTAATCGGTCAACTTGTTTCAAGCCGTTTCGGGCCAGTGTATGAGAAGCCCACAATAACCGTCAAGTGGGCCCGGAGCGGTAAACGCTACGGTGTCAGGCAGAGTGATCCGGACCCGCCCTCCGTTTGGTGAGGCGTATCCCCTAGATGCAGGCACGCCCTCGGCCCCCATTCATTTCACCACCGGTGTCACCCCACTCTTCGCGGGCACATTGCCAACCCTGACTAACACCGGTACGTTGGCCCCGCATAACGTCGCCGGGAATCTGCGCATTCAGCTGAAAGGAAAACCCCGCACGCACCATTACTCTTGTATGGGGGTGTCTACAATCCTTCGTCGGCTTATGGGCGGTAGCGCTTCTAACGTTCGCAATTCAGAACAAAGCCACTACCATGTTTCGCACCCACGAACCAAGCAGCCGTACCGAGTTCTACCGAAAGCAGGGTGTCAAGGTGGGAGACGCAGTTTGCCCTGGTCCCATGCCAAGCGCGCGCGCAGTCATCGTGGGAAAGAAAGGCGGGGGCGAGAAGACATCGCCCCCCGGTGGCGATAACATGCACCGGCCGAGGGCCCCTCGCCGTTCTGCAGTCTCCGCTGCCTCCGGGCTCTCTGCAAATATGCAACCAGGACGTGAAAACTTGCCGAGCGCAGGCGGCGACGCATGCGCCACCTGCCGAACTCTCAGGGCCGGGATGTGCAGACCATGACACACTGGTTGCTCACTCCCGCTTTGCATTCCGAAGCAGCATGCGGGAGAATGTACCTGTCGCATGAGCCCTCAGGCTGGTCCTCCCGTGAGGGGAGAGCGACTCCCCAAGCCGCCGGCAAGGGATGCCGCAAACGAGTACCGGCGACTGGTGGTCACGCTTGCGGCCAAAGCCCGGTGGCTCGGCTCGCGAGATCCCGAGAGCGCGGCCCAGGAAACCTTGACCCGCTCGCTGGAGAATCCAGCCTCCCATGCGGCGGTCGAATACTACTTCAGCCAGAATCCGCCCGACGGTCTGAACATTCCCGGCTGGCCGCTCGACCATCTCCTGGCCTGGCTGCATGCCGTCCTCCGCTACGTCGTTCGCGAGGAACGCAGTCGCGCGGGTTTCCAGCGCGAGGTGCCGGTCAGCGAAGGCTATCCGGACCCAGCCGACCCGGCGGCCGGCCCGCTTGAAGCCATGATCGAGCAAGAACTGCGGGCCATCGTCGTGGATTGTTTCCCCAAGCTCGAGCGCGAGCAGCGGCAGGTGCTGACCATGCGCGTCGAGGGATTGAAATACGGCGAGATCGCCTCTCGCCTGGGGGTCAACGAGAATACCGTGGCCACGTGGGTGAGCCGCGGCATCCGTGAACTGGGCCGCTCGGTCCGGAAACGCCTGGGGGTACGATGACAGACCGCATCGACCGTTATGTACGGGGCGAATTGTCGCCTGAGGAAGCACGCGCGCTGGCGCAGGCGTCCCTCGAGTCGCCGGCCCTTTTCGATGAACTAACCGACGCCGCCCTGGCCAAGGCCGCATTAAATCCGCGCACGGTCCGCGCCGCGAGCGTGATTCGCACCTGGCGCAGGACGGCGGTCATCGCCGGCGGCTTGGCGGCGGCGGCCGCCTTCGCTTTTTTCTCGCTGCCCCATCGACCATCGACGCGCGAGTCAAACGTCAAGCCTGTGCTTGAGCTGTCCTCCAATGCGGGCCAGCCCGTGCTTCTGGCAAGCGGTCTGCACCCGGCAAGCGCGCCGGTCTTTCGCGGCGACGAGCCTGATAGCCGCGCGCCGCAAGCCGCGGGGTCGATAGTCTCCATCGAAGACGGGCGCGCGAATATTAACCTTGGCTCGTTGGACGGACTGGCGAAAGGCGGCGAACTCCACGTGTTTCGCGGTTCCGACGCCGTCGGACGCTTGCAGGTGACCACGGTTTTTCGCGATCGCGCCCGCACCAGTGTGATTGAAGGCAAGCAGCTACGGCCGAAGGACGAAGTCCGCGTTGACGGCGCGGATCACATGAGCGCGTTGCTCGAACAAGTGGATGCCGCGTTCAATCGTGGCGACCCGGACGCCGCCATCGAACTGGCCGAGGCGGCGGTTCGCTGGGGCGAATCTGCTGCCGTCTCGCCAGGCGCGATGGCCGTGTCGTGGAACCAACTCGCCGTTTTGCAGATGCTGCGCGGCGAGTACGGCGGCGCCGAATCGCTCCTCTATCGCGCCGCGTCCGCGGCATCCAAAACGGACCCGGTGTACGGTCAGATTCAAAACAATCTCGGTGTGCTGGCCGAACTGCGGGGCGACCGTGACAAAGCCGCCGCGAGCTATGACGACGCGCTGGGCGCTAATTCCGGGGACCAGCGGCAAATCGTGGAACGCAATCTCGCGCGCGTTCGAGGCTCGCGGTAAACCGTGCCTGCGGTCCTGCCAGCGCTGTTTGCCGTCGCGCTCCTGCTCCAAAATCAGCCCCCGCAAGATTGGGCCTCCCTCGACCGCCAGGCCGAGGATCTCTACACCAGGGGCGATCTGAAGGAAGCGATCCGCGTGGCGAATCTGGCCGTAGATGCCGCGTCCGGCGCCCAACAGTCCGGTCACAGCATGGATCGGCTGGGCTTTTTCGAATATACCTTCGGAGACTACAAGAACGGCGAGCGACACCTTCGCCAGGCGCTTGAGCTTCGCAAAGGTACTCAGGGCGCCGACACAATCGACTATTCGGAGAGCGCCAACGACCTGGCGCTCTTTTGCCGCGACTCGGCGAACTTGCCGGAAGGCCGAGCGCTCGCCGAGGAGGCTGTGGCGATCCGGTCGCGCCTCCTGGGCGCCGCCGATCTACGCGTGGCCGAGAGCCTCGACACGCTGGGCAGCATCGCCGCGTACCAAGGCGATTACGATTTCGCGATCTCCAGGTTCGAGGAAGCGCGCGCCATTCACGAAGCGCAGCCGGACGCCGCCGGGCTCGGCGAAGAGTACGGCACGCTCTGCATCAATCTCGCTGGCACCTATCAACGCGTCGGAAAATACGCGCAGGCGGAAGCCCTCTTCGCCAAGGGTCTCGACGTGTTGCGCCGGAAGCCGGGCGTCAATCACCCGTCCTATTCCACCAGCCTGGTGGCGTATGCTTTTCTGCAGGCCGACCTGGGCCACTATTCGGTGGCCGAGAAACTCTACGACGAAAGTGGCAAGCTGCTGCTGGAACAACTGGGCGAGCAGCATCCGTACTACACCACATATTTGAACAATCGCGCGGCCCTGTATACGGCGCTGGGCAATCTCACTGTGGCCGAAGCCGACAATCGCAAAGCGCTGGAGTTGAAACGCAAGATCTATGGCCCCGACGCGCTCACCGTCGGCGCATCGCTCCGCAACCTGGCGCATCTCGTCTCCCTCCGCAATCGCGCCGAAGGCGAGACGCTCTACCAGGAAGCTGTCGACCTGTACGCCAGAAATCCCAAGGCCCCGCCGTTCGACTACACCAGCGCCCTGCTTGGCCTGTCGGAAGCGCAGCGCAATCGCGGCGATCTGGCGGCCGCCCGTGCCACCCTGCAACACGCCTCCGATGTCGCCGCCAAAGGCCTGGGCCTCAAGCACCCGCAATATGCCGCTGTGCTCTGCAATCTCGGCCTGGTCCAGCAGGCAGCGCATGAATATCCGCAGGCCGAACAGAGCCTGCAGCAAGCCGTCGACATCGTTAGCGAATCGCAGGGCGACCGCCATCCCGACCTGGCGCGCTACCTTCTGCGCCTGGCCGCTGTTTACGACGAGGCTGGCGATTTTCGCGCTGCCGAACCGCTGTATCGCCGCAGCCTGGAGATTTCCGATCACTCCCTGGCAGACATGCTGACCGTGGGATCGGAACGGAACAAAGCAGCCGTGCTCGCGAATCTGGAGGACCCGATTCCACTGCTTCTGGCCTTCCAGCGAAGGGCCGGCGATCGTCTTCCCTCCGCCCGCGCGCTCGCCTTCGAGGCCGTGGCCCGCCGCAAGGGCCGCCTCCTCGACGAAGTTCACGATTGGGGCCAGAGTCTGCGCGAGAATCCCGACGCGGCCATCCGCGACCGTTTCAATCGGCGGGAAGCGATGTTGGAATGCCAGGCCTCACTGACCATCGCGCTGGGGTATCGAGACCTAAAGCCGGCAGTGGTGGGCACGTGCGCCCTGCCCGGTACCGAACTCGAAGGCCGTTACGAGCGCTTACTCCACGACCTGCGCACCAACTGGACCGGCGGTTTGGGAAAGGAGGCTCTGCAAGCTGTGGCAGCTTTGCGGCAACGCATCGACGCGCTCGAAGCCGAACTGAGCCGCGACATCCCGCAGTTCGCCTCCACCATCCGGCCGGCCAGCCTGGAGCAAATCCGCGCGCACCTTCAGCCCGACGAAATGCTGATCGAGTTTGTCGCCTACTCCAATCGTTATGGCGCCTTTCTGCTGGCGCGCAGCGGCGAATTGCGCTGGGCGGATTTGGGCCCCGCCGGCCCGATGGATCGCGCGGTGCAGGATTTGATCGCGGCGGCTAACGATTGGAGTGCTTCCCTGGCCGCTAAAGAGGCCGCCAGCGCCAAAACATCGGAGCAGACCGCGCAGGACGCTCTGCGCACGCTTTCGCAAAAGCTCAGTCCCGTGATCGCCGAACTGGCGCGGCGAAAAGAGGTCGCGCGTTTGCGCATTGCGCCCGATGGACTGCTCAATCTGGTGCCGTTCGGAGCGCTGGCCGATGCCCGCGGCGCGTTCCTCATCCAACAATTTGCCATCAGCTACGTTTCGGCGGGCCGCGATCTGACTAGCGTTTCCACGGCATCGGCGGCCACATCGGCGGTCATCGCGGTGAGCCCTGGAGCGAGTGCGAAATCTGCCGGCGCTCCGTCCGCCGGGGCATTCCGCGCCGAGCGCCTGGAGCGATTAGACGACGCGGAGCAGGAAGCCCGCGAGGTGAAGAAGTGGATTCCGAAAGCGCAGTTGCTGAACGAGGGGGCGGCCACCGAGCAGCGCATCAAGCAACTACATCACCCTACGCTGCTGCACATCGTGGGCCACGGAATCGTCCGCGGCAATGAAGATTGCACGCTGGACCCATCGAGCCCGGCGTGCCAGCTCGGCAGCATGGATCCAGCGGCGCGCGTGATGAGCTTATCGGCCATCGTGCTGGAGGAGGCGTACGGCCGCGGCGGTCCTTCTTCCCAGGATGGCCTGCTGACCGCTCTGGAGTTGCAGTCGCTCGATCTGCAAGGCACGCAAATGCTGGTGCTCTCGCAATGCCGCATGGCGGACGGCGTGCCGTCGTCGGGCGAAGGAGTGTTCGGCATGCGCCGCGCGGCCGCCATCGCTGGTGTCCGGACCTTCGTCGCCCCATTGTGGAAGATCGCCGACACCACCGAGCAGGCCCTGATGGATGACTTCTACAAAGAGCTCAGCGCCGGAAAGGGCCGGGCGGAAGCCCTGCGGGAGGCACAACTGAAATTGCTCTGCGACCCGCGCACGGCCAGCTTCCTGCAGTGGGCTCCGGTAATTCTCTCGGGCGACCCCGGCCCGCTGCCGCGGGCGCTGTTTGCGAAGTAAACGTCAGAGAGCGGTACACAATAGAGAAGGAATCCCCAGGACGTCTCGATGATTGTCATTTATTGATGGACGGAGAGGATGGTCCCCACCGGAGACAGAACGCCGCCGATGAGCGCCTGGATGGGCCAGTCGCCGTCGGCGAGCGAAGGTGGAACCTGGATGGCGATCTGATATAAACCCGCCGAGCCCGGCGCCAGCGCTGCGCCATAGACCGTGGCCGGCAAACTGTCGATGGTAATGCCGGGCATGGATCTGGTGGAATAGGCCTGATCGCCGGGAACCGCGACACCCGCGGGCGGCGTGGGAGTGGTGGGACCGAATCCCGTGCCCCAAAGAACGATCACGTCGCCGGGCTTGGCGGCGACCGTGGTAGCGCCGGCGAAGGTGCCGGGCTTTACCGCATAACTGTAATCGGTTCGCGTGGCCACCACCTGGTTGCCCGGCCAAGGGAAAAACGCCGGGCCGTATTCGCTGGCGGTGGTCGCGAAGGCCGCGCTCGTGCCGCCACCGGTAGTCACCGTCACGTTGATTGGACCGGCAGGCACGTCCGGCGCCAGCACATTGAGTTGATTCGGCGAGATGTAATAAACATATGCCGCCATGCCTCCCATGCTCACACTGACGCCGTCCAGAGACTCGGGCAGCGCGCCATTGACGATCGAGTTGCTCCAGTCGTCCGTCTTGGCAGCGAGACCCGTCCCTTGAATCGTCACCCAGGAATTGGCCACGATGCCCGGCTGAAAGCTGGCGCCGTTCACCACGCCGTTAGCGGAGATGGTGGGACCCGAGCCGCCGACGGCCGCGGCCCCGGTAACCTTGCGAATCGAATTGTGACCGGTATCGGCTATGAAAACGTTCCCCTGGCTATCTACACGCACACCGTACGGCGTCATAACGCTGGCGCTCGCCGGCGGACCTCCGTCGCCATTGCCGAGGCTACCAGTTGCAAACGGCGTTCCGTTTCCCGCGAACGTGCTGATGATCCCGGATGGGTTCACCATGCGGATGCGATTGTTCGCCGGGTCCGCGATGTAAACGTCGCCTGCGCTATCCACTGCCACGCCTTGAAATGCCGCCGTCAAGTTCAACCCCAATTTTGCGGCAGTGGCGGGACCGCCGTCACCCGAGAAGCCGGCCTTGCCCGTGCCTGCGAAAGTAGTGATGATTCCATTCGTATCCACCTTTCGCACGCGATTGTTGCCCTTGTCCGCGAAATAGATATTCCCCGCGCTGTCCAATGCGACGCCGGCCGGAAAATACAGCGCCGCCTTGGTCGCGGGCCCGTTATCGCCGGAAAATCCGAACGCGCCGCCCGCCACCGTGGTCAACACTCCGGATTTGTCCAGCTTGTAGATGGCGGATCCATTCAAATCCGAGACGTAGACATTCCCCGCAGAGTCCACGGTCATCCCGCCCGGTGAGGCTATCTTGGACAGGAATGAGCTGATCACCGGTACAGAGTTGATGATGCCGGCGGTGTCCACCTTGCGGAGGCCCTCGCCCGGGTCCGCGATGTAGACGTTCCCCGCGCCGTCCACTGCGATTGCTATTGGCAGAAAGAGCGCGGCGCTGGTTGCCGGGCCGCCATCGCCCGAAGAGTCCGAGGTTCCGTTACCTGCAAAAGTGCTGATGTTTCCGGAGGTATCCACCTTGCGGATGCGATTGTTGTTCCGGTCCACGATGTAGAGGTTGCCCGCGCCGTCCACCGCCAGATCGGGGGGAATACCAATCCCGGCGCTGATGGCTGGCCCGCCATCACCGGAGAAGACCAAGGTTCCGTTGCCGGCTACCGTGCTGATGACGCCTTGGCCATAGCCGGCTGACAGTACCGCGAACGTAGCGAACGTCAATCTCAAGACCGTTTTCATAAGCTTCTCCGATACCGCACTATTGGTGGACTGAGAGGATGGTCCCAGCCGGTGAGAGAATTCCGCCGATCATCGCTTGAATGGGCCAGTCGCCGTCGGCGAGCGAAGGCGGAACCTGTATGGCGATCTGGTACAAACCGGCCGAGCCGGGAGCCAGCGCGGCGCCATAAACCATCGCCGGTGTGTTGTTCACCGTAACGGTCGGCAGGGATGCCGTCGGGTAGCTGCCGGTGCCAGGTGTCGCGACGCCCAGCGGCGCTGCCGGATTCGTGGGACCGAGTCCCGTGGCCCAAAGGATGATCACGTCGCCCGGCTTGGCGGGAATGGTAGTCGCGCCGGCGAACGTGCCGGCCTTTACCGCATAGCTGTAATCGGTTCGCGTTGCTACCACCTGGTTACCGGGCCAAGGGAAAAATGCGGGACCGTATGCATCGGCCGTGGCCGTGAAGGACGCGCTCGTGCCGCCCGGCGCCGTCACCGTGACCGTCACCGGACCGGCGGGAACGTCCGGCGCCAGCACATTGAGTTGCCCCGGCGAGATGTAATAGACGTACGCGGCCTGCCCTCCCATGCTCACGCTGACGCCATCCAGCATTGTGGGCAGCGCGCCGTTGACAATCGAGTTGCTCCAATCGTCCGTCTGGCCCGCCAGGTTCGTCCCCTGGATGGTGACCCACGCATTGGCCGTCACTCCCGGCTGGAAACTTGCGCCGTTGACCACGCCGTTAGAGGAGATGGCGGGTGCGGGCGGCGGCGTTGTGCCGCTGGAAAGGCCGGTAACCTTGTAGACTCTGTTCCCTCCATATATGTAGAGATTGCCAGCTGAATCGACAGCCACGTCCAGCGCGCCGACATTGACGCCCGTGGGAGGCCCGCCATCCACCTCGTTCGGTGCCGAGTTCGGGCCCCCGGCCACGGTGGTAATGATGCCGTTGGTGTCCACCCTGCGGACGCGGAGGTTGCTGGTATCGGCTATATAGACGTTTCCGGCCGCGTCCACCGCTACTCCATGCGCCTCAAACAGTTGAGCGCTAGTGGCCGGTCCGCCGTCGCCCGAGAAGCCACTGGTTCCGTTGCCGGCGATGACGGTGATGGCGCCGCCCGGAGTCACTTTGTAGACGCGCGTGCCGACCGCGTCGTCGCACACGTACAGATTGCCGGAATTGTCCAGCGCGATGGCCCACGGCGCCCCGAGACTGCCGTCGAAGGTGTTTCCACCGGCATACGTCGAGAGAACTCCCGAGGTATCCACCTTACGGACGGCGCCGCAAATCGAGGAACCGAAGTACACATTACCGGCGCGGTCCACTGCAACCCCGCTGGGGCTGCAGATAGACACACTCGTTGCCTGGCTACCATCGCCGCCGGAAAGCCCGAAGGTTCCGTTTCCGGCGATGGTGGTCATGACCCCAGACGTATCCACCTTGCGGACCACATAGGACTGTCTATCGCCGATGTAGAGGTTGCCGGCACTGTCTGTCGCCAGCCCACCGGTACCCTCAATTTCTTTCAGTTGGCCGATGGTGGCCGTCACGCTACTGATGATGCCGGCGGTGTTTACCTTGCGGATCCTGGAGTCCGTCGCGTCCCATATATAAAGATTGCCCGCGAGGTCCAAAGTGATGTTGCCGGCCTGGCCGATGAAGGCGCTGACTGCCGGGCCCCCATCGCCGATGGGAGCCAGACCATTGCCTCCGGCGATCAGTTTGATGGTGGGTTGACCGAAACCGAGAGAGGCATTGATGAGAAGCAATGCCAGGGAATAGAGAACGGCGCGTTGCAGAGTCATGGTTTCCCTTATTAATGGGCGATCGAAAGGACCACCCCGGTGGGCGACTGAGTGCCGCCGATGCTCGCCTGAATGGGCCAGTCGCCATCGGCGAGGGTAGTGGGGACCTGGATCGCGATCTGGTACAAGCCGGCCGAACCGGGCGCCAGCGCCGCGCCGTAGACAATCGCCGAAATGTTGTCGATCGTGACGGTCGCCGAGGATGCCGTTGGGTAGCTGCCGCTGGGCACCGCGACGCCCGGCGGCGCCGTCGGGATGGTGGGACCGAATCCCGTTGCCCACAGGATAATGACTTCGCCCGGCTTTGCCGCCACGGTGGTCAGGCCCGCAAACGTACCGGGCTTTACCGCATAACTGTAATCGGTTCGCGTCGCCACCGCCTGGTTGCCTGGCCATGGGAAGAATGCCGGACCGTAGAGGCTCGCGGTTGCCGTGAAGCTCGCGCTCGTGCCGCTTGGCGCCGTCACCGTAACCGTCACCGGCCCGGCGGGGACGTCGGGCGCCAGCACGTTGAGTTGACCAGGCGAGATGTAATAGACGTAGGCGGCCTGCCCTCCCATGCTCACGCTCACGCCGTCGAGCGAGATGGGCAATGCTCCATTGATAATCGAATTGCTCCAGTCGTCCGTCTGCGGCGCCAGATTCGTCCCCTGGATCGTGACCCACGAATTGGCCACGATGCCCGGCTGAAAACCGGCCGCATTGACTACGCTCGTGACCGCGGGCAGCGATCCTGTAGCCTGCGCCTGTGGGACCACCACCAGATCGTAAATGACGGTTCCAAGCGTGCACGTCTGCGAACCGCATTGGTAAGGTACGAGCACTGCGACCGCCGTCCAGGTGGCGCCTCCATCGGTAGTCTTCGAAACAATGTTCGTGTCACTGGGGCCAATCACGTAGGCGGTGGAAGCGGCGTTCGGGTCGGCGCGGACCACCTGCATTCCAATACTGGGGACTAAGGCTGTGCTATCCGGAAAATCCGTCTTCCAGGTATTCCCGCCGTCCACGCTTGTGTACACATTCGCGTCTTCAAGGCCATCGTATGCCGCCGCATAGAGCAGGCCCGGGGTGATGTCGATTGCCACGTTCTGCACCAGGCTCTCCGGAATATTCAACTCCGTCCAAGTCTGCGCGCCATCGGTGCTCTTGTAGATTCCGCACTGTCCATTGGGATCGGTGCAGCCAATATCACTGAGGCTCGTGCCATAAATCTCAAGGCTGTTCTTCGGATTGATAAAGATCCTGTTGCCAAAGCCCGCCGTTGACGTGAGAAGGGTCCAGGTGTTTCCAAAATCCGTACTCTTGAGGAGGTAACCTTTGCCTGTGTGGAAGGACTCATTACCACCGACGACATAGACGACGCCGGAATGATTCGGATCGACGGCAACTCCGTCGAGGCCGGGTTGGTTCGGCGTGCCCCTGCTCGCGGAACCTGCCGGTTTGGGAATCGTCGGCGCGCTCCAGGTGACGCCCCCGTCCGTGGTTACCTCCAGGCCGTCGTCGGCGGCGATAGTATAGAGGACATTGGTTTTCACCGGGTCGATCGCGAGCAAAGCGGCGCTGCCGGAGGTGTAGCTAAAGGTGGGCTTCGAAACCACGGACCAAGTGGCCCCTGAGTCGGTAGATTTGAGGAACGCGAGCGGGAAGCCGGCGGGGCTGTCAAACCTTCCTATCGCATACACCGTCGACGGCGTCTGCGGATCGACCACGATGGCGAATATCTTCGGCTGTCCCGGGAGCGACGAATCGTTCGACGTCACAATTAGCTGTTTCCAGGTGACGCCACTGTCGGTGCTTTTGAAAGGCCCTGTTTTGGTGGCGGCGTAGAGCGTGGAAGCGGCCGTGGCCCTCCCGGCGAGCGCAAGAACAGATATTGCTAAGAGAACCCAAGAATGTTTCAGAGTGCAGCCCCCCCCTTTGATCCCTCAATGGGGAAATGGGGCTTGGCGGCGAATACTTTCAAAAACTTTAGGAGCGGCTTTGAGGTCGCCGTCGCCGCACTTCGTATGGGAACGAGAAGACTTCAGATGCAATCGGAAGCGCGAAATAGCTCATGGAACCAGCGACGAGGCAATGGGAAACTGGTGCCACTGGCCGTGAAACCGGCTTCTCGTAGACTGGAGTCAGACATTTCGGAGAAGGGGTCCAATCGGGCGTTGGTCATCGGCCGGAAATCGGGTATAGTGCACGCCGTGGATCCCGATCGAAACGGCAATCCGTTGTGGCAAACCAGGACCGGCGCAGGCGGCGCGCTAGGCGGCAGCCAGTGGGGCTCGGCCGCGGACGGACAGCAGATCTACGTGGCGATCTCCGATATTGGAATCGGCGGCGTTGCCGATCCGAAGGCGCCGGGGGGCTTCCGTCTCACACTGGATCCGAAGAAAGGCCGGTCTGCTGGCTGGACCTGTAGGCGCCGAACGGGTGTGTCACGCTCGATCAAGCGGGGAGAATTTGGCGCGCTCAAATCCACCCGTATTTTCCGGAGGTCGCATTGTGTTCCGTTTAGGCTTGCTGGCGTCGGCGGACTGGTCATCTCCCCGAACCCCGTTTCGGGACCCTTCGCCCGTGGCACTTCTGCGGGACTCCGGCCAGATGGATTCGTTCAATCGGGGCAACCAGAGCCGTGAAAACAGACCCGAACCTTTGCGAGAGAGTTTCGCAATACGGCCAAGAGCCGCCAGCAATAGACCCCGGTGCAGCGTCTTCGGCCTCCCGCTTGCACAGCCTTTTAGGAAGCTGTGCGAGCAGCTCTAATAAGAGGCAGGAGACGAGGCAAATGACTACCCGCAATCATCGCGGAGGCGAGTCGCGCAGCCCCAGGTGTGCGGCGCTACGACTCATTGCCGCGGCCGCGGCACTGACGGCGGCCGCCTCCGCGCAATCCGTGCCGGCCAGCGTCATCACCATCAACCAGCCCACTTCAGGACAGGCTATTTTCGACGCTGCCGGAAACACTTATTACCTCTCGGGCCCGGTGACCCCGGGGGCGGCGCAAATGCAGACCAGCGTGGGCACGTGCTACGTCGCCACGGGTTTTATCGGCAGCATTCCGACGCCTTGCGGCGCCGTGCAGGTGGCGAAGGTGAACCCCGCCGGGAACGAAGTGTGGGGCACGCTGCTGGGCGGCGAGACCAACGACATAGCGACCGCGTTGGCAGTGGATGCCGCGGGCAACGTCTTCGTCACGGGTTCCACCGGCGGCCAATTCGACACCACCTCCGGCGCCGCGATCCCCACCAGCACCACCGCTACTGCGTTCGCGGCGGAGATCAGCGCCGACGGCAGCAAGTTTCTCTACTCGACTTACCTGCCCCCCGGGCCAGCCACCGCCTCGGCCATCGCGCTCGACGCACAGGATAACGTGTACATCGCCGGAAAGACGTCGGCAGGCCACGCATTCGTGGTGAAGTTGAGCGCCAGGTCCACCATCCTGTACAACGTCACGCTCGCGGGCAGCGGCCTGGACGCGGCGACCGCCATCGTCATCGATTCCGCGGGCAATGCGCTGGTGGCCGGGGAGACGACCTCGGCTAATTTTCTGGTAACGGCCGGCGCACTGCAAACCCAGCTTGCCGGCGAACAGAACATTTTTCTGGCGAAGCTGGACCCCTCGGGCAATGTGCTGATGAGCACCTATCTGGGCGGAAGCGGCGTGGATTCGCCAGCGGCGATCGCGCTCGATGGCGCGGGTAACACTTACATCGCGGGCTCGACCAGTTCGCTCGATTTTCCTACCACCGCTGGAACCATGCAGCCTTCGCCAATCGTACCGGCCTGGAATAATACCTCGCCAGCTGGGTTCGTGGCGCAGATCTCGCCTAACGAGTCGAAGTTGAGCTGGGCGAGCTACGTAATGAGCTCCGACATCGCATTGGTTGCCGGCGTGGGTGAACTGGCGGTAACGGCATCGGGTGATGTTTACCTGGGCGGTATAACGGGTCCCGGATTTCCGGTAACACCTTCCGCTCCGCAAATCTGCTTTGCGGGCTCGAACAATAGCGACGATGGCTTCGTGGCGCATCTAAACTCGCAGGGATCGTTGGTGGACGCGACCTATATCGGGCCGATCATTGGCGTGGATGTAAACGCTGTCTGGGGATTGATGCCGCAGGCCAACGGCCAGGTATCGGTGGTGTGGCACGATGCCGGAAACAACAGGCTTTCGACGCTGCAATTCGGCACTGGCGGGTGGACTGCGCCCGCCTGTCTATCGACCGATGTGGTGAATGCCGCGACACAGTCGGGCAACGGAGGGGGCAACGGAGGAATCGCGCCGGCCGAACTCGTCACGCTCACGGGATTCGGTATTGGCCCCGACGCTGGCGTGTCGTATCAGCCCGATTCGCAGGGCAACGTGCCGACGCAGACGGGCGGTGTGCAAGTCAGGTTCGACGGGGCGTCGGCGCCGGTGCTTTACGCACAGTCGCGGCAGATCAACACTATTGCCCCGGCCGGCCTCACCATCGGCGCGACGACGAACGTGACCGTCACCTACAACAACCAGCAATTCGATCCCGCGACGGCGTCGGTCACGTTCGGCAGCGCGGGAATTTTCCGCCTACACGTCGGCCAATCCTCGCAGGCCGTGGCGATGAATCAGGATTGGACGCTGAACGGTCCCACGAATCCGGCCACGCGGGGATCGATCGTCACGGTGTGGGCGACCGGGTATGGCGAGACGTCGCCGGCATGCACAGTGGGTGGTCTGAACGATCCGGTGGCGGAGCCGCTTAACCCCGGAACGAGCGCGCTGATCTTCTCCGTTGCACCGACGATTGCCCAGTACGCGGGCAGCGCGCCGACCTTGGTTTGCGGGATCGTGCAGATCAATTTTCAGATTCCAACCAACATCGCCCCGGGCGTATGGGGGTTCGATCCGTGGGTGCAGTTGGTGAATGGCAATGCAACCGAGACGCTTGAGCCGCCCATCGGCGCGACCATCTTCGTGAAGTAAGTTGCTATTTCTTCGCGCGCTTGTGCGCCGATTCCACCGCCGACAAGCGAATATAGCCGGCGGCGCGGAAGCGCGCCTCTTTATCATCGTCGAGCATTTCAAGATCGGCCTTCAATGCGCGATCGTCACGAATAGCGATTCGCGCACACGATGGATACACGACGACGAGTGTGTCAATGGACACGACCTCTAATCGTGCTCGCCCGACTCGCAAAGGTGGGCAAAGGCCCGTGAAGTCGCTTTATACCGGCCATTGTGTAAGGTGAAGGCCTCCCCTACATCAACGGAAAGAATTTTCTTTTTTCGTTCGAAACTGATCTTAACGCAGTGGGCGGCCGCATGCTGAGCAAGCCCCGGCGGCTCTCTTCGAGTTTGCCTTACGTTCGGCCCATTTTGATGCGATAAAGAGTCATCGGCAGCCGCCGAAACTCATCCACACATGGCATCAAAACGGCAGTTTTTGGCCGGTTAAGTCGCGATCTGGGAAGCTTGGCCCGTTAGGAACGGCAAGGGCGCTGGACCCCGCGCGACGGTTGGGTAGTCTGAAGCCGACGATGGAGCGCCATTCGAGCTCACGACCATCGCAATAGATCCGAGGAAGCGGGTCGCTTAAGTCATCGCTTATGGGGCAGACCCTGGTCCGCGACCTGCTCCGCGCGGGTCCCCCTGGACCCGATCCTCGGGCGGAGGATCTTTTGTGCCGCGCTTGCCTGGTGCAGGGCGATGGTACATCGGCCGGGGTTGCCCGTCATCTCCATAGGTGGTGTTCGTCATTGTACAGTGCGTCCCCAGGGCCACCCGCATCGGTCGCCGGCCACCCCAGGCCCCCAACTAGAACAGCGAAAATTGCTCCGGCCTGGGCATTCTCACTCGCTCTTTCGGCTCTACCGTTGCCTCTGCCTCCAGCACCAACTGCGAGGCCGGCGGCGCAGTCACCGGAATCGGCAGCGCCATCTGATCGTCATACTGCGTGGCGCGCCGGTATTCCATGCGGCGCGCTTCCTCCAGCCGGTCCCACCCTTCCAGAATCCACACCATCTCGCGCGCCGATTCCTCCAAAATGCGGCGATCGCCGCGCGTTTCGGCCAGCCCATGCCACTGCCCCAGCAGCTCGAAGCTCTCGGCCAGGCGTCCGTGTTCGGCGGCCAGCCGGAGCGCCTGGCGTGCCAGGCGGCAGAGTTCCGCCCAGTCGTCCACCATCCCCGGATGATTGAAGATGTATTGAATGTCGCGCAGCGATTCGTCATCGGGCGGAGCTTCCCGCCGAGGTTCGGTGGAGATCAGGGTGGAACTGCTCCGCCCCGCCGCCAGCCGGTCAGCCTCATCGCCCGACGCGCCTTCCAGCCAGATCAGATACCGGCGAGACGAGCAGAAGGTTCGCAGGCGCGCGAGGTTCGATTCCAGGTCGCCGTCCAAGCGCAGGCCCAATTGGACGGCCAGGTCGCCGGCCAGCGCCGCCATACTGCGGCCGCCGCATTGCAGGCGAATCGCCTCGTCGAAATCCTCGCGGAAAATGCGCGCAAATTCCAGCGCCAGCGCCGGGCTGTCGATGCTGGCAGTCCCCGCCCGATCCGCGATGGCCACGCCGAGAGCTTCCACCCGATCGGCGAGATCGCTGTGGTAGGCCGCCGGCTCGCCGAACGTCCCCGCCCGCACCCAGCGCTTCAATCGGCGAAGAGCCGGAAGCGGCAACCCGGCGATATCGAACTGCGGCGCCAGTACGCGCGGCGGCGAACAGTCGTCGAGCTTGAGGAATGCGATGCGAACGCCTTCCGCCAGCGGCTCCGATTGCAGAGCGGCTTCCCATTTGTACCGCGGCCACGGCGATGGCAGCGATTGGCGCGAAAACAGCACCAGGACGATATCCGCCATGCGCGCCTCCCGCGCCTTCTGTACCAAATCCTCGCCGGGTCCTATCTCTCCCTCTGTGAGCAACACGCGCACTCCGGCGCCGGCTTCCAAGAATGCCGCCAGGTGAGTAGCGATCTCGCGGTCGGCAGCGGCGTAGCAGGGAAAAAGCGTTCGGTTCAAAGCTTGCATGCCAGCGTGACGCCGTCGCCGATGGTAGCCAGCGTCAGGGCGATGCGTTCATCGGCTTTCAGCTTGCGATTGAACGCGCGAATCGCCTCGGTGTCGGCGTCGGTAACATTCGGGTCGATAACCCTGCCGTCCCAGAGAGTGTTGTCGACGGCGATCAGCCCTCCCGGGCGAACCAGCTGCAGCGCGCGCTCATAATAGTTCGAGTAATTCGACTTGTCGGCGTCGATGAAAGCGAGGTCGAATGTGCCGGCTTGCCCGGCGGCGATCAAACTATCGAGCGTCTGGAGAGCCGGCGCCACCCGCAAATCGATCTTGTCTTCCACCCCCGCTTCGCGCCAGGTATTGCGCGCGATGGCGGCGTATTCCTCGCTGACGTCGCAGGCGACGATCTTGCCGCCGGGCGGTAGCGCCAGCGCCATCCACGATGAACTATACCCCATAAACACGCCGATTTCGATCACATTGCGCGCTCCAATGAGCTTCGTCAGAACATGCAGAAACTGGCCCTGCTCGGGCGCGATCTGCATGGAAGCTCGGGGATGATTCTCGGTAGATTCGCGCAGGCGGCGGAGCGGTTCCGGCTCGCGAAGGGTGACTTCGCGAATGTACTGCGCCATGGGATCGGTGATCGGGGTATAGTTTCGCGACATGGGGGAGATTTCATTTTATCCCTGTCCCCATTTAAGCGCCATTTGCGCTTCCTCGTGTAGACTGAACTAGATCGATTCAATAGAAGGCAGGTTAGTTGCAATGAATCAGTCGCCTCGCTTGCTAATGGGCCTGCAAGTGGTTTCCTTTGTTCTGCTGATTCCCGGTGTAGCGTTGTCGCAGACGGACAATGGAATTCACGTTGGCCGGCCAAAAGTTTACGACACTCGCGCTTTGCAGTTGATGATGGATGACCTGGCGAAAAGCTTGCAGGGAACCAGCATGGTCGATCCGAAAGCTCTCGCCGCAGCCTTGGGCAATGTGCAGGGGTTCAGCTCGACCGATCTCAGCCAGGGGTTCATGGCGAACGGCGCCGTTGGTCCGCAAGCCGCTTCCGTTTTTGCCGGGTCGGCGGGGGCCGCGAACCCAGCGGCCACTGGCACGACAACTTCTCCCACCGTGTCCATCAATATCGCTCCCACGATGAATGCCGGAACGGCAGGTCCGGCGGCAGCGAGTTCCGCGCCAGCCGGAACCGGACCTCAGCCACCAGCTTTGCCGGCGCTGCAGACGGCGCCCACTTACAATCCCAATTTCGGTCCCAGTGGGGGCGATCTGTTGGCCGACGAGGCCAATCTCACTTACCAGCTCTTCAACTTGCGCATGATGCTGGAACGGGCGCTGAGCGACCGTTTGTACAAGACGAGCGCGCGCCTGCAAGCGGTGCTGGGGTTCGATATCGATATTGAACCGGCTTCGGCTGCCAAGAATGCCGTTGCCAATGTGGACGTGACCGTGCAGATCGACTGCCATAATCTTCCCAACTGCAATGCCAAGGATGATCTTTCAATAGTCGCTTTGATGCCCGAAGAAGGCTCGCACAATGCGGCCACTTTAAGCCAGAAGGCGACAGGCTTCGGGGGAGCTCTGGCTTCCGCCGTGTTTTCCGTCGGTTATTCGGTACAAAAACGCAGCCAGACCTTCTATGTGTACCGCGACATGGACACGGTATCCTACGCACCCCCTTCCGATTCCAGCGTGGTGCACTTCGGATGGCAGTTCCGTCCGGTGTTGGGGCGTCCCACGGTAGCCGCCGGAAGACGGCACCTGATCGTAGTCCTGTCGCTGCCATCGGCTGACGACCCCGCCGATTCAAGAATTGATGACGATTGCAAGAAGCCTAAGGATCCTGGTCTCTCCGCGATTCTAACCGCCAACGTCACCACTTCATGGAAAAAATACGACAGCAAACTACAGGCAACCAACCACGGCGCCCGTTGGCCGCATGCCCTGCCGAAATCGGATCCTAAACCAACGCCATTCCATTTCGAAGTGCCGGCTACATCGACCGTGCAGGACGATCTCGGGCCGTGCGTCTCCCAGATTGACTGGGTCCCCACCAATGCGGCCAATGGAGTGGCGATCGTCAGCGGCAAGAACTTCTTCCCCGGAACTACGGTCCGATTCGGGAACAAAACATACGCGAGTTCCGCCGATGGATTGGTGATCAAGTCGGACCAGGAGTTGGAGGTCACTCTCCCCTCGGTGGCAGCGGCATGGGGAGGCGAGATCAGCGGCCGTTACGGAAGGGCGATTTCGCTGGTTACCGGCTCGAAGGATCTCCCCGGGTACCGAATCGCGGAAGTCGATGCGGCGCCGACCGGGAATTCCCTCTATTTCGTCACCGTGGTCCTGCAGACGCTTGCATGCGACAAGTGCAAGCATCCTCCCTTTGGCGCCATCCTCGATATATTGGGCCTGCCCACTGTTCTGCTCAACGGGGCACCGCCGGCGAACACGCCCTCCCTTTATCGCGAAGACGACAAGCTGCGAATTCAATTCGCGGCGCCCGCAGCGGCCTTCTCCTCCGGGGCCGAGATCGCAACCATGTTTCCTTTCGCCGGACCGGAGTGGATGAAGACCATGCCCTACTTCGTCACCACCCTGAACGTCGCGCGATTGAGCGGTACGGACGTAACTACATTGATCATTTCCGCCAACGATCCGGGGGCTCAGTTGTGCACCGGCTGGAGCCTCTCGCTGGATGGGAAAAAGTCCTACTCAGCGGGCGACAGCGAGCTCAAGTGCCTTGATCGGGAAAGTAATACCGTGGCGTTGACTGTGAAAAACGACGATCTGAAGAGCGCCAAGAGATTCGTCATGACGAAAATGGACCGCGCTCCCCTCCAAGCTGAGATTCCAAAATCGGACGCTCCTTCTCCCGCTCCGGTTGTAGACAAGACGAAGAAGGTCACCGTTCAGCAGTACGACGTAGTAGCCGTCACCTTCCAGGGCACGAACTTCGATAAAGTCACGAAAGTGCTGTTCGATAAGGTGCAGCTGGACATTCTGGAGAAAGACGCCAAGCACATTGTCATCGGCCTGACCAGGGATGTTACCGACAAGCCCAGGTCTTCCGTTGATTTGCAATTGCTCTCTGACGGCAACGATCCCGTCGTCGCCAATCTTACGATCACTCCCTCACCTGAGCAGAAAGGAAAATAACCATGGCAACGAAACCGAAAAACCCAGCCCCGCGCAGGCTGACGCACGCGGCCATTCACAAAGGCGTCTCAGACCATCACGAGCGGATCGCGGCTGCGGTCCATCGAGCGCTCAAGACGGCCGGGCTCGACGGAGTGACCCTGCACTCGTTCCGCCTGGCGATGCCGGCAGGTGTCAACGGCCCGTGCGATCCGCAGTGCGACCCTACGACCCAGAAATGCGTGCTCGACAGCAACGGCGGACATGTGACGTGGGTCTGCGTCCCGAAATAAATTAGTGGCCTACCGGAGCCGACTGGAGCGCGTTCACTACCGCCGCCTCGATGGCGCTTCGCACCTTCTCCGGCGCCTGATTGCCATCCACGGTGTGGACCGCCGACTTGCCGTAGTATTGCAGGATCGGGCCGGTCAGCTCCTTGTACGCTGCCAGCCGGCGGCGGATCACCGCTTCGCTATCGTCATCGCGGATGAGCAGCGGCGCGTGGTCGTCATCGCACTGGCCGGCGATTATCGGGGGCTGCGACAACAGATTATAAATTCGCCGGCACTCGGGACATTGCCGCCGGGCGGTCAACCGCGCCACCAGCGGGTCATCGGCGACATCCAGATGGATCACGATCGGGTCCGGGAGCTTTCGCTGGCCGAGAAACGCACCGAAGACACGCGCCTGCGGGACTGTGCGCGGGTATCCATCCAACAGGAACCCGTTGGCGCAATCCGGCCGCGAAACACGGCTGGCCACGATGTCGTTCACCAGCTCATCGCTCACCAGGCCGCCCTTGGCCATAATCTCGGAAACGGTCTTGCCCAGTTCCGTGCGGGCTTTGATCTCCGCGCGGAACATTTCACCAGTCGATATCGCCGGAATGTGAAAACGCCCCGCAAGGAAGACAGCTTGCGTACCTTTGCCACATCCGGGAGGTCCGAAAAGCAACAGTATCACGACAATTTCAGACTACTTGGTATTTTTGCCGCGGTCAATGGTGTGAATCACACCACCGGGCTCGAGAATCAGGCTCCGATCGCGCCATTTCACCCGATTGCCGAAGGCGCCAGCGGTCCAAACCGCAAATCCAAAGAGGTCGCGGATGGGAATTAGCCAGAATCGCGCCAGGACCTGGCGATCTTTGAGGATCGCCGCGCCCACCAGCACCCCGGCAATCATGCGAACCGCCAGCGCCAGCGCGCCGGCCCACCATTCACCCGCGGCGAACGCCAGCATCGCCCAAAGCGTGGCGTGGGTCACCAAATACCCGTAATAGCCGCCCGGCCGCGAGACCCGAATGGTCCGCGACCAGCGCACCTGGTGGTTCCAGGTGTGCGCCCATGAGCCGGCGCCCAGGTCGGTTTCGACTACAACGGGTGCAAATTCGATGCGATAGCCCAGTCGCCGGATGTGGACACCGAGCTGATAATCGTCCGCCACGTATTTGGCGATGGCCTGAAAGCCGCCGATACGCCGCAGGGCATCGGCGCGGAAAACCATGGTCGAACCGAGGGCGAATTCGGCTTGCCCGAGGAGGCGCGCCACCAGGACACTCGGGGCGAACTCGGTGGCGATGCCTAGCGCTTCGAAGTGCGATGCCCAGGAGTCGGAATGGGCGCGATAGAGGCACGTCACCAGGCCGATCTCGGGATCCTGGAGCGGAGCTACCACGGTCCGGAAGTAACCCGGCTCGACGACGATATCGCTGTCGTTCACCAGCAGCAGTTCGTGGCGGGCACGGCCCGCCAACTCCGCCAAAACACCCACTTTGCCGTTGGGCGCGGCGGTTTCCACCATGACAATTTTGATCCGCCGCGCCGGAAACTCGCGCTTCAGGCGTTCCACATCGGCGATGGCGGGGTCGGAGGGATTGCTGAACCCGAAGAGTAGTTCGAAATCCGGATAGTCCTGGGAGGCGTGGGAGAGGATGGCTTCGTAAAATCGCGGATCCCGGCCATGGATAGGTTTCAGGACGGAGAGCGGTACCGTCCAGCTTTCGGCACTCGGACGGGCGGTCGACCCGTGCCAGCGCGCGGCCGATACGATCGCCAACAGGTAGTAGGCGGCGGCGGCGAGCGCGGGAATTGCGAGCCAGATCACAAGGAGACCAATGCCACGCCACAGATTACCAGAGATGCGCCTGCCCAACGAAGCCAGTTCACGTGTTCCTTGAGGATATATTTCGCAAGTATAGTCTCCAGCACGTACGTAATGGCGGTGACCGGGACCGCGAAACTGAGCTCGGCGATAGTCAGCAAGCCCAGGTAGGCGAAGAACGAAACCGCCATCGCCACCACCGAGCCGATCACAAAGATGTTCCGCGAGAGCATGGCGAGGGCGCGACCGAGGGCACTTGGCCGGAAATCGTGGATCTCGCCGTTGCGGCGCATGCCGGCAGCCTGCATCACTTCACCCACGGTGGTGGCAGCCACGACGATCGCGATGTACACCCACTTCATTGGCCGGCCTCGGGTTTGTGGGTGCGCGGCGCGGTGCCAAGGCTTACCAGCGCCACTCCAGCGACGATCAGCACGATTCCCGCCCAGCGCTTCGCCGGTATCCGCTCGGCCAGAAAGAGCCAGCCGACCAGAGCCACCAGGGCATATCCGATCGACGTCACTGGTAGGACGTAGCTCAGGTCAGCCCAGCTCAGCAGCGCCATTCGAGACATCATCCAAAGGATTAGTAAAACTACGCCAAGTGTAACCAAAGGATGGAATAGCACAGTTACATAGGACCAAGGTGTCGGCAGGTCCGCCGGCATGCCCTTCTTGAGGAAAAAGTTCCCGAAGACGTTGCTGAGCACGACGACGGCGGCGCAGATCCAGGTCTTAAGGCGAAGTCGCGCGGCCTCGTGGGACATGCGGGCGGGATTAGTCGCCCGAACCGACCGAAACAGGCGCCGCCGACTTGGCCGCTTTGCTATCGGCAACGAACTTTCTGCGCTTGGAACGAAGCGCCATATACTCGCGGGCTTCCTTGGTGAGCCGCCGGCGATCGTCGCCATTGAACATCGCCTTGCGGACGATGCGCCAAATCACGCGCGGGCGGAAGAAATACTCGCCGTAGAAGCGCTCCACCCATTCCACCAATTCGCCGCGGTCGAGACCGGGATAGACCACGTTGGGAAGCTGGTGACCGGTCTCGTCGGTCATGGAATCGATGGTGATGAGGTTGTTCTTCTTGACGTAGTCGTAGAATTCCGTGCCGGGGTATGGGTGAGCAATCGAGACTTGGATGGTTTCGTTGTCCAGTTTCTTGGCGAAGTCGATGGTCTTGCGGATGCTCTCGCGGGTTTCGCCGGGCAGGCCGATGATGAAATCGCCATGCACTAAGAGGCCCAGTTTCTTGCAGTTAGCCGTGAAGCGCTCCGCCATGTCGACGGTGGCGCCCTTCTTGATGTTCTTCAGGATCTGCTGGTCGCCCGATTCGTAGCCCACGATGAGCAGGCGGCAGCCGGCTTCCTTCATGGCCTTCAGGGTGTCGTAATCGGTGGTGACGCGTGACGTGCAGGACCACGTGAAGTTCAGCGGTTTCAGCTTCTTACAAAGCTCGATGGTACGGTCTTTGCGGTAGTTGAAGGTATCGTCGTCGAAGAAGATTTCCTTCATCTGGGGGAACTGCTCGAGGGCGTAGCGCACTTCGTTGGCCACGTCGTCGCTGGAGCGCAGGCGCCAGCGGTGCCCTGAGTGGGTCTGGGGCCACAGGCAGAAGGTGCACAGCGCCGGGCAGCCGCGCGAGGTGTACATCGAGATGAACGGGTTCAGCAGGAATGGAACGTTGTAGCGGGTGATATCGAGATCGCGCTTGTAGGTCTTGCTCACCCAAGGCAGCTCGTCAAGATTCTCGATGGCCGGGCCTTCGGGATTGTTGATCACGCGGCCATTTTGGCGGAAGCTGACGCCCGGCAGTTCTGCCAGCGGCTTACCTTTGGCGTAATCCACGATCTGGTAATCGAACTCGCGGCGAACCACGAAATCGATGGCGGGATTGTTCAGCAGCGTCTTATCGGGTTCGATTGTCACCGGCGGGCCGACGAATGCCACTTTCAGCTTGGAGTTCGAGTCTTTCAACATCTCCGCCATTTTGACGTCGACGTGAAATCCGGGGGTGGAGGTGTAGAGCACCAGCAGTTCGAACTGCTTGGCCATCTCGATGGTCTGCTCGATGGAGATTTTGTGCGGCGGGGCGTCGACCACTTTGCTGTCCGGAAGCATGCCCGCCGGGTAGCAGAGCCACACCGGGTACCAATACGATTCGATTTCGCGCGAGGCCGGCCAGCGCGAACTGGCGCCGCCGTCAAACCCCTCAAAAGACGGCGGATTCAGAAATAACGTTCTCATCTACTCTCCAGTGTCGCACGGCATGCGAACCGTATTATTGGATGCCCAGCGCGCCCGCGGGGACGCTATCGATTGCGAAATTACTGAAATCTATGGTCATTTCCGCCCGGCCCACTCCCAGGCGGGTATCGGTGAAGCTTTGCTCCTGCTTGGGGACGGAAACTCCGTCGCGAATCTGGTATTTGCGGACGAACGCGACCCTTTTGACGAAGACCGAAGGGGACTTCACCAGGTAGCCGGATTCCTGCACGCGGAGAAAAGTGGCGGCATCGATCCACAACTGGCCGCGGAATACGCCCTGGCGTTTACGCTTTGGGGAGACGTCGAACAGGTGGGCGTCCCTGCCGTCGAGCTGGGTCTTGCCCTTGTACTTGAAGTTGTAATTGTCGGGCGTCAAAGCGATGGCGAGTGAAGGATCTTGCTGCGCCTCGGCCTCGGCGCTGAGATAGCGGCTGATGATCTGCTTCTTGACCGTGCCGTCACCTTCGAAGCGCAGCTTCTCGTAAGTAATCCGCCCAAGTGCCGATACGCGCCGCAGGGCGCTCATTTTGGCTTTCTTATTAAGCTTCGGCAGGGACGCGGAGATTTCGACGTCCATGGTGGACCCCTGATTCAAGCGATCCTGCCCACGGGTGGCGGCGCAAAATTGCTGCACAATGGAATCCGGTGGCGAAACGGTGGATTCCGCCGCCCCGGCAAGCAGACAAAACGAAACAAACCCAATTAGGACGCTAACCTTCAATACACAGCTCCCTGAGAAAGAATAAGCCCGGAATGTCTTAGTTTAACAGGACTTGGAGGCGGCGGGCAAATTTGTGGAGTGTCCGAAAGGTGCGTTGAATCAAAAACAGCGAGCGCATGCTTTCCAATTCGGGCACCTCACGATGACGGTATCGCTATCGACTGCGCCTCATTCGAAACGCTCCGAGACCTGATAACCGGGTGGGGCGCGTACTACGTTCGCTTCGCCTTTTAAACCCTGTGTAGGGTTCAAGAAACCCTGCGCGTTACACCCGCAATGGAATCAGGCCTGACTGATCACATTTGGGAGATTGCCGAAGTTTTGGCATAGAAGCCGGCGCCAGCCCGCTCTGGCGAATGAGCTCCCATTTTTGGGCGCGAGCCTGATCGCCGATGCGCGAGAAGACGTCCACCATTCCGTTGGCGCAGGCAGGCGCGCCGTCACTCATCAGAAATGTTGCATTGTTCTTCCATTCCGTCCAGGCCGTCGAGCGTGCTCATCGGCTGGATTTCGGGGGGTGGGCGGCGCATATAGATGAGGTCGTGGGCATCGCGGTAGGCTCGGAATGACTGAGCCGCGACCGCAAGGGAGTCGGGCAAGATTCCGAACAACCGCTCCCTTGCGGTTGCGGCTCCTTAACGCGGGGTGGCGGATATCAAGGTGGTCTGGTGTAGAATGCTCTGAACGGGAAACTACTACCCCTAATAGGAGATTCTGCGATGTTCTTTCGAGTTCTGGCGGCGACGGCCGCGTTTTCGTTGGCACTATCGGGCGCCGACCTCAATTCCGCCCTTTTCGAGCGCCTGGAATACCGCAGTATCGGGCCCGCGTCGATGGGCGGGCGCATCACCGACGTGGAGGGCGTCGCCGGCCGGCCGGAACTGGTGTACGTGGCGACGGCTTCCGGCGGTCTTTTCAAGACGACCAACGGCGGCACTACCTGGACGCCCATCTTCGACCATGAAAACACCATCTCCATCGGCAACATCGCCGTCGACCCGCACAATCCCGACGTGGTATGGCTGGGCGCCGGCGAGGCGAATGCACGCAACAGTGTGAGCTTCGGGGACGGCGTTTATAAGACGCTCGACGGCGGCAAGACGTGGCGCAATCTGGGGCTGCGCGACACGCATCACATCTCGCGGGTGGCGCTCAATCCGCTGAACACGAATATCGCTTACGTGTGCGCACTGGGGCATAATACCGGCCCGAATGAAGACCGCGGCGTCTTTATGACTACCGACGGCGGCGAGACATGGAAGAAGACGCTCTACATCGACGCCGACCATGGCTGCGCCGACATGGACATCGACCAGCAGAATCCCAACGTCCTCTACGCCACCATGTGGAAGTTCCTGCGCCGCCCCTGGATGTTCACTTCGGGCAGCGAAAAGACGGGCGTGTTCCGCTCGCTCGATGGCGGCCGCACCTGGGCCCAGCTTACGACCGGTTTGCCGAAGGGGTGGGGACGAATCGGCGTGCGCGTGGCAGCTTCGAATTCCAACGTGGTGTACGTCATCGGCGAGTCGAACGAGGGGACGCTCTATCGCAGCGACGACCGCGGCGACCACTTCCGAATGATGACCAAGAACCCGGTGGTGGTGGGGCGCGGACTATATTACAGCCACCTGACCATCGACCCGACGGACGAAAATCGCATCTACACCATCGGCATGCGGCTTTCGATGTCGATCGACGGCGGGCGCACGATTCGTCCGGCTTCGCCCACGATTCACGGCGATTATCACGCCGTCTGGGTCGACTCCAAGAATCCCAGTCGCGTGTGGTTGGGGTGTGACGGCGGAATCGCCGTGAGCTACGACCGCTCGGAGACATGGGAGTGGGTCGGCAATATTCCCATCGGGCAGTTTTACCAGGTGTTCGCCGATAATCGCGAGCCGTTCTATCACCTCTCGGGTGGTTTGCAGGACAACGGGACCTGGAGCGGACCAAGCCGGAACCAAACGGGCGCGATTCTCAATAGCGACTGGACCAACGTGAGCGGCGGAGACGGCTTCCACGTGGTCAACAATCTCGACCAGCCGTGGTTGTACCTCTCGGAGAGCCAGGGCGGCGGCATTGTGCGCACCGATTTGCGCACGCGCGAGCAGCAGGATGTGAGCCCGCAGCCACGGCGCAACGATGGCGGTCCGGTGGGCGAACTGAAATACCGCTTCAACTGGAATGCGCCCATCGTGCTCTCGCCGCACGATCGCAATACGGTCTATTTCGGCAGCAACGTGGTGTTCAAGTCGACCGATTTCGGCAAGACGTGGACGGCGATCAGTCCCGACCTGACGACTAACGATCCCGAGAAGCAGAAGAGCGTCGGCACGGTGTGGACCGAGAACACCACGGCGGAATATCATTGCACGGTGATCCGCATTGCCGAGAGCCCCGTGCAGGCGGGCGTGATTTGGGCGGGCACGGACGACGGCAACCTGCAGGTGACGCGCGACGGCGGCAAGAATTGGACCAACCTGACGGGCAACGCTCCGGGCGTGCCGAAATTCTCCGAAATCGCATGGCTGGAACCCAGCCGCACGGCAGCGGGTACGGCTTACGTCGCATTCGAGAACCACTGGTTCGACGATTTCCATCCTTACGTCTTCAAGACCACCGATTTCGGCAAGACCTTCACGAATATCACCGGCAATCTGCCGAAAGACGATTACCTCTGGGTGGTGAAGGAAGATCCGAAGAACCCTAAGGTGCTGTATGCGGGCGGCGAACTCGGCTTGCAGGTTTCGTTCACGGGCGGCGGACAGTGGGTGCGAATGCATCTGGGTAATCTGCCGCCGGTGGCGGTTCGCGATATCACCATCCATCCGCGCGACAACGACCTGATTCTGGGGACGCACGGGCGCAGCATTTTGATTCTCGATGACGTTACGCCCTTGCAGGAGATCGACGACCAGGTGGTCGACGACAGCGCGTATCTCTTCTCCATGCGGCCGGCGCTGCGCTTCGATGGCGGCGGAGGACGCGGCGGCGGGGGCATCGGACAGGGCGGCAACAAGCCGTTCGCGGGGCCGAATCCGCCCTACGGCGCGGCCATCACGTATTACCTCAAGGAGCACGGACCGGCGAAAGTGGAAGTGCTCGACGAAGCCGGCAAGCTGGTGCGCGATCTGGGCGCGATGCCGCAGGAAGCGGGACTGAATCGCGTGGTCTGGGATCTGCGTCATCAGGGTCCGCATGCGCGCACGATGGGGGCCGCGGCAGCTGACGACGGTGGCGGGTTCGGATTCCCGGCGCGCGGTCCGCTGGTGCTGCCTGGCAAGTACACGGTGCGGCTGACGGCAGGCGGCAAGACGCTGACGCGTGAGCTGGATGTGAAGGTCGACCCTACCATTCCGGTGAGCAGCGAGGCGCTGCATACGCAGCTGGAGGTGAATTTGAAGCTGCGCGATATGCAATCGGGCGTCAACGACGCGCTGCGAGGCCTGGACAGCTACAAGGGCCAGATCGAGACCGCGCAGAAGACCGTGCGGGCTCTCGATCCGCAGGCCGCGAAGCTGCTGGCATCGCTGCTGTCGGAGCGGCTGCAGCAGCTTTCCACCATGGAGCTGAAGCTGTCGCGCCCGTCGGACATTCCGGGTTACAGTATGGCGCCGCGGCTGGTGGACCGGTTGAGCGCGCTGTTGAACGAGATCGACCGCGTGCTGGACTCGCCGACGCAGTACGAGATGCAGTATTTCAATGAACTGCGGGCGGAATTCCTGGCCGATGTGGGCGACGTGAACAAGTTCATCGACAAGCAGATTCCGGAAATCAACGATTTGCTGAAAAAGAATAACGCCGGCGCGTTGATGGCGGGTAAGCCGGTGGAGATTCCTTCGAGCGTAAGATGATGTCGGGAAAACAAATTTGGCCACAGATGGACACAGATTCACACAGATAAAACCAAGCCCTTTCCTGGCGAGTGTACGATGAAGTCTTGAGAATTCCCTACGACGAACTCGAGCGGACGACGGCAGCTGCCCTCCGTGCGCTCGGGTTTGAAGGGGAGCGGGCGCTGCTGTGCGCGCGGCTATTCGCGGAGACCACGCGGGACGGCGTTTACACGCACGGGATGAATCGCTTTCCGCGCTTCGTCCGCATGATCCGCGCCGGGCGCATCGACATTCACGCCGTGCCCAAGTTGGTAGCGAGCCGTGGAGCTGTGGAGCGGTGGGACGGCCAGCGAGGAGTGGGCAACCTCAACGCGTATCACGCCATGGGGCGCGCGATCGCGCTCGCCGGACAGCACGGCATCGGCGCGGCCGCACTGGCTTACACCAATCACTGGATGCGCGCCGGCACGTATGGCTGGCAGGCGGCCGACGCGGGATTCATCGGCATCTGCTGGACCAATACGCTGCCGAATATGCCGCCGTGGGGGTCGGCCGAGATTCGTCTGGGGAACAATCCCATTGTGTTTGCGGCGCCGCGGCCGCCGGGTCACGTGGTGTTCGATATGGCGATGTCGCAGTTCTCCTATGGCGCTTTGGGCGCTTACCGCGAACGCGGCGAGCAGCTGCCCGTGGACGGCGGCCTCGACTCGGCGGGACGGCTGACACGCGATCCGGCGGCGATCGAAGAGTCGCAGCGGGTTTTGCCGGTGGGGTATTGGAAGGGCGCAGGGCTGGCGCTCATGCTCGATCTGATCGCGGCGGTACTTTCGGGCGGGCTGGCGACACATCAGGTTCCGGCCGATCCGGAGCGCGAGGTCGGCGTCTCGCAGATATTTGTGGCGATCGACCCTGCGGCGTTCGGGCCGCGAAGCGCGGCCGCCGAGATGGCGGATCGAATTGTGGCGTCGGGCGGATCGCATTATCCCGGACAGCGCGCGTTCGAACTGCGCGCCGAGAATCTGGCGCTCGGCGTGCCGGTGGAAGAGGGCGTCTGGCGCGAGGTGCGCGAACTCGCGGGCAACCAGTAGTTGCATATGCTACTATCGTTGCATGTACAACTTCTCTTCTCTGTTGGCGCTGGCCTTCGCCATGATGGCGCCATTTTCGGGCACTGCCCAAACCCCCCCCAACAAAATCACCGACGTGATGGTGACGCTCACCGTTAAAGCGGGTATTACGCGAGATCAGGTGGTGAAAGTGATGAAGGAAGAAGTAACGGCCACGGTGAAGCTCTATCTCGACGGCAAGATCCGCCAGTGGTATTCGCGTGCCGACGGGCGTGGCGTGGTCTTCATTCTGGCCTGCAACAGCGTGGAGGAGGCCAAGGCCAAAATGGAGCAGCTGCCGCTGGCCAAACTGAACGTGATGGACTACGACTATCTGCCGCTCAGTCCGCTGCAACCTCTCCACTTTCTGGTGGACGCTCCACCGGCGCAGCAATGAACCCCAAGCCACGCGAACTGGACTGCGCCTGTCTGGCTCTGCGGCAAGCGGCGCGCATGGTGACGCAATTCTACGGCGCCGAGTTGCGCGGACGCCTGGAGATTCCGCAGTTCGGATTGCTATCGGTGCTCGACCGGCGCTCCGGCTGCAATCAGGCGGGGCTGGCACGGGAACTGAATCTCGATAAGACTACGCTCTCGCGAAATTTGAAGCTGATGGAGGAGAACGGGTGGATCGAGCACACACTGTCGGACGACCGGCGCGAGCGCGGCTATCGGCTGACGGCGTCCGGCAAGAAACTGTTGCAAGCCGCGCGGCCGGCGTGGAAGCGGGCGCAAGCGCGGTTTCAGGCGGCGATGGGCGGCCGGTGGGAAGCCATGTGGGAATTGCTGGACGAAATCGAAATGGCCGTCGGGTCCGCGCGGAACAGCTAAAGGGTAATGCCAGTTTCGGGAATCTGCGTAACAGTGGCGGCGCCGCGTCGGCGGCCGACCTCGGGTCTGCCTCAGCGGCGCGACGACTATGCCGGCGTGGGGAGCGAAACCTCGCGGCTCCCGCCGACGCGTAAGCCGCGCTATTGGCCGTTCGGGGTGCCGGCCGTGGATGGCGCAGTCAGCCTTTGCATGTCGGCCACCAGCCTGGCCAGGGCCTGGTCGAAGTTCTTGTCGCGGTTCCCCTGCAAAAGGGCTCGTTCGACCTGCTCGGTGAGCGTCCACAGCTTGGCGTGCGATTTCTGGTCGCGGATCGCCAATCGAAACCGGCCATCCCAGTACCAGGTCTGTCCGCGCTCCACCAGTCCCGGGCGGACGGTAAAACGGAGCTCAAGCAGCAGGTCTGCGCCGGAGGGAGAGCCAACCAGTTCATAGTGTCCCCAGGCTTTCATGGCTGCATAGAAGTCGTTGTAGGCGCGCTCCGGCTCCCCGCTAAATGGCGCGTCGGGATTCGCCCCTCGATCAGCGCCATCGTTGACGATGAAGACTGTCTTCCCGGCAAGGATCTGGGCCGGCACCGGCGCAGGCGGCGCAGGCTTCGGCTCTCCGGCTGCGAGCAGCGATACCACCAGAAAAGGAATTGCAAGAGTGGCGCCAAGGACGACTTTCATATAAGAAGCTCCGACAGTGAGGACGTCCGAGCCCGGCGGAATGTTACCCAGGATCACCCTTCTTGGCTTCCTGGCCAGCGTCGAGTATACTCCCAACCGCCTCCATTCGAGCTGTTTCTCCACGGCGACGAAACGTCGCCGACTCGTAGACTGTACCGGATACGGCGTTCGAGGAGGTCAAACGCCCGTCTTGTGCACTGCCTAAACAGTCCTCGCGTTCGCTCGGCATAAGCGCTCATTGGGGTCCGCCCACCACGGGTCGGATATACTGTCCCCTATGTTGGCGAGATGGATGCTGCTTTTGGCCCTGGCGGGCTCGTGCCGCGCGGGGGTAATGGAAGACTGGGACGCCTGTCAGAAATTGGGCGCGAATGCGACCCAGACTCAATTGCAATACTGCAGCGGCCTGCGAGCTTTCCTGCAGAAAGATTACACCCACGCTGTCGACTCTCTGAACCGTGCGGGCGCGCAGGGCAGCGGCGGAGCTTTCGGCCTGCTGGGCTATATATACGAGAAGGGCCGCGGCGTGGCGCCCGATCCGGCACGCGCCTTCGGATATTACCGGCAAGCTGCACAAGCGGGCAACGGCGACGGCATGCACGAACTGGCTCGCTGCTACCGCTACGGCATCGGCACGGCGCGCAACGAGCCCGAGGCGGTTCGCTGGTTCAAGGAGGCAGCTGCCCACGGCACCGAGGAAGGAAATCAGCCGGTGCCCGGCCACACCGACCCGGCACAAGCCGTGTTCGACGCCGGCGTCCAGCAGTACAAAGCGGGCAATTATGCCGCCGCGTTGGAGACTTTCCGAAAGGCCGCCGACGCCGGCAATCCGCGGGCGCAGCTGCAGGTTGGCTCGCAGTACGAGCGCGGGGAAGGTATCGCCAAGAACGCCGCGGAGGCGGTGCGCTGGTATGCCAAAGCGGCCGCGGCCGGCGACACAACTGCGCAGAAAAACCTGGGACAGATGTATGAGAACGGGCAAGGCACGCCCGAAAATTGGACCCTGGCCGCGGAGTGGTATCAGAAAAGCGCATCCAAGGGATCGCCCGACGGCGAGTTCGCCCTGGGGCGCTGCTACGAATTCGGAATCGGCGTTCCGCAGGACCGCGCGCTGGCCATCCAGTGGTTCCAGAAGGCCGGCGCGCAGGGCAACAGCCAGGCGGCGTACTTCGCCAAGTGGCTGAAGGAGCCCACCAATTTCATCGGCTTCCGCAATAACACGGAGCACAATTACGTGATGGACCGTCTCCATTTTGCGGGCGATTTCCTGGGGGGCGACCCGGCCGGCGTGACGTTCAGAAGCTCCGACGAGAGAGACAGGTTTCTGATCGCCTTCAAGAGCAACGCGGTGTTTCACGAGGCGCAGGCGAAATGGGCGATGAACCGCGCCAATTATCAGTCGTGCATGAGCGCAGGCGGTTCCAACTGTCAGGCTCCCGGCGCGCCGCCGGCTCCTCCCAGGTGAGGAGGTTACATCGAATGGCCAACGCCGCTGCTCGCCGAGCGGCTTTCCTCGATGGAGGCGAAGCTGGCATGCGCTGGAAAAGCACCGCTCGGCTGAAGATCAGGCGCAGAGGCGGCGAACACCGGCCCAGACCCGCTCGATCTACATCTTCTTTGGTGGCGCGCCGGCTATGCTGTCACTCGATTCAAAAGACTTCTTGGACAAGCTGAAGCATGTCCCACAAAACTCCCTCGCGGTCGCGGCTTCTCGGCATGGCGACCGAATTCCGCGATTGCAAAAATACCTGAGATCCGTCCGCGCCTCTGCGTCCCAACAAGATGGAACCAATCGCGGGCGTTTCTGCAATCATATTTAGGCGGAACTTGAGGTCCGCGGAGGGGTTTGTCTCAAATAGACGTAAGCAGTCATGACTCAGGGGATCCTTTCTACTGCGGCCCAGGCAGAGCTTCCGGCCGTCTCTCCGCTTCTGTTGCACCAATTCTTTGAAGAAGCTGCCCGCAAATGGCCTGCGCGGATCGCCGTCGATGTGCCACCGGGGCCGGGGCGGCCGGAACGCCGGCTGACCACCTACGCGCAATTGGCGCGACAGGCCGACGGCGTGGCCGCAGCTTTGGGCGTGATAGGGAGCGATTCCCTGGTGGCGATTCTGCTGCCGCGGGATTCCGCGCGGATCTACAGCGCGCAGCTGGGCGTTCTGCAGGCCGGCGGCGCGTATACCAACCTCGAGCCGTCGCTTCCTGACGGGCGCACTGGCGAAATTCTGGAAGATTCGCAAGCGGTCGCGCTGCTCACGGACGGTGCGGGCGCGGAGCGGGCGCACAGCTTGGGATTTGCGCGGCCGATTCTGCTGGCCGAAGAGCTGCCCGACGCGCTGCCGGGCGTGCTTCCCTGCCCCGATCCAGCGAGCCTCGCTTACGTGATCTACACTTCCGGCACCACCGGCCGTCCCAAGGGCGTCATGATCGAACACCGGAGCATCGTGAAT
>Ga0182018_10000714_pt1 | contig 41442 bp, 27 predicted proteins | sample 812P2MmetaG_FD_120490 | JGI IMG/M metagenome (GOLD analysis project Ga0182018, IMG submission 120490) | Permafrost microbial communities from Stordalen Mire, Sweden - 812P2M metaG | ecosystem: Environmental > Terrestrial > Soil > Wetlands > Permafrost | place: Sweden: Stordalen | collected... | reverse complement strand
GGAGCCGGAACAATACTCTGGACACGGATCGCGGTACGGGTGCTCGAAACGCGCGTGTTTATCCACTCTACGGTATCCGGGCCCGCGTCAAATGTCCAGCTTGTTTATCCGCCGCCCCTAAGGCTCCGTCAGGAAATAATCGCTCCCTGTGGTCGCGGCCGGAAACGCAAGTGCCGATACCGAGTCGCGACCGACGGAGCGGTTGACTTGACGAACTCTAAGTATGCCGCCTTCTCACCGAGCCGCCGCGACTGTCAAGGAGCGGAGTGCCGGAATAACCCAAGGGCCGGTACCCCGGGGAGGGTGCTTCTGCCTCCCTTCTCACACCTTCTTCTGGTCGGCTTTCTCCAACCGTGTGTCGGGAGCCGTTTTGCAGTGCGTCAGAGTGAAGCCTTCCACGCCCTTCAGAACGAACGTCCCAGCCGCGGTGTTGACCGGCGCCTTGATGCCCGAGAAGTCGCAGTCCTTTACATCGTCCAGGACGAAGGCGGGCCGCGCGTCCTCTTTGGCTGCGATCACTTCCACGTTGTCCATTTCCAGGCCCTTTACGTGGCGGATATAGAAGCCGTGGGAAGGCGTCCCGCCGAACATCGTGGGCTCGGGGTATTTATCCTCCAACTCCGCCGGCTGGAGCGCCGCATCCTCCGCGGTGCCGCCGCCGCGGTGCTGAATCAGAATGCCGCTCAGCTTCACGTTTTCAATCGCATGGCCCGGAATGCCGCTGATAATCGAAGCCGCCCGCGAGGCCGCATTGGAACAGACGAGATTACTGATGACAACCCGCCGCAGCGTCCCCACGGGCGTGCCCGCCGGACCCCGCATGCGGCTGCCCAGCCGCAGGAAAATCGGCATGTTGACGATATCGCGCATGGAAATATTGGTGATCGTGATGTCTTCCAGCAGCGCCCCGTCCACGCTCTCCAGCGCCAGCCCCTGGCAACTGTCGAACACGCAGTTGGAGATCGTGATATTGCGGAATCCGCCGTTCGATTCGGTCCCGAACTTGATCCGCCCGTTGCGCGGGATGCGCGCCTCCGGCCCGAACCTCTTGTACGTCCCGTCGAGTACCGTGCCCTCCTCGTAGCAGCCCGTCACGTAGCAGTTGGTGATGGTGACGAACTCCGTGGGTTTGAAGGAACCGAGCGCGTAGGAGCTTTTCGGGCAGATGCCATCGTCCCACGGCGAGTTCACCACGCAATTGGAGACGCGCACGTTCTTGCAGCAGTCGATGTCGATGGCGTCGCGGTTGGTGTCGATCTTCAGATTGTCGATGGTGAGATTATCGGCCCCGGTCGCCAGGATGCCGAAGTGGCCGCCATGGAGGATCGAAAAATCGCGCAGCGTGATGTTGTGGCAGTTCTTCAGCGCGATGGCTTTGTTTCCCACCCCCGCCTGCTCGGCGCGCGGACCGTCCCTGCGCCCGCTGCTCAACCCCTTTCCCCAGATCAATCCCGGTCCCAGAATGGAGACGTTCTCCACGCCTTCGCCCCAGATCAGGCTGTTGCGCCAGTGGCTGTGCCCGTAGTCCTGAAATTTGTCCCACTGGTTGGGCTCCGCCAGGTCGTACGCTTTGGTGTTGGTGTCGCCGGCGGCCGGGGAGTCGGCGGCGACGATTTTGGCCCCCTGATCGAGGTACAGCACCACATCGCTCTTCAGGTGGATGGTATAGCACAGGTAGTTTCCGGCGGAAAAGCGCACCGTTCCGCCACCGGCGGCGGAAGCCGCGGCAATCGCCCGGTCAATGGCCGGGGAGTCCACCGTTTTGCCGTCTCCCGTCGCGCCCATCGATTTCACATCGAAGGCGCCCGCTATCTCCGCCGCCCGGACCGGCGCCCGGCCGGCCAACCCGGCCAGCGCCACGCCCGACGCGGCCCCTTGCAGGAAACGCCGTCTGCCGCTTTTTTCCATCGACATGTTTCACCTCACCCTTCTCAATTCGGAACTCCCCGGCAAATCGCGGAGCAGGCAATCGTGCCTGCAGCCGCCTTTCAGTTTCAGTCGGCGCTCTCGGCCTACAGGCGAGCCGCTCCGGAGTTTGGCCGTTTTCCAGAGCGACGAGCGCAAACTAAGGCATATCGCTGACCCTTTGGTAGGGCACGCTTCAGCCTGTCCAATCGGCATGCAGAGCATGCCTCGCCGGCTGAAAGCCGGCTGCGGCCAAGATTGACGGCCTCAGCGCTGCCCTGAGTAACTTCATCACACACTCATCTTAATCAATTGCTCCGCGTGCTTAAGCGCTTCCGGCGTCAGCTTTTGCCCCGATAGCATACGGCCCACCTCGCGCGTGCGCCCCGCGGAATCCAATTCTTCCACCACCGCCTCAGTCCTGCCGTTCGATTCGCGCTTCTCCACCAGGTAGTGATGGTCGGCGAAGGAGGCGATCTGCGGCAGGTGCGTGACGCACAGCACCTGGTTGTCCGCCGCCAACTTCTTCAGCCGCCGGCCCACCCCTTCGGCGGCGCTGCCGCCCACACCGGCATCTACTTCGTCGAACACCAACGTGCGCGGCGGACCGTTCCGGGGCGCCGCCAGACACGTCTTGAGCGCCAGCGCGATGCGCGAGATTTCGCCCCCGGACGCTACTTTTTCGAGTGCCCTCGGTTCTTCACCCAGGTTCGGGGAGACCAGGAAATCCACCCGGTCGGCGCCCTGCCCGCTCCACGGCGCCGGGTTGATCGCCACGCGAAACACCGTGCCCGCCATGGCGAGCTGCGTCAACTCGGTCTCCACCTTCTTTTCCAGTTTGCGCGCCGCCGCAACCCGGGAGGCGGTGAGATCCGCCGCCAGCTTCTCGAACTCGGAGGCTAGCCGCTTCTGCTGCTGCCGCAGCTCTTCCATGCGCTCGCCCGCATGCTCCACGGCGGCGATCTGGCGGCGGACTTCCTCCAGGAAGCTCAGCACTTCGCCGATCGATTGCCCGTACTTGCGCTTCAGCTTGTCCATCGCCGCCAGCCGCGTCTCCACCTCTTCGAGGCGCCCCGGATTGGCCTCCAGCCGGCTCAAATAATCGCGTAGCGTGTAGGAGACTTCCTGCAGGCTGAGGTCGGCTGCTTTCAGATGTTCCCGCAGCGCTTCGAGCGACGAATCGATGCGGCAGAGTTCGTCCACCCGGCGGGCGGCCGCCCGCGTCAGGGAAATGGCCGATTCCGGCGCGTCGTAGACCGCGGTGTAGGCCGTCGTGGCGGCTTCTTCCAGCCGCTGCACGTTCTGCAAGACGCGGCGTTCATTCTCGAGCGCGACATCCTCTTCGGGCTTGAGCGCGGCGCTCTCGATTTCCTTCCGCTGGAAAGACCACAGGTCCAGCAGCCGCAGCTTCTCCTGCTCGGAGCGCTCCAACTCCTCCAGTTCCGCGGCGGCGGCGCGCCACTGCCGGTAAAGGGCGGCGGCGTGGTCCAACGGCTCGCGATTAGCGGCGAAAACGTCCAGCATGTCGCGTTGGGCGTCGGCCAGGAAGAGAAGCTGCTGGTCGTGTTGCCCGTGAATGTCGCCCAGGTACGGCGCCAGTTCCTTGAGCAGCGATACCGCTACCGGGCGGCTGCCGACGAAGGCGCGCGACTTCCCCCCGGCCAGAATCTCGCGCTCCACCAGCAGCTCGCCCTCTTCGATTTCCAGGCCCGACGGCTCCAGCAGCCGGCGTATGGCCGTATGATCCCGAACGTCGAAGATGCCTGCCACGCGGGCGCGCGATTCCCCGGTGCGCACCATGTCGGCGGATGCGCGGCTCCCCAGCAGCAGTCCCAGAGCGTCCACCACGATGGATTTTCCGCTGCCGGTCTCGCCCGTCAGCAGGTTGAGGCCGCTGTGGAAGTGGATACGCAAGCGCTCCACCACGGCGTAATTCTCCACCACCAGCTCCTGCAGCATGCTTGCGATTATAACCGGTGGCACGCTTTAGCCTCGCTTTAGCTTGCTCTCGCCCGTTTGCGGACGTTTGTTGCAGTTTCTAACCGTCACATGCTTCCGGCCCTCCGCTCCCTTTGGTCGGTATGCCAGGATAAGCCTGGCTGATCTTTTGAATTGAAAGGAGTTCACCATGTAAATTGCCTGTTCAGCATGTAGCCGAACGAGCGCGAGTCTCGGCAATGGGACGGGCGAGTCGGGAGGCGAACACGCGAGCCGTAACGCAAGTGAACCCGATTCGGCCTCGATAGGAAAACCAAGGGGGCCAGTCCGCCGACTAGGAGGAAGCCGGACAAGATCGTTGGTGAGCAACAGGCAGAAGCAGCCAGCAAACCTTCCGGGGTGGTTGGGGACACCGCGCGTGGAAAGATCGGTCGAGGAGCCTGGGAGGCCCGGCACGGCAGCGAGAGAAAGCGAGCCACGTACGACGGAAATACAGAACCGGCGGAACGGCCGAGCCGGGAATCGGAGAGGCCCATAGGTGCGAGAAAGCGGGGTAACGCCCGTGGAGCGGAAGTGAAATTCCAGTTGGAGATCCATCGGGACAAAGTGGCGGGTGTTCGGGTATGGGGGAAAACAAGCATAAGGCAGGAGTGCCTGCGCCACCGTGAGGCGGGCAAGCTAAAGCATGCCCGAATCAGTCTGCCGATTGCGTGCCGGAGCTATTGCCGCGGCCCGACTTCATAATCCAATTCCGGAGCATGTCGGCGTAGCCGCGCGCCTCGGAGTCGGAGCGCAACTCCTCCACCGTGAAACGCATCTTGCGGCCCCAGTTGGGATACTGCCAGGTAGTGCCGGGGAGATTCTGTTGCGACAACTCCTTGGTGAGGTCTTCCTGGTTGATGGCCAGGAGTTGCGACGGAGTGAGCGCCAGAAAACCGATCACGGCGTGGTGCAGCGGACCGGTGAGCTCGGCATAGGCGTCGGCGGTGCGCGGCAGATCGAGCGCTAACAGGCGCTGCTCGAAAAGCAGGTCCAGCATCTTCTGCTTTTCGGCGGCGCGCTGGGTGGTCTGTTCGAGGAATTCCTTTTCCCCGATAGTGCCGGCGGCGCGCCGCGCTTGGATGTCGGCGCCGATCCAGAAGCCGGCCAACGTCGGCAGGTCGTGGGTGGTGGAGGAGACCAGGGCTTGGCGCGGGTACTCTTCGTGGTGGCGAAACTCGCCGTCGGGGTTTTTCTCGAAATAGAACAGGCGGTAGCTCAGGATGCCGAAGCGCGCCAGGGTTTCGCGCACGGCTGGTTCCACCGTTCCCAGATCTTCGCCCACAACCACTACCTGGTTGCGCACGCTTTCGAGCGCCAGGATGCGCACGAAATCTTCGGATAACTCGCGGACGTAAGCGCCCTGGGTGGCGTCGTTGCCGTCGGGAATCCAGTAGAGGCGGAAAAGGCGCATCACGTGGTCGATGCGCAGGGCGCCCCCATGGCGGCAATTCTTGCGGATGGATTCGGCGAAGAGACGGTAGCCATCCTCGCGGTGGCGGGTGGCGTTGGGCGGCGGGAAACCCCAGTCCTGCCCCTTGGGGGAAAAGTCGTCGGGCGGCGAGCCGACGCGGCAACCCGAAATATAGAAGGGGCGGTGGGCCCACAGATCGGAGCCGAAACTATCGGTAGCCAGGGCGAGGTCGTGGTAGAGACCGATGGAGAGCTGCCGGTCGCGCGAGTGCCGCTGGGCGGCGGCCAACTGAATGTCTATCTGCCACTGCAAATACTGATAGAACAGGACGCTGCGCCAATGTTTCCGGCGGAACGCGGCGGTCTCCGCGGAGGCGGGATCGCGATAGGGCGCGGGCCAATGCGGCCAGATCCAGGCCTCGGGGTCGACGCGGTGCAGATGCTCGTCGAGCGCGCAATAGGTGGCGAATTTTTCGAGCAGATCGCCTTCGCGAGCGAGGAAGGCCTGGAACTCGCGGGCGCGGGCGGAGCAGGCGCGCCACTCGCGCAGGAATTGCGCGAACAGCGTTTTGAGAAACCGCAGTTTGAGAGCGCTGACGCGTTCATATTCCACGAACGGGGATGCGCGCAGGGCTTCGATCTCGGCGGTGACGGCGGGAGATTGCCGCAGTTGCCGGGCGCGGCGGCAACCCGCGAAGTCGTCCATGTGTTCGACGTCGAGATACAGGAAATTTTGATAGAAGGTGCAGTTGGGAAGATAAGGACTGGTATTGAAGGGGCGGCGGTTGTGGATGGCGTGCAGCGGATTGAGGGCCACGAAGCCGCACTCGAGCTGGTCGGCCGCGAAATCCACCACATCGAGCAGATCGCCGAAGTCGCCGCATCCCCAATTGCGGGCGGAGCGGACCCCGTACAGGCTGACCGCGATGCCGGCGGTGCGGCCGCCGCGGCCGAGGTGCGGCGAGACCCAGGCGCGGCCGGGCGTCACGATATAGCGGACCGAAGCGGCAGCCCCCGCTACTTCCACGGAGAGGTCGTGATAGCCGAGCGGCAGGCGGACCGGCAGGCGCGCCAGCTTGCGCACGCGCGTGCGGCCGTCCATTTGGATATGAGCGGTCTGGGGCAGCTCCCAAAGGTTCAAGTGGAACTCGCTGGAATGTCCGTCCTCGCGGTGGACGACGATGCGCGCCCGTTCTCCCAGCGACTCCACCGGCACGTTGAGGGGCAGTTCCTGCTCGCCGGAGTCGCCGCAGACGATGGCCGGCGGCGCCAGCCGTTCCCATTCCCGGCGCGCGATAGCGGCCAACGATTGTTGCAATCGATCGGGGTTGGCGGCGGCGGTTCCGAGCGCCTCCAGGATGGCCTGTTTGGCCGCCGTGGTGGTGTGGTGGTAGCGGCCCCAAATATCCCAATAGCCCGGCTCAATGCCAGACAGGGTTGCGGCGCGGTCGAGTAGCTGCTCGAATGTGTCGGCTGGCATGGGGGAAGCGTGAACTTTGATTCTACAGGAGAGCGGTGCGGGGTTTCTTGGCGCCCCGGGCATGCGAGAATAAAGTCATGGAAAACCCCATGGCAAGCGGTCCGCTGGAACTGTTTGCGCGCATCGACGACGCTCGTGCCGATAATGCGGCGGCGGCGGCCTCCGAAGGGATTGTGCTGACCACGCTCGACCGCGCGGTCAACTGGGCGCGCAAGAATTCCATCTGGCCGATGTCTTTCGGGCTGGCCTGCTGCGCCATCGAGATGATGTCGATGAGCGCCTCGCGTTTCGATATCGCGCGTTTCGGCGCCGAGGTATTTCGCGGCTCGCCGCGGCAGAGCGACCTGATGATCATCGCGGGGCGCGTGTCGAATAAGATGGCCCCGGTGATCCGCCACTTGTATCAGCAGATGCCGGAGCCGAAGTGGGCCATTTCGATGGGCGCTTGCGCCACGTCCACCGGCGTGTTTCACAACTACGCGCTGATTCCGGTGAACCAGGTGATTCCGATCGACGTGTTCGTGCCCGGGTGCCCTCCGCGGCCGGAGCAGTTGATCTATGCGCTGATGATGCTGCAGGAGAAGATTCAGGGACATAGCGGCACGGTGAAGCAGGTCTTGAATCTGGCGTAGAAGCACGCAGGCGGAACCGCCTGCGCCACCACAACGGGTCTCGCGTTTCAGAGGTGGGGCAGGCGGTTCCGCCTGCCGCGCGCGTGTGGGCGATTCTTTCACGGCTTCCGGCGGTCGCGGCTCGGTGGAAATGGGGCAAGGGCGTGTAGAATGGTCTACACATGTTCGCCAGACCATTTTTCCTTGCCGCTCTTCTGGTAGCGCTGGCGCCGCTTCCGGCGCAGCAGAATGTGCCGTTCCCCGGCGCCATCGAGATCGAGCAATCGCTCCACAAGCTGAACCAATTAGGCACGGTTCTCATGATTGCGGCGCATCCCGACGACGAACAAACGGCAGTACTGGCCTATTTCGCGCGCGGACGGTCCATGCGGACGGCCTATCTTTCGCTGACCCGCGGGGAGGGCGGACAAAACCTGATCGGCTCCGAGCAGGGTCCGGCGCTGGGGATCATCCGCACGCAGGAGTTGCTGGCGGCGCGCAAGATCGACGGCGCGGAACAATTTTTTACGCGGGCGATCGATTTCGGATTCACCAAGACCGCGTCGGAGACGCTGGAGAAATGGGGCCACGACCGCATCCTGTCGGATGTGGTGTGGGTGATCCGGCGATATCGGCCGGACGTGGTGATCGTCGATTTTAGCGGCACCCCCGCCGATGGGCACGGACAGCATCAGGTGTCGGCCATCCTCGGGAAGGAAGCGTTTGAGGGGTCTGGCGACTCCAGCCGCTTTCCGGAGCAACTGAAATTCGTCGAGCCCTGGCACGCCAAGCGCCTGGTGCGCGCCAATTTCTTCATCAGCGGCGGACGCGGCGGCCCGGGTGCGATACCGGGATTCGTTCCGCCGCCGGGGAGCGCTCCGCCTGCCGGTGGCGCCGGGCGCGGCGGGGGACGAGGCGGCACACAGCCGCCGGCTGACGGCCGCGGTGGAATGCAACTGCCGGTGTTTCCGCCCCTCCCTAATGCGGGCGAGGCCGATACCGGCGAGTACAATCCCATTCTGGGATATTCCTACCAGGAACTGGCCACCATGAGCCGCAGCATGCACCACAGCCAAGGCACCGGCGCGGTGCGGCGGCCCGGTCCCGGGGTCACGCAATTCGGACTGGTGGCGGGCGATCCGGCCACCAAGGACCTCTTCGACGGGGTCGACACCACCTGGAACCGGCTGCCCGGCGGAGCGGCGGTGGGGCCGATACTCGACGAGGCGGTCCGCGCTTTCGAGATGGCGCATCCCGAGAAATCGCTGCCGGCGTTGACTAAGGCGCGGCCCTTGATCGCCGCGATCTCCGATCCGCTGGCCAGGATCAAACTGGCCGAGCTGGACGAAGCCATCGCACTCTGTGCCGGTCTTTATGTAGAAGCCGAGGCCCGCCAGCCGGATGTGAGTCCGGGCGCCGCGCTGGCGGTAACCACCACGGTGCTCAACCGTTCGAGCGCTCACGTGACGTTGGAGAGCGGCGCGGTGGAGGGAATCTGGAACGAGCCGCTCCCGGTGAAGCCGGCAACTCTGGGATACAACCAGAGCGCCACTATCCAGTTCGAACACCCGGTGCCCGCCGCGCAGCCGTACTCGCAGCCGTACTGGCTGGTGAAGCCGCCGGCGGGAGACGTCTACCAGGTGGACGACCAGACGCTCATCGGTTTGGCCGATACGCCGCCCACGGTAAAGTTGCGGTTGAAGTTAACGGTGGAAAACACCCTTATCGAAGTGGTGCGACCGGTGCAGTACCGCTACGCGCCGCGGGCCGAGGGCGAGCGCGTGCGGCGGCTCGAGATCGTTCCCGCGGTGGCGGTGAATCTGCCCGATCCGGTGGCCGTATTTCCGGCGGTGGCGCCCCACAAAGTGCAGGTCGCGGTGCGCGCGAATGTGGCCAATGCCGTGGGCGAGTTGCGCCTCGATCTGCCGGCGGGGTGGAAGGCGGCGCCCCAATCGCAACCCTTCAAGGTGGCCTCGGTGGGGGAAGAAGAGCAGTTGACCTTCGAAGTGACCCCGCCGGCGGCGGAGGGAACGGCGACGCTGAAGGCCGTGGCACGGGTGAACGGGCGGGACATCGCCAACGGCATGGACGCGATCGCCTATCCGCACTTTCCGCCGCAGACGCTGTTCCCGCCATCGGACGTGAAACTGGTGCGGGCGAATATCGAGATTAAGGCGCACAAGGTGGGCTACATCATGGGCGCCGGGGACCAGATGCCGGACGCGCTGCGGCAGTTGGGAGTCGAAGTGACGCTGCTGACGCAATCGGACCTGGAGCAGGGCGACCTCTCGCGGTTCGATGCCATCGTGGCGGGCGTACGCGCCTACAATGTGCGGGCCGATCTGAAAGCCAACCAGGCGCGCCTGATGAATTACGTGAAAAACGGCGGCACCTACGTGGTGCAATATCAGAATGCCGACCCGGCGCTGAGCATGGGGCCGTATCCCTTCACCGTGCCGGGCGGCAATCGTTACCGCATCACGGTAGAAGAAGCGCCCATGACGTTCCCCAACCGGGACAGCCCGTTGCTGCAGTATCCCAACCACATCGTGCCGAAGGATTTCGAAGGCTGGATTCAGGAGCGGGCGCTATACGTCGCCACGCAATGGGACAAGCAGTATCGGACCGTGATGGCTTCGCACGATCCGGACGAGGAGCCGATGGAAGGCGGGGAATTGTGGACGCGCTACGGCAAGGGCGTCTACATTTTCACGGCGTACGCCTGGTTCCGGCAGTTGCCCGCGGGAGTGCCGGGGGCGTTCCGCCTGTTTGCTAATCTGCTAAGCGCCAAATAGCGTCTGTTGCAAGACTCCGCTTTTCGACGTGTCAGAAGCCGTAAACCGAAAAACGGCGGTTGAAATTGAAACGGAGCCTCATGAGCCTTTTTATTCAGCCGCAAGTGTTTGCAGAAACGGCAGTTGTCACCCAACGGGTGAATTGCGCGGCAGTTGAAAATCCAGACAGGTCTCGAACTTCAGATCTCCTGATCTCGTCCCCGCAATTCCCGTGAAACCTGGAAATCGGATTGGCCTCAGATTTCGACCCCCGATCTCAGGGAAGCGGGCCGGCCGATGCCGGGCCGATTCTGCGGTTTGCTTCCTGACCCATTCTCGATAAGCAACAGGAGCACACCCACGTTTTCCATGTGAGGCGATAGGCCCAATGAATTCAATAGCGTAAAGAGACGTTAAGCCGTTAATGAGCCTGAGAATCCTGATGCCATCCCGGGGCTGTACGGGATCAGGAACCGTTGCCGGCTTGGGCGGCGATTCCACATAATCGGATCAGGTCAGTTTCCTTGGGATCAGGAGGTCTGAACTTGCCGGCGGCGTTGAGAATCAACCGCCGTTTTTAGGGGGAAAGAGGCGCCCGCAGGCGGGCTAGGCAGGCAGAACCGCCTGCCGGCATCTGAAAATGCACGGCTTGTCGTGGTGGCGCAGGCGGTGCCGCCCGCGTAGCTGAATCCTTCACAGCTTCCCGGCAAGCGATCTATCTTCGCTCCCGTCCGATCCGGAATTCCCGTGATGTATTCTGGATGAGGAGAAAACCACGACGCGGGAGTTGATGCCATGGGTGTGAGCCGGGGCAGGCGGCGAACCGGGCTTGGTCAACCGGACAAAGTCCCGCTGCCGAAGGTGGACTCCCCGGCGACCGGCCCGCGGGATGCCGGAATGTGGGCGTTGCTGTTTTGCGCCACCCTGGTGGCTTACCTGCCGGCACTCCGCGGCGGCCTGCTCTGGGACGATAACATGCACGTGACCCGGGCGGACCTGCGGTCCCTGCACGGTCTATGGCGCATCTGGTTCGACCTGGGAGCCACCCAGCAATACTATCCGCTGCTGCACAGCGCGTTCTGGCTGGAGCATCGCATCTGGGGCGACGCCGTGCTGGGTTACCACCTGACCAACGTCGCACTGCACGCGGCGTCGGCCTGCCTGGTGGTGATGATCGTGCGGCGCCTGACGCTACCGGGCGCGTGGCTGGCGGGCTTCGTTTTTGCCCTGCACCCGGTATGCGTGGAGGCGGTGGCTTGGATCTCGGAGCAGAAGAGCACGCTTTCCGGCGTCTTCTGCCTGGCAGCCGCACTCACCTATCTGCACTTTGACCGGACGCGCCGGAAGTCCCCATACTTTCTGGCGCTGGGACTGTTTGTCCTGGCCCTGATGAGTAAGACGGTGACGGCCACGTTACCGGCCGCGCTGCTGGTGGTCTTCTGGTGGCAGCGAGGGCGGATTGCGTGGAGACGCGATGTGCTGCCGTTGGTTCCGTGGTTCGCCGTGGGAGCCTCGGCGGGGCTTTTCACGGCGTGGGTGGAGAGCACCCCGCGATTGATCGGCGCGCAGGGAGCGGAATACGCGCTTACCCTGCCGCAGCGTCTCCTGCTGGCTGGCCGCGTGCCGTGGTTCTACGCCTGCAAGATACTTTGGCCGTCGAACCTGATGTTCTTTTATCCTCGCTGGAAGATTGATGCCGGTGAGTGGTGGCAGTACCTCTTCCCGCTGGGGTTGGTGGCGCTGGCGGTTGGTCTCGGCTTGCTGGCGCGGAAGAACCGCGGACCGCTGGCCGGCTTTCTGATTTTCGCCGGCACGCTCTTTCCCGTGCTCGGTTTCCTGAATGTTTATCCTTTTCGTTACTCCTACGTTGCCGATCACTTCCAGTACCTTGCCGTCCTGGCCATCATCGTTCCGGCCGCTTCCGGGCTCACGGTTTTGGCGGGGCGGATTTCGCCACGGTTCTTGCCGGGTAAGTCGGGCGCCACCGCCCTTTCGGCTCTCTTGCTGATGACACTCGGGGTGTTGACCTGGCACCAGAGCGGCATATATCGTGACGACGAAACGCTCTTCCGCGAGAATCTGCCAGGCAATCCCGCGAGCCCCGATCTCCACAACTTTTTGGGGGTGGCACTCATGCGCACGCCGGGACGGGTATCGGAAGCAATTCCCGAATTCGAGGCGGCGGTGCGCCTGAAACCGGATGGCGCCGACCTGCACGACAACCTGGGGCTGGCTCTGGCGTCGATGCCCGGCCGTCTGCCGGACGCAATCGCGGAGTATCGAGCGGCCTTGCGGATCGACCCCCACTTCCAGGTGGCGCACCTCAACCTGGGACTTGCCTTGATGTCGATGCCCGGCCGCCTCCAGGATGCGATCGCGGAGTATCGGAAGGCGATCGCGGCGTATCAGACGGCGCTGCAAAACGAACCCGATTTCTGGGAGGCGCACCTCAATCTGGGGATTGCCTACGCACAACTGCCCGGCCGGCAGAACGACGCAATTGCGGAATACCGGACGGCCCTGCGGATCAAGCCCGATTCCGCGTTGGCGCACTTCCACCTGGGAAACATATTCCAGACGTTGGGCCGGCTGCCGGACGCGATCGCGGAGTATCGAGCATCGCTCAGCATCGACCCCGGTGCCGCCGAGGTCCACTATGAACTGGCGTATGCGTTGGCCCAGATTCCCGGCCGCGTGCCGGAGGCCATCGCCGAGTGCCAGGAGATGTTGCGCATCAGCCCCGACGACGAACCGGCGCGGCAACTGATGGCGTCGTTGCTCGAGTTTCGAGACGGCCGCGGGCGGTAGCGGACCGCGATTCCAACACACACGAAACGGAAGCGGCGCCGACCATGGCGCAAATCCGAAGCCGCTTTGCGGAGGCCGTTGCCGGGTAGCGGCGGCCTTGAGTATTGAGCCCCACCTGCTGGATGTGCGTTAAAGTTAAGGTTAAAGGCGAGGCAGGATCCCGAGTCAAATTCCGGGCGGGCCGATGGACGCGATTGCAAGACTGGAAACGGACCCGCGCCTCAAGGCGGATTCGGAAGCGCGGCACAGGGCGGACTGGCTTGCAGGCTGGCCGAAAGTAATGGTCCCGGAACCCTTGGCGGGAAACCTACACGTCAACGCCCGGTGACGCGATTCGTGCCCCATGAGAATGCCGGCCGTAGGGGCCGCCAAATGCGGTCGCATAATTTCATAGATTTTTATCCGTCAATCTACCAAAAATCATAGGCTGCGGAGCCTATAAGACCGGTCGTGCGTGCCCGTCAAAGGACCCTGCCAGGACGCCTACCGGCAGGCTCTGTCCGCCTTCAATACTTTCTTGTAACGCATTTGGTTTCATTATGATAGATAGTCCACCGCGGGGCCGCTTACACGGTTATAACACGGTGTATCCCGTTGTTGCGGGGCGCTGTTGGGCTCATCATCAATGCGCTTCGGGAAAAAGTGTATAGACAGGGTAGTCGAATACCTGCTAGTGTTTAAACCGAATCTTAAAGTCTTGAGGCCCAGTAATAGACAATGATTCGCCGCCTGCTTGATCTAATGCTTGATGCGAGTCTTTCAAGAGTGTTTTCTTGCAAGGAACACTCCAGTGACAACGAAGCCGCCCATGACCCCGCTGGTCAAAACCATGTCGACGGGAATAGCCGGGGTGGCATTCCATTTTTCAGCGGCTATTCCCTCAAAAAGGGGAACAAATTGCGTAATCGTCTAGGAGTAGGGCTGATAGCCCTGATTTTCCTGCTGGCAATGCCCGTGTTCGCGCAGAACAGCGGCATCATTTCCGGCAAAGTTACGGATTCGAGCGGAGCGGTGGTGCCAAACGCACAGATCATGGTCACCCAAACCGACACGAATGTGGACAGCGCCAGCGCGACCAACTCTGACGGTCTGTTCCGTGTTCCGGGCCTCCGGGATGGGCCTTATAAGGTGACCGTCACCGCCGCCGGATTCAAGAAGGTCATACGCGAGGGTTTTAGACTCCGCATCGACGAGAATCTGGACGTGGAAATAAAGCTCGAAGTGGGCGCCGTGACCGAATCCATCGACGTCGTCAACTCGATTCCCTTGCTGGCCACGCAGACCTCCTCCACCGGCCAGGTGATGGAGGGCGACTATTTCTACGAACTGCCCAACTATCAACATTGGGAAAAGGGCGTCCTGTACTATACCCCCCAGGTCGAGCAAAGTACTGCCGCGTGGCCCGGCTCACTGGGCAATTTTACCATCAACGGCGCCAACAGCTACCAGGTCGCCACATATGAGGATGGGCAGTTGTCCACCACCCTGGATGGTGGTACTACCGTCAATTCCGTCTCAGTCGCGGATGAGGAGATCCAAGTGCTGACCAGCGCGATGCCCGCCGAATACGGCCACGCTACCGCCGGCGCCCTCATCGTCGTGAAGAAGGCCGGCACCAACCAACTGCACGGCCAGGGCGGCGAGCTCTACAAGAACGACCTCTTGTTCCATCGCCGTTTCTTCCAGTTGCAAACCACCCCGCAACAGGGCGTTAAGGACCTTTTCCAGCAGCCCGATTTCGTGCTCAGCGGGCCGGTTTATATCCCTCACATCTACAACGGCAAGAACAAGACGTTCTTCGAGGTTGGCGGCTCTTACCACGTTGACGCCTCGTCCAACGCGAGCAGCTTTACGGTTCCCACCGCCGCCGAGCTGACCGGCAACTTCAGTGCATACTCCAACCCGATCTACGATGCCGGCTCGACGGCCGGGAGCGCCCTCGCAGGCACCCTGACGCGCACGCCCTTCCCCGGCAACATCATTCCGCAGAGCCGGTTCAGCAGCATGTGGAATGCCATCGCGGCCAACAATCCTTTCGACGCGCCCCAGCCAGGCGCCGGCAGCGTACTCGCTACCGGCCCCAGCGGAAATATCGTCTCATCCAGCTTTGGACATTACTTTAACCTCACCACCCAAGGCCGCCTAGACCACAGTTTCACCGACAAGTTTAAGATGTTCGCCAGTTACTGGGTGGGCAACCAACATCAGCCCCCGCAAAACGGCACCATTGACTACACGCCTTACGATCAGTACCAGGTAATTACGTACACCGTCCAGAGCTTAGGCACCATCGGGTTTACCTACACCATAACCCCCACCCTGATCAGCGAGACTAGAGTCGGTGAATACCGGCGGACCGGCAACCCGAAATCGGTCAGCGGGACAGACTACACATTTGCCTTGGCCAAGACCGTTCCCAACCTTCCCTCCAACGTGTACCTCAACCCGATCGGCTTCGGGCTGGCCGAGAGCGGTAACGCCGGCACCCAGCTCGGCGTTGGCACCCTGAGCGTCAGCGTGAACAACAACCACCAGTTCCGCCAGGACTTTACCAAGGTAGTGGGCAAGCATGCCTTCAAGTTCGGGTATGAATGGCTTTGGGAAAACGACGTTGCGCACAATATCGGCAACCCGCGGCTGACCCTCACTTTCGGCGGCAGCAACGGCGTTGGGCCCACCGGGGTGAGCACTCCCAACACCGGCGGCATCACGCTGGCGGATGACATGCTGGGATACGTCACCAGCTACGCCTATGCCCAGCAGGGGGCCAGCCTGCTTCCGGTAGACTCAATCCACAGCTTGTACGTTCAAGATGACTGGCGGATCACTCCCAAGCTCACTCTCAACCTGGGTCTCCGCTGGGACACTGAGACTCCAGGGCACAGCAAGTTTCCGGGGGAGCTCAGTATCGGAAGTCTGACGGTGCCGGATAATTATGATCCCCAATCGGTCTCCGGTCTCCTGACCTGCCCGGCGGGCGGATGCGTGGGCGGCTGGATCCAGCCCAAGGGCTTCCTCTGGAACCGCGACTACAAAAACTTCCAGCCCCGCCTCGGCTTGGCCTGGAATGTCGAGCCCAACACGGTGGTCCGTGCGGGCTTCGCGCTGATGACTGAGGACGATAACGCCGGGTCTTTGATGTATACCAACCAGAGCGAGATCGGCGGCGGCAGCTTCTATAACCAAACCGTCACGCAGCCGGCCAATAGCTACACGCCGCTTTTCAATATCAACTCCGGTGTGCCGCCGTTCGTCTCGGTCGCGCAGTTGCCCAACGGAGAGATCCCCACCGGGGCTTCGTCGCCTTCGGCTCGCCCTACCATTACCGTGTACACCCCCGATTACCACAATCCCTACACGCTGAATTGGAACGTCAGTATCCAGCACGCCATCAAGAAGAACTATATGGTGGAATTGTCGTACGTCGGCCTCCACAACGTGGGCTTCCCCGGCAGCCATAACTGGGACTCGCGGCCCTACGGGACAGGTATCGACGCGAACGGCAACGTAATCGACCTGACAAATCCCGCCAATTTTGCCTACCGCAACACCTGGGTCACCAATTCGTCGGGCGTCAACGGCACGCAAGCCTACAAACCCTATCCGGACCTGGGCGGCGTCAACTATGAGTGCAACTGTGTAATGACGATCTACCATTCGGGAACCATCAAGATTGAAAAACGGTACTCGTATGGCCTGACCTTCCTGGCGTTCTTCACCCTGCAAAAGGGTATAACGAACGCCCCGGGTAATCTCTACCAAAGCGACAATGAAGCCAGGGCAGTCACCGGCATGACCAATAAGTATCGCTTCACCAGCTCCATGACCTACGATCTGCCGTTCGGCAAGGGCAGACACTGGATGAACCAGGGCAAACTGATGAACTGGCTGCTTGGCGGCTACAGCTTCTCGTGGAACTACTCCATCTGGGCCCCCAACCCCAGTGGCCTTGGCTACTCGGGCGACCAATACCTGAACCCCGCGACCGGCGCGACCGGCGGCGGCCGGCAGGACTATCCGAGCTACGAGCCGGAACCCGGCAACCACATATTCCTGATCCAGGACCCGCAAGTTCGGTCCGATTGGCAGAACATCGGAACGAACCGCTTCGTACAGACGGGGCAGAACCCCACCGTAACCAACTGCGGTACTACTCCGATAATGGAAGCGCCTGGCATAACCTGGGGCAACCTGTGCGAAGCTGTAGCGCCGTCGTTCCACAACGGCAACGAGCCCAACAACTTCTGGATCCAGCAACGCGTCATCGGCGCCAACGCGTCGGCGTACAAGAACTTCCCGATCAAGGAGAGGGTCCAGGCGCAATTCCGGTTCGACTACTTCAACCCGTTCAAATGGTTCAACTGGAGCCCGTCGAACACCACCATGACCCAAAGCAACCCGGCCACTTTCATGACACCCGGTCTCAGTGACATCGCGGATTCCCAAGAAGGCGGACCGTCGGAAATGCAGTTGTCGTTCCGCATCAAGTTCTAGCGACTGAGGCTAACGGCAGCTAGGGTGTAATCGCGGGGCAGGTTCCGGAGTTTTGGAACCTGCCCCATTTTTGTTCAGGTTCCCTCCTTGGTCCGTCCCCCGATTTGCAGGATTCCCCCAGCCGTTCTAAACCGCTGCCTGGGGCTATAGTGGCTCAGCCCGGCCACAGCCGGGAATTCCATATCGCGCTGTGGAAGAAGTATTCCAGCCGGGCCCTTGCCTACAACGCAGGCCGGTAAGCGGACATCGCTTCCAGGCAGCGAGGGGCATGCCACCGCAGACCACCGGTACCCCGCAATCAAATTCAGTGGAATTTTCTTTTCCGGAGCCAGCCGCCGGGATCGAACCGGCGACCTGCCGATGACGAAATTCCCGGTCTATGACTATGCTATTGAGTCCACGGTTGGCCAGACACCCATAACATTGCCTCATTCGGCGTGGGCGGGCGCTAATTGAACCCGATTTCCGTAGCTCACCCGCACTGTGCAGGACATTCCGCCCGGTCGCGCAGTTCCAGTTTCCGGACCATACGGGAACGAATGAATTTCCCGTTCAACTCGCTCAGTCCAGTGGGATCGCACAGTGTATATTGAATGTATGGCACGCTTGATGTCGACCACGGTTCGTCTGGAAAAAGAGGATGTCCGGGCGCTGAAGCGCGCCCGCGCGGACGGCCTTTCGGCCTCCGACCTGCTTCGTAAAGGTTTGCGCGTGGTTGCCTCGCGCTACTATTCGGGACGGCGTCCGCCCTCGACGCTTTTGTTCGAATCCACGAACTCGAAACTCGGAGATGAGTCCGAACTCTTCCGGGACCTCGAAGTTTGATCCCGCCGGTCATTGCCGATACTGGAGGGCTCTTGCGCGCACTTGCGAGGACACCAGAAGGCAAAGCCAGTTTCCCGGAATACCAGAAGATCCTGACCTCCGCATCCGCGGTCATCGTCCCCGGCCTCGTTCTCGCGGAGGTGGACTACTTTCTTCGAAGTGACCGGCGAGTGATGCGCAAATTGATCGCCGAGATCTTCGACCCGGCAACGCGCTATGAATACGAGCTGCCTCTCCCCGCCGATATCGCCCGCGCGCTTGAGCTTGACGCCAGATTTGGGGAACTCGATCTGGGACTCGTCGATGGGACGGTGGCCGCAACCGCTGAGCGCCGCCGGATTTACCGCGTTCTGACCACCGACCGGCGCGACTTCGGTGCGATTCGCGTCGGCCCACGCCTCACGCATGCGCTGGAGTTGCTTCCATGACCGTCGGTGCATGGTGAGGATAGCGCAAGCCGGCGATTCGTTCCACCGTCGATGATGTACTCCAAGAGGAATCCATGTGCCACCCGTGGCTCCGGGCGAGCCGAATCCGGCTGGTATATAGAAAGAGGAACCCCACAACGTCATCTCCCGTTGGACGAATTCAGGACACCGCTTTACCGCACTCTGTTATCCTGGCTCGTTATCCGGGAGGGTCATCGATAATGTTAGTCGAGCAACAGATTGCCGAACGCCGGGAACGAGCCGCCGTCGCCATCGCCAAGATTCTGGAACGGCCGGGCGGGCAGCCGTACGGCGACTATCGCGTCAAGTCCGCCAGCGGGAAAACCTACCGCGTCGCCATGCGCGGACCGGGCTTGTTCGAGAACTACTGCTCGTGCCCGGACTTCGCTGTCAACACCTTGGGAACCTGCAAGCACATCGAAGCCCTTCTTTTGGGGCTTCGCAAGCGGTATGGGCGGAGGTTCGAAAGCAAGGAATACGCGCGAACGCGGGCCTCCATTTCTTTGCAGTACGGCGAAGCCATCGATATCCGGTTGCGCCTTCCGGCCGCTCCATCGCCCGCGCTGCGGAAATTGGCCGAGGATTACTTCGATCCGGCCGGCTTGCTGCGGCGGGAGCATTTCCGGAGTTTCCACCAGGTGATCGAGTCTTTCCGCCAAGCCGACCTGGAAGCGGTCATCTACAGCGACGTGCTTGAATACCTCGACCGTGAGAATGAGCTCGCCGAGGGGCTCGATCTGGAACGCCAGCTTCTCGAAAAGCTGCGCCGCGGGCGAGATCCCTTGAATGGCGTTCTGAAGACCAAACTCCTGCCCTACCAGGAACGGGGCGCCATTTTTGCCGCGTGCCGGGGCCGCGTAGTTCTGGCCGACGACATGGGCCTGGGTAAGACTGTGCAGGCCCTGGCTGCCGCGGAAATGCTCCGGCGCCGCCGCGGCATCCAAAGAGTGCTGGTGGTGGCCCCGGCCTCGGTAAAGTACCAGTGGAAGACGGAAATCGAAAAGTTCACCGATCTTCCGGCGCAGGTGATCGACGGATTACTGCCGCGGCGGCGGGAACTGTATGCCTCGCCCAAGTTCTTCAACCTTTCCAGCTACGAACTGGTTTTGAAAGATGTGCGCTACATGCACGAACTGGCGCCGGACCTCATCATCCTCGATGAAGCGCAGCGCATCCGAAACTGGACCACCGCCACCGCGCGCACCATCAAGCAACTGAAAAGCCGCTACGCTTTCGTGCTCTCGGGGACCCCTCTCGAAAACAAACTGGAAGAGTTGTTCTCCGTGGTGGAGTTCATCGATGGCCGCCGGCTCGGTCCAGCGTTCCGTTTCCTGCACGAGCACCGGATGGAGGACGAAACAGGCCGCCTGATCGGCTACCGCGGCCTTGACCGGATTCACGATCAACTGGCCCCCATCCTTCTGCGGCGCACCCGGCAGGAGGTTCTCAAGGACCTGCCCAAACGCACCGACCAGATCCTCCACGTACCTCTGACCCCGCAGCAGGCGGAACCATACTGGGAACAGAACGACATTCTCGGAGCTCTCATGCGCAAATGGGAACGGCAGGGATGGCTCTCTGAAATCGACCAGAAGCGGATCCTGTGCTGCCTGCAGAACATGCGGATGCTTTGTAATTCCACGTTCCTCTTCGACAAGAAATCGAATTATTCGCCGAAACTTGCGGAGTTTCGGGAGATCGTGCGCGAGTTGGCGATCGAAGAGAACCGCAAGGTGGTGGTCTTCAGCGAATACGAACGCATGACTCACCTGGCCGGCGAGGAGCTGAAAAAGCTGGGAATTGGATTCGTGTCTCTGCACGGCGGCGTGCCGTCGCGGAACCGCGGCGCGCTCATGGAGAAATTCCGGCGCGATGCGGAGTGCCGCGTTTTCCTTTCGACGGACGCAGGCGGGGTTGGCCTGAATCTTCAGGCGGCTTCGGCGGTGATCAACTTCGAGCCCCCTTGGAACCCCGCCCGGCTCGAACAGCGGATTGGACGAGTCCACCGCCTGGGCCAAGCCCATCCGGTCCATGTGGTGCACCTGCTCACCGAGGGAAGCATTGAAGAACGCGTGTGGGAGACGCTCAAGCTGAAGAAATCCCTGTTCGCGGGCGTCTTCGATTCCCCAACCGCCGAAGTGAGCTTCGCGGCGCTCGGGAAAAAGAGCATCCTCCAGGCAGTGAAGGAAATCTTCGCGGACCAACCGGGACGGCCGAAGCCTCTGATCGACCAGCCCCCAACCAAGGCAATACCCATACAATCCGTGCCAGCGTCCGTGCCCCCGGCGGCATCGCCGGTTGCCGGTCCGGCGGCAGGGTCTCAATCCACCGGATTCGAGCAGGCGGCGGCTGGGCTGGTCGAAACCGGCGTGCGATTCCTCGAGTCACTGGCTGCCGTGGCACAGAGCGCGCCCACTGGGGCGGGCCTTTCGAGCCTGGTGTCGCGCGACCCACGCACGAACAGTCCGGTTCTATCGATTCCGCTGCCCCAATCGGTGGATCAGGATCGCCTCACGCGGGCGATCTCGGGCCTTTTGAGCGCGTTTGGCCGGCCCGTTTAGCGAAGGGCACGCGATTGGGCATGCCCCGCGGACCGCCGCAAGCTGGCATCCGGGCTACTCAGGCTCAAACCTAAATATCCAGATTCTTGACGTCGAGCGCGTTGTCTTCGATGAACTTGCGGCGGCTCTCTACGTCTTCGCCCATCAGCGTGGAGAAGATGATCTCGCTCTCGGCGGCATCCTCCAGCCGTACTTGCAGCAGGGTGCGCTTGTCCGGGTTCATGGTGGTCTCCGCCAACTGCTCGGCGTTCATCTCGCCCAACCCTTTGTAGCGCTGCACGGAGGCGTCCCTCTTGCCTTCCACCTTTACGTATTCCAGTAACTCGCGCCAGTTGGGCTGCATCTGGCGATGCTCGTTCTTCACCGCCAGGAACGGCGGATCGTTGTAGCGGGCGATGATCTTCGCCAGGGTACGGAAGCGTTTGTACTCCGGTTGCGCCGCCAGTGCCAGGCCGATGGAGCGTTCCGCATTGGTGGAATCGTGGAAGACCACGGCGTACGACGAATGTTCCTCGTCGCGCCGCATCTCGGGGTTGAGGCCGAGCGCTTTCAGGGTTTCAAGTACCGGTATCAGATTGGCTTCGTTTTGGAAATCGGTCTTGTGGTCCAGCACCAGTTCGGTGTTGGCCAGCGTTTCCACCACACGCGGGTCGCGCAGGCGCCGCTCCACTTTGTGGAACATCTGCTCGTACTCGTCCAAATTGAGCAGGAACGTCCGCAGTTCACCACCCTCGAGGGTCGCTTTGGGGCCGGTGTCGCCAGGGTGGATCTCGAGCGTCAGGTTCTCGGTGGCTCTCCGCATGATCTCCTTGGTGAATTCCTTCTCGTCCTTGATGTATTTCTCGCTCTTGCCTTTCTTGATGCGGTAGAGCGGCGGCTGCGCGATGTACACGCGCTCGCGCAAGATCAGCTCATGCATATGGCGGAAGAAGAACGTCAGCAGCAGGGTGCGGATGTGCGAGCCGTCCACATCGGCATCGGTCATGATGATGATCTTGCCGTAGCGGATCTTGGTGGCGTCGAAATCGTCCTTGCCGATGCCCGTTCCCAACGCGGTGATCATGGCGCGGATTTCTTCGTGCGCCAGCATCTTGTCGTAGCGAGCCTTTTCGACGTTGAGGATTTTCCCTTTGAGCGGCAGGATGGCCTGAAAACGGCGGTCGCGTCCCTGTTTGGCGGTGCCGCCGGCCGATTCTCCCTCTACCAGGAACAACTCGCACCGCTCCGGATCCTTCTCCTGGCAATCGGCCAGCTTGTGCGGCATACCCCCCGATTCCAGGGCGCCCTTGCGACGTGTGAGGTCGCGGGCGTGGCGGGCAGCCTCGCGCGCGCGGGAGGCTTCAATGGCTTTGCCGACAATCTTGCGGCCGACGGCGGAATTCTTGTCGAAGTATTCTTCCAGCTTCTCGTTGACGAACTGCGTCATGAAGCCGGCGATGTCGCTATTGAGCTTGCCTTTGGTCTGGCCTTCGAACTGCGGCTGCGGCACTTTGACGCTGACCACCGCGGTGAGACCTTCGCGAACGTCGTCGCCCGTGAGGTTCTCTTTCACGTCCTTAAAGAGGCCCTGGTCCTGACCGAACTTGTTGATGGTCCGGGTAAGGGCGGTGCGGAATCCGGTGAGATGGGTACCGCCATCCACGGTGTTGATGTTGTTGGCGAAGCTGAAAACGTTCTCGGTGTAGCCGTCGTTGTACTGCAGCGCCACTTCCATGCTGAGCGTGCCGGCGTTGTTGGGAAGTTCGCGATCCGCCTCGAAATGGATCGGCTTCTCATGCAGGACGGCCTTGGTTTTATTGAGGTGCTTGATGAACTCCGAAATGCCGCCCTCGTATTTGAACACCACGCTTTTTTCGGGATCTACGCGCTCGTCGGTAAGGGTGATGGTGAGGCCCTTATTCAAGAAGGCCAGTTCCCGCAGTCGCTGTTCCAGGGTCGCAAAGTTGAAGACCGGCGCCGTCATGATGGAGGTGTCGGGTTTGAAGGTAATGCGCGTTCCGGTCTTGCGGCCGGCTTTACCGGCCTTAGTGAGAGGTCCTTTGGGAATTCCGGCGGCGTACTCCTGGACCCAGGTGTAGCTCGGGCCGGATTCACTCTCGGGACGCCAGATCTCGAGTTCGAGCTTCTCCGAAAGGGCGTTGACGCAACTCACACCCACGCCATGCAGACCGCCGGAAACCTTGTAGCTCTTCGAGTCGAACTTGCCGCCAGCGTGCAGTTTGGTCATGACCACCTGCGCCGCCGAGACACCTTCTTCCTCGTGCATGTCCACCGGAATCCCGCGGCCGTTATCGGTTACGGTCACGGAGTTGTCGTCATGAACGATGACGTTCACTTCGTCGCAATAGCCGGCCAGCGCTTCGTCCACGGAGTTGTCCACCACCTCGTATACCAGGTGGTGCAATCCCATCTCGCCGGTCGACCCGATATACATCGCCGGCCGCAGCCGGACTGCTTCCAGGCCTTCCAGGACCTTGATGCTCGTGGAATCGTAGATTTCGCTTTGTCCGGTGCTTACGTCGTTTCCCATAGTCTCCTGAACAATTGCCTCAGATCCTCATCGGCATAACCACATACCGATACTGATCCGTTATTCCTTCGCCGGCCGGCCGCAGTTCGCCGGCGCTCTTCTGATCCTTCAACTCGAAGGCCACCTGGTCTTGCGAGATGGCTCTCAGAAAGTCCAGCAGATATTGCGCATTGAAGCCGATTTCCAGGTCTGGCCCCTCATACTCGCTATTGACGCTCTCTTCGCTCTCGCCCATCTCCACCGACGAGGAAAAGATTTTCACTTCGCCATTGGTGAATTGCACGCGAATGGCTCGCGACCGCTCGTCGGCGAACTGCGCGACGCGCTCGATAGCGGCGCGGATCTCGTCCTTCTGCAGTTTGGCCACCAGAGTATGATCCTTGGGGAGCGCCCGTTCGAAATCGGGAAAGTTGCCGGTGAGTTTGCGGGTGATCAAGAGGCGATGGCCGACCTCGAAGAAGAGATGGTTGTCATCGCCGGCAAAATTAGCCTTGGCGTTCTCTCCATCCGCGAGATCCGCCAGTTTCACCAGTTCCCCCAGGGCCTTCTTCGGAACTAATGCGCGGAAATTCGCATCCAATTGGCCGCCCTCGGCGGCTTTAGCCTGCACATAGGCCAGCCGGTGTCCGTCTGTTGCCACCATGGTTAAAGCTTCGGGGGTCATCAGGAGCAGAGCGCCGTTGAGCGTGAACCTGGATTCTTCGGTGGAAATGGCAAACTGCGTCCGGGCGATCATGGATGCCAGCGTTTTGACCGGCAGTTCGGCGATTTTCGGAGGCATTTGCGGCAGCTCCGGAAAACTCTCGCGCGACATGCCGGCGATGCGGGTCTTCGACCGGCCGGCGGTAATACTTGCCCAATGGTTGTCTAGAAACTTGATGTTGACGTCGCCTTCCGGCAGAAGACGGACGAAATCGAGCAACTTGCGGGCCGGTACCGTACCCGAGCCTTCTTTTTTCACACGTGCCGGACAGGAACATCGGATCCCGAGTTCCAGGTCGGTCGCGGTGAGCACGATGCGGTCACCGACAGCCTCGATCAACACGTTGGAAAGGATCGGTATGGTGGTCTTCTTTTCCACCACTCCCTGCGAGAGACTCAGCTCTCGCACCAAATCGGCCTTGCTTACGGTGAACTCCATACGGGCTCAACTCCTGTCTATTGTTCCTGTAATAAAGATGAGTACTTTAAGAACCGCATTCATAGGGCCTGTGCAAATGTTGAAGGCATCCTAAATTATACTAAATTCAACTACTTTTGACCACTCGAAGTTGCGGAAACAGCCTCGCAAAACACCCTAAAACCGTCCTTGCAACCCGATTTTGCACAGTTTTACTCAGGCCGGAAAAGAACCCGGTGTGGAAAAGCCAGGCAAACTCATTGTAATGAGTCCATTAAGCTGTGCAGTAACCTGTTCAATTCAGGATCATTGTGACGTGTCTTATCAATTTTGTTTATGGAATGGATAACCGTTGTGTGGTGCTTCCCTCCGAAGGCCCTGCCAATCTCGGGTAGCGAGGCATCGGTGAGTTCCTTAACGAGATACATGGCCACCTGGCGCGGGTAGACCACCTTCTTGGTATTGCTCTTCTCTTTGAGTTGGGACTGCTTGATCTGGAAGCGGTCCGCCACGGCTTTCTGGATGGAATCCATGGTAACCCGGCGGTCCTGCACATGGACCAGGTGCTTGAGGACCTGTTGGGCCATTTGCAGGTGGATGGGCGTCCCGGTGAGGGAGGAATAGGCGATCAGTTTGACCAGGGCGCCTTCGAGCTCGCGCACGTTGGATTTGGTTTTCGAGGCCATGAAAGACCGCACATCGTCGGGTAGGCAGACGCCTTCGGCTTCGGCTTTCTTGTCGAGGATCGCCATCTTAGTTTCGAGGTCGGGAGGCTGAATGTCAGCCAGCAACCCCCATTCGAAACGGGATCGGAGACGCTCCACCAGGCCGGGAATTTCCTTGGGTGGTGAGTCGCTGGAGATCACGATCTGCTTTTGATGGTCGTGCAACTCGTTGAAAGTATGGAAGAATTCCTCCTGTGTACGTTCCTTGGTGCCGAGTACGTGAATGTCGTCGATGAGCAGTACGTCGGCCTCGCGGTAGCGGTGATGAAACTGCTGCATGCGATCGGTGCGGATACAGGCGATCATCTCGTTCATGAAACGTTCGCTGGACGTATAGATAATCCGCATCGAGGCATGCTTGTCCATCAGTTCGCGGCCGATGGCGTGCATGAGATGGGTCTTGCCCATACCCACTCCGCCATAGAGAAATAAAGGGTTATAACTGCGGGAAGGATTGGTGGCCACAGACCGGGCAGCCGCGTGGGCAAACTGGTTGCAGGCTCCCACAACGAAGGAATCGAAGGTGAATTTGGGATTCAGGCTGGCGACGGCGTTCTCCGACTCGCCGTTTTCGACGGTGGTGATGGCTTGCTCCTGGGTGTTGCGAATCGGGACGGGTTCGTAGGACACCTGATTGATGGGCAACTGGAGTTCCTCAATCCCGGCTTTCACCAAGGTGGCGTACTCGCGCTCCAGCCAGGCACGAGTCCCTCGATCGGGAACCGCCACGAACAACGTGTCCCCGGAAGCGCCGGCAAAGGAAGTACCGCTCAGCCAGTTGTCATAACTCTCCGCGCTCATCTTCGATCGTAGGTATTCTCGGATTTGATCCCAATGATTCATCAGTTTTTGCACACCACAAGCGCAAGATTTCCACAGCGTTTTCAACAGCCCTGTTGGGGTTCGCCTGCGCTGAGTTGAGAAGAATTGTCTGCGGGATTGCCCGCCCCGCGTACGGTCGCCGGAGTCTCGCCCATTGGGCGACCGAAAAGTAGCATAGCACAGCGGAATCGCTTTGCTGCAAGTTTATAAATCGTTTCAAATCAATGACTTTTCAACAACGTTTGACACTGGTATTGTTTCTGGTGGAGAATGGTGGTTTCCCCCACGGGCGGGAGTAACTCAGCTGGTAGAGTGCGACCTTGCCAAGGTCGATGTCGCCGGTTCGAATCCGGTCTCCCGCTCCATTGTCTTCCTTTTAGAACAGAGTAGCAACGGTCCTTTCTTTTCAGTCTGCGAGCTCCTGATCTAGCCCCATGCTTCCGGCCATCCGCTCCTTGACAGTAGCGGAACACCGAGCCGGCGACCGTAAGGGGTAATGCCGCAAGGATTTCCCAAACATGGGATTCTGAATTAATTGTGGGTGCGGACCCCCTGGTCCGCGCGGGACGCCCCCGTCCCGCTTGCTCGGTCGAAGAATCAAGTACTTCCGAAACCGGGCGGGCCGGCCAGGGGACCGGTCGCGGACGGGGGCGTCCCGCCCCACTACTTATGCAGATGCGCGCTTGTGGGAAATCCTTGCGGCATTGACCGTAAGGAGTGCCCCATGGCCCTCTGCGGGCCGGCAAAGCTGATGAAGTCGCCCGATGCGGGCGCACGCTTTAGTCTTTCCTCGTCGTGTGCGGTCGCCTGGCGTGGCGTTTTCGCTGTTTCTTCGCCGGTTCTTCAACTGAGCGGGAGGACTGCCAAAAGAGAGGGTTCCGCATGGTTGACCCAAGTTCCCCAAGATTGGGAGCTGGGAGTCTGCGCTAAGCTCAAGGACGATGTCCTGTGAGATTATCGAGCGACTGGAGCAGTGGAGAAGCCGCTTTGACCCGTCCGGCGCAGTCGGCCTCGAAGGCCTGCTGGCCGCCGTAGCCCGAGAGGGGTTTCCCGGCGCGGAAGACCTCATTCGACTGCATGAGACGCTGCTCTTCCTGCGTGCCTATCCTCTGAGCAAGAAAGTGGCCCGGTTGGCGGACCGCATCCTCTTCGCATTTGCGAACCGAACGGCTGCGGATGGCGACCTCGATCCCTTCGAAGAGCCGGAAGTTTCGGGTATCGCGGGCACGTCGTTAACCGTGGTCTTCAGCTATGAAGTAGCGCGGTGTCTGGCGGCCCTCCATCCGCGCCACATCGAGATTGGGTGGGATCGGTACGAGGAGCAGGATCGGCTCGGTCCGGTAGTCCGCCGCTTGCTGCCCATGTTGAACGAGGATTGGCCGGTGGAGGCGCATGTGCCGTTTCAGGAGTGGATCGCGGCCGCGCATTCGCGGGCTAGCAGCGATTTGCAATGGCTGCTGAAGCACGTCACCGATGCCGACCGGTACGACTCCCTGCAATTGCCGCTCACCTGGAAGATGGGCGCCTCTCGCGATTCGCGATCGCGTCTGCGATTGCCGGTGAGCAACTTGTACCTTCATCGCGAGCCGTTGCTGCGGCGTAGCGCCGTTTCCTTGGAACGCGACCTGGCCGGGCCGGCGATTCCAGTGAGGCTGCTGGCGCGGCCGGAGGCTCGGCGCATTCTGGATGTGACGCTGGCGACGTCGGCCATGCGCTATCGGGAGTTGTATGGCTTTAGCCATCCGGACGAGGCGGGCGTCTATCATGCCGAAGCCGGCCGCGGGGTCGACATTTACTTTTTTGGCGTTCCGCCGGAGTGGCGTCTGCCGTTGCGCGCTTATCACGCCGGCATGTTCTTCAAGAATGGCGTGCCGGCGGGATATGTGGAGTTGCTTTCGCTGTTCGAGCGCGCCGAGGTGGGATTCAATCTGTACTACACCTTCCGCGAGGGCGAATCGGCGTGGCTCTATGCGCGCCTGCTGCGGCTGTTCCACCAGGAGTTGGGCGTGACGTGCTTTTCGGTGGATCCGTATCAGATTGGCCAGGAAAACGCGGAGGCGGTGGATTCCGGCGCCTTCTGGTTCTACCGCAAGCTGGGCTTCCGCCCCACCGACCCGGAAGTGGCCCGCCTGGTCGGTCGCGAAGAAGGCCGGATGCGCAAGACGCCTGGGTATCGGAGTTCGAAGCGGACTCTGGAGAAGTTGGCCAAAGGCTACATGCTTTACGAGATGCCGGGAACCGGGTCCGGCGACTGGGACCAGTTCCGCATCCGCACGCTGGCGCAGAGGCTGCAGCAGGGCGGCTCGGCGGAGAGGCGCGTGGTGAGAGAGATCGGGAAGGCGAAGCAAAGCGGCGCGGAGTCGCGCTATTTGCGCTGGATGCAGGGAGACGCGCGGCTACGTGAAATGCTGGTGAAGTGGGGACAGGGGTAAGCCGGGGCGAGGGAAGCCCTCCGCTCGGTTGAAGAACCGGCGAAGAAATAGCGAAAACACCCCATGTCTTCATCGCCTTTGGTGGCCCGCAAGACCATGGGGCACTCCTTGACAGTCGCGGCTCGGCGAGAGGGACGGTTACCCCGCAACGCGTTCGATACACTCGCCGCCACAGATGGCTTCCACCGCCGTACGGAATTCCTTATCGGGCCGCACCTTGGAAGTGACGTCTATGAGTACCGAGAAATCTCTCACGGCTTCCAGGCGTAAGCGAACCTGGGTATCGCCGGGCTTGCGCTGGAATAACTCGCGGAGGGCTTGGGCGCGGTCCCCATTGCCGTTCTTTCCGAGCCATACGCGGATCGAGATCACGGAGGCGAAATCCACGCGTGCGTTGTCCAACGCTACGATATTCTGCACCGAGAGCTTGGGTGGACCATTCTCCTCCGGCAGGACCAGGCCGGTGACCAATACCGCCTGATCTTCCAGCACTTCGGCGGCGAGTCGTTCGTAACTGGTGGCGAAGACCAGCGCTTCTACGGCGCCGATGCGATCTTCCAGCACCGCGGCGGCCCAGGGCTTGCCTTCCTTGTTGCGCTTGCGCGCGATGCCGGTGAACACGCCGCACAACTTGACCTCGATGCCTTTGCCCAGGCCTTCGAGGGTGGAGGTGTCATGTGTCGCCAGTTCGGCGATCTTATCTTCGTAGCGATCCAGCGGATGGCCGGTAACCCAGAAGCCGAGCAATTCCTTCTCACCGGCCAGTTTCTCCTTGTCGGTCCAATCGGGCACGTTGGGTAGCGGCATGTCGGCTTGCTCCTCGATCACCTCGCCGAAGAGTCCGCCCTGCCCGCTCTCGCGATCGCGCCAGGCCCGTTGGCCGGATTCCATGGCGCCATCGATGGCGGCCATCTTCTGGCTGCGCGCACCCTTCAGCGAATCCATGGCGCCGGCTTTGATGAGGCTCTCAATCATGCGGCGATTCACCGCCCCGAGGTCGACCTTCTCGCAAAGCTGGTGCAAAGAGCGGAACGGTCCGACCTCTTCGCGCGCCTTGGCGATGGCCTCTACCGCCGACTGGCCGAGATTCTTCACCGCTCCCATGCCGAAACGAATGCCGCGGCCGCCGACCGCCTTTTCGTCGGGGGTGAAGCTCCATTCACTGTGGTTCACGTCGGGCGGCAGAATCACGATGCCCATCTCGCGGCATTCGTTGATGTACTTCACTACTTTGGCTGTGTTGCCGGTTTCCGAGGTGAGCAGCGCCGCCATGAAATCGACGGGGTAGTGGGCTTTGAGGTAGGCCGTGACGAAGGCGAGATAGGCGTAGGCCGCGGAGTGCGACTTGTTAAAACCGTAGCCGGCGAACTGCTCCATGAGGTCGAAAATCTTCTCGACCTTCTTCTGCGGGAAGCCGCGCTTCAGCGCTCCTTCGACGAAGTGGTCGCGCTCTTGGACCATGGCCTCGAGCTTCTTTTTACCCATGGCGCGCCGCAGCAGGTCGGCCTCGCCCAAAGAGTAGCCGGCCACGAGGTTGGAGATCTGCATCACCTGTTCCTGATACACGATCACGCCGTAGGTCTCTTCCAGAAGCTCCTTGAGTTCCGGTAAGTCGTACTTCACTTCGCGGCGGCCCCACTTGCGCTCGATGAAGTCGTCCACCATGCCGCCCTGGATGGGGCCGGGGCGGTAGAGCGCGTTGAGAGCGGTCAGATCTTCGAGGCGGCTGGGATGATAGCGGCGCAGGATGTCGCGCATGCCCGGCGATTCGAACTGGAAGACGCCGCTGGTGAGGCCCTTGGAGAAGACCTCGTAGGTAGCCGGGTCGTCGAGTGGGAGATCCTCGGGTACGATCTCGAGGCCGTGGCGTTTCTGGATCAAGCGCAGCGCGTCCTGAATGAGGGTGAGCGTGGTGAGACCGAGGAAGTCCATCTTCAGAAGCTGGAGCTTTTCCAACCCGCCCATGTCGTATTGGGTGACAATTTCGTCGCGGTTGGTCTTGTACAGCGGCACCAGTTCTCGGAGCGGCTGCGGGGAAATCACCACGCCGGCGGCGTGCACCGAGCAGTTGCGCGCCAGGCCTTCGAGGCGCAGCGCGACTTTCAGGACTTCGTCGATTTTGGGATCTTTCTTGGCGGCTTCGTTGAAGCCGGGCTCCTGCAGGATGGCGTCGGCGAGCTTGATATTGAGAGTGGCGGGCACCATCTTGGTGAGGCGCTCCACGTCTGCGAATGGCACCTCCAGCACGCGGCCTACGTCCTTGATTGCGGCGCGAGCGCCCAGGGTGTTGAAGGTGATAATTTGCGCCACCTGCTCGCGGCCGTATTTTTCGGTGACGTAATGAATCACCTCGCCGCGGCGGTTCATGCAGAAATCGACGTCGATATCGGGCATGCTGATGCGCTCGGGATTGAGGAAGCGCTCGAACAGCAGACCGTACTGCAAGGGGTCGATGTCGGTAATCGACATGGCGTAACCCACCAGGCTGCCGGCGGCCGATCCGCGTCCCGGACCTACGGGAATGTTCTTCGCCTTGGCGTAGCGGATGAAGTCCCAGACGATCAGAAAGTAGCCCGAGAACTGCATTTTCTGGATCATCCGGATTTCGCGATCCAGCCGTTCGGCGTACTCTTGCAGGTCGTGCTTCAGCATGCCCTTGGCGCGCAGGGCTTCGAGCCGCGGGCGGCGGCGCTCGAAGCCCTGGCGCGCGACGAACTCGAAATACGTGTCGGCGGAATGCTCCGGCGGAACGTCGAATTTGGGAAACGGCTCCTTGACCTTGTCGAGGGTGACGTGGCAGCGTTGGGCGATGTCCCAGGTGCGGTCGAGCGCGTCTTCCAACTCGCCGAAGAGCAGCATCATTTCGTCGCGCGACTTCAGGTAGAAATCGGGCGAGTTCCAATGCATGCGATTGGGATCGCTCATCATCTTGCCGGTCTGGACGCACAGCAGGATTTCGTGGGCGCGCGCGTCTTCTTTGCGCAAGTAGTGCGAATCGTTGGTGGCCACCAGGGGCAGGCCGGTCTCCTGCGAGAGGCGGTTCAATTGGGGCGTGAGACGGCGGTCCTGCTCCAGGTGATGGTCCTGCACTTCGAGGAAGAAATTGTTCCGCCCGAAGATATCGGCGTAGCTGTGGGCCAGGCGCTTGGCGTCGTCGTATTTATCGGAGAGGATGGTTTCCGGGATGTGGCCGCGCAGGCAGGCCGACATGCCGATGAGGCCCTTGGAGTGCCGGTTGAGCAGGTCCATGTCGATGCGCGGCTTGTAATAGAAGCCGTCGAGGTAGGCGGTGGAGACCAGATCGATGAGGTTGCGATAGCCGTCCTGGTTTTCGCACAGCAGGATCAGGTGGTTGTAACGGTCGGTGTCGGTGCGGGTCTTGTGGCCCTTCTGGGAAACGTAGACCTCGCAGCCGATCACGGGATGGACGCCGTTGGCTTTGGCGGCGTTATAGAACTGCACCGCGCCGAAGAGATTGCCGTGATCGGTCATGGCCACGGCCGGCATTTTCTGCTCGACCACGATTTGCATCAGTTGGTCGATCTCGCAAGCGCCATCGAGCAGAGAATAATCCGTATGGCAATGCAGGTGGACGAAGGACATCGCGCGTCAAGGCTCCTAGCCCGGGGGAGGCTGTTAATGGAGGATACCCTCTATTTTACTCTTGCTGGAGCTGGACCCAGATGGCTGCTCCGTCGTAGGAGAAATAGCGGCTGCCAATTGTGATGGTCAGATTCGAGACGATGGGGTTGAACGCACTTCCTCCGGAGTACGATTCGGGTGGAAAGGTGGCGGGTAGCTGAACGTTGATCTGGTACAGACCGACTTGTCCCGGTGTGAGGCCGGCGAAAGCGGGAGCGGCTCCGAGGTCGACTTCGATCGGGGTGAGGGCTGCCGGGCGCGTGGGAGCGGCGTTCGGTCGAAAGTCGAAATTGATGTTGATGCCGGGCACGGTGGGGGCGGGCGAAGGTGTTGCTTGTCCGGTCGGCACAGATGGGGTGGTGGCTCCCAGGCCAACGGCGTAGATGACAATCGTTTCCCCGGGCTGTGCCGGAGAGCTATACAAGACCAATGTCCCATCCGGGTGGGTCACGCATGGAGATCCACCATAGGCGCCACAGGTGGTGAGGACGTGGATGCTATCGTCGGCAGTGCTGACGGCGAAGCTCTGGCTGACTACGCCATCCTGGGAAATCGCAAACGTAGTATAGGGCGGCATGGTGAACGGATCGACAACCAGTTCAAAGGGGATCTGAACGGTGATCGAGGTGAGGAAGCATTGGGGTGCGGTAGCCGAAGGATCGCTGCAACTGTTGGTTTGGGTAACGGAGAGGAGCGGCACCTGATAGGAGCCCAGAGGAAGTCCTTTCCCGTATTCGGTCTGGCTGAGAGTGACCGAAATGCCCGAAAGCGTCGCGGGCAGAGGAAGGCCTGGGGCTTTGACTGGGGACACCGGAATCGGTTTCAGTCCAGTGACCCAAAAGGTGACAATTTGTCCGGGTGAGAGGTTGGCCGATGGCGGCAATCCGTAGCCGGATCCCACGAACGTGGGGCCGCTCTGCCCACTGGCGTGGGACAGTGCGAGAAGAAGCGCAAACACGATCGACTGGACGTGGTATCGCATAATTTCCTATTTCTAAGACCCTTGGATTTAGATTCCAACTACAGAGGACTGCCGTCATCGGCGCGGTTCATTGGCGCCCGGACAGGCGGTCCGCGGATGGGGTAGCTGCAGGCTTCCGAAACAGATCCGGCCGAAGGTGATGCGAGCGTCGGGAGATCTCGCGGACCGACGCGGGCCGACTGACAGAATTGCCGTGCGGCGGCGCCGATGTTATGATTGCCGATGAATCGGCAAATAAAATCCGGCAGCGGTCGTTCGGGCGGCGCTCTTGGCCGTTATGAAGCGGTATTGATGCCCTTGGGGTGAAGTTCAGGGAAATCATCAAGATGGTCGAAGCGGATGGTTGGCGGGTGGTTGCACAAGGCGGGAGTCATCGCCAGTACAAGCATCCAACAAAGCCCGGCAAGGTGACAATCGCGGGTCATCCGTCGGTGGATGCCGCCCCAAAGACCCTCAAAAACATTCTGGAACAGGCGGGATTGAAGCGATGAAATACCTCACTATCTACGAAAAAACAGAGACTGGATACAGCGCGTATGCGCCGGACCTGCCCGGTTGTATTGCAGGCGGTTTCACTTTCGAGGAAACCGCGGAACTGATGCGCGGCGCAATCAAGATGCACCTGGAAACCATGCGAAAGGACGGGGACACGATACCCGAACCGAGTACCAGAGCGGACTACATCGACGCACCGGCGGCATGAGCGGCGAGTTGTCTGTTTTTCTGTCGGTTCACTTGGGCTATTGGATGCTTGCCCAGCGCCAAGCATCGCTCGCGGAGCAGCGATGGTGGAGAAGTTCGCGGGACACCGATTCGGCACCCGGCGAGCGGTAATGTGAGTATGCGGCGGCGGATACGACACCCAAGGCGTGGGAGGTCTTGACGGCCCTGCAACGGCGGATGTCGCCTTCGGAGAAGATGCAACTGGCGTTCGAATGGTCCGAGATCGTCAGGCAGTTGGCGGAGGCCGGCCTTCGGCAGAGGTATCCGCACGCGGCAGAACGGGAAATCTTCCTGCGATTTGCGCGTCAGACGTTGGGCGAAGAGTTGTTCCGCCAGGTGTATGGCGACGAGCTCCCCTACGATGCTCCGGTTTGCCAGAACATTTGAGCTTCTCGCGGCAGCGTTGAATCGACTGGCGGTTCCATACGCGATTGTCGGTTCCGTGGCGTCATCCGCTCGCGGAAGTTATCGCGCTACGGAAGACATCGATCTATTGGCGAACGTTCCTGTTCGCCAGGCGGGGCAACTGGTTCATGCCCTCGGGGAAGACTGGTACGCCGATGCGGATCAGATTCGCGATGCAGTGATCCACTGGCCGCGCGTTCAACGTGATCTATATCCCATTCAGTCAGAAAGTCGACATCTTTCCCGTAAACCGAAAAACGGCAGTTGACCCGCGGCACGGTCGGCAAGTTCCGCGACCTGTCTGGAGTTTCAACTGCCGCGCAGTTCACCCAATGGGTGACAACTGCCTTTGCTGCAAACACTTGCGGCTGAAGGAGAGACTATTCCGGCGGCGCCTCAACCGCCGTTTTTAGGGTAAAGGACGATTTCTCTCGGGCTGAACTGGAGCATGCAACGAGGTTGCCGCTCCCGGCATTAGGAATCGGCGCGGAGTATCCGGTGGCTTCTTCGGAGGACATCGTACTGGCAAAACTACATCGGTACAAAGCGGGCGGAGAAACATCCGAGCGTCAGTGGACCGACATTTTGAAAGTGATCATTGCCACACCGAAGATGGATTGGGCCTACGTGGAAAGCTGGGCGCCGCGCCTGGGTGTGGACGCGTTGCTGGCGCGGGCGCGAGCCGCCGCAGTCTTCGGGCCGACGATTCCGTAGCCGGCGCGCGCCAGTCAGTTCCCGCGTCTGTCGTGGATGGCGAGGTGTGCCTCCAGTAGTATGGCGATGTCCCGTGCTGCGACGGCTTCCACTTGGTCCAGGTCCGCTGCAGGATAGTCGCGATTCTCGGCCCAGATCAGTCTGCCGGTGTGGACATCCACCAGGCGCGAGGTGATGCGGACACGGTCTCTGCCTTTTTGAATCGTGCCTTCCACCAGGACGTCCAACCCCAGCAAGCGGCCCATTAGCCCCATCGACATGCCGAAGCGCTGGTGCCGCCCACGGTGCTGGGCGAGAGCACTTGCATAGCCGGCATGTTCGAAAGTTCGGCAACCAGCGATTCGCTGAAACCTCGCGCAAAGCTGGACGATTCGGGATCGGGATTCAGGCACTCGAAAGGCACCACCGCGAGGCTGGCGGCGCCCGGCGTTCGCGCCAGGTATTTCGAGGGTAAGTAGAACTGCCAGTAGATCAGCCCGCCGAGAGCAGCCAGTGCGGCGATGGCTGCGATGGGCCGTACCCATCTGTTGGGCGCGCGGGCTGGCGCGGCGGGCCGTTCGGCTTCCGCTTCCGCCGCGACAAAGCGGTAACCGCGGCGCGGAATGGTCTCGATGTATGGCGACACTCCGCCTTCGTCCCCCAGTGCTTTGCGTAGAATGGAGATGTTGCGGGCGAGCCCGATGTCCTCTACCGTGGTGTCGGGCCATACGAGCTTCATGATGTCCGATTTCTCCACCACGCGTCCGCGTTGTTGCAGAAGAACATGCAGCGTGTCGAGCACCTTGGGCTCCAACGGAACCGGATCGCCATCGCGCAGCAGCAGGCGTTGCTCCGAATCGTATTGGAATGGGCCGAATCGGTGGATCACGCCTATGGTTTTCTCAGCTTCAGCCGCACGGGGCGGTTGTCGCGGAAGAGCGATCCGTCCAGCCAGTGTCCGGTTGCCATCAGGGGCGCTGTGAAATCGCGGCCTGAGATGCGGCCGCGAATGACGTAGTCAGCGTTCCAGTGAAGCAGCTTACCGAACCAGCTTCGGCCGAAGGCGATACGCGCGCTGGTGACGGCGTCGCCTGCAACGGTTCCGGTGACAGACGCGTCTTCGTGAATGGTGAGCACTACGTCGAGGGGAGTGGCTTGCGTCCATGTACCCAGCAGGTTGGCGGAGGGATACAGAGCGGGAGTCATGAACGGCGGCTGGCCGAACATCTCATTGGCGCATAAAAGAAGGAAGAGGGCCAGCATGGCGACGAGGCCCAGAAGCGTGTTTCGCGGGAGATGCCACGGGGCGAGCTCGGCGGGCCGTCCGGCGCGGAGGCGCCACCAGCAGGCGAGGTGGAGCACGCCGATTGCCGCCGGTATATCGATGAACGTCCACTGCAGGTGGCGCCGGCTGAGGGCCACGAACGCGGCAAATCCGGCGACAGACAACAGACCGCCCAGGCCCTCCCATTTCCAGGCGAGCACCAGCCCGAAGAAGAGACCGCCCATCGCCACAAACAGGAACGTCTCGGCAGGGGTTAGCCCGGAGAAGTGCGGCGGGCCCTCGCCGAAGACGAACGCGAGAAAAAGGAGGACCATTAGCGTCCCCAGAATGAGCGCTGTCCAGCGGCCCAGTACGGCGGCCCGCCACGTTGCGCTTTCCCAAGTGAGCATACTTGAATTTAAGCATATTCAGGTCTGAAAGGATCTTCGGAATTCCTTCGGAAGCTCTCTTTGGGGATTCCGCGCGGGAAAAGTGGTAGGGACGGGCAGATTCGAACTGCCGACCTGTCGCTTAGGAGGCGGCCGCTCTATCCATCTGAGCTACGTCCCCACTTGATAGCTATTATACTGGCACTGGAGCATTATGAAAATGGACTTGACTCGCCGGGCGTTCGTCGGTTCGCTCGCGGCGGCAGGGGTGACGGCGGCGGCCGCGGACGATGGTTGGGTGGAGCTGTTCGACGGGCGGAGCCTGCAGGGTTGGCGTCCGAGCGAGAACAAAGCCTCGTGGAAGGTGGTGAACGGTCAACTGGCGGCGGAAGGGCCGCGGTCGCACCTGTTCTATGACGGTCCGGTGAAGGGCGCCAATTTCCGCAACTTCGAGCTGGAAGTGGATGCAATGGCGCGGCCGGGCTGCAACTCCGGGGTTTACTTCCACACGGCATATCAGGAGACGAACTTCCCGCAGAAGGGCTTCGAGGTCCAAATCGCCAATACCGCCGGCGGCGAGAACGGTTACATGGAGCGCAAGAAGACCGGGTCGCTCTATGGTTTGCGCAACGTCTACAAGCAGTTCATTGCCGATGACCAGTGGTTCAAGATCCACGTGCTCGTCCGCGGCAAGAACGTGCAGATTCGGTTGAACGAGCTGCTGGTGGTGGATTACGTGGAACCGACCCCGCCCGTGATCCCCGACGGCATGGAGCGCGAGCGGTTCCTCGACCGCGGCACGTTCGCGCTGCAATGCCACAACGACGGGTCGCATGCATTCTTCCGTAGCGTTCGCGTGCGGCCGCTGCCCGACGACACGCCCACGCCCGCCGGAATGTCGGCCCCTGTGGTGGACGACACGTTCCGCCAGATCATCAACGTGGGCCGGCACAATATCCCGATGGTGGATTATCACGTCCACCTGAAGGAAGGGTTGACGCTCGAGCAGGCGCTGGCAAAATCGCGGCGCGACGGCATCGAGTACGGGATCGCCATCAATTGCGGGAAGGGATTCCCGGTGGATAGCGACGCGGGGGTCCGCGGCTACCTGGAGAGCATGAAGGGCCAGCCCATGTTTGTGGCGATGCAGGGCGAGGGGCGCGAATGGACCCAGATTGTCTCCCGCAGCTCGGTTGCGGGCTTCGATTATGTGTTCACCGATTCGATGACCTGGACCGACAACAACGGGCGGCGCAGGCGGCTCTGGCTGCCCGATGAGGTGGGGCCCATTCCCGATGCGCAGGAATTCATGGGGCTGCTGGTGGGCCGTACCGTGGGAATCCTGGAGCGCGAACCGATCGACATCTACGCGAACCCGACGTTTCTGCCGGAGGTGCTCGCCAAGGATTACGACAAACTGTGGACCGAGGAGCGGATGAAGAAAGTGGTGGACGCCGCCAAGCGCGGCGGCGTGGCCATCGAGATTAACAATCGCTACCAGTTGCCCAGTGCGACATTGATTAAGATAGCGAAGGCGGCGGGGTGCAAGTTCTCGTTCGGGACGAACAATACCGGGCCGAGCGATCTGCTCCGTTGCGAGTACGGACTGCGCATGGTGGACGAGTGCAAGTTGGTGTGGCAGGATTTCTTCGTGCCGGGCGCGTGGGGTCCGAAAGCTGTGGATCGGAAACCGGAGGGGTTGCGGGGGTGATGGCGGAAGATCCGAACCGAAGATCTGCCTGGCGCTCGTGGGGCGGAGGCGTCTCCATCCCGGCGGAAGGCGCGACCGTTCGCTTATGGCTCCAGATCAAGCAACTTGGCTGGATTCACTTTGGACATTTGCACGATTTCAGCTACCGGGATGCCGCGCGCCACGAGTCCCCGGTAGAGCGCGAGCAATCCGTCGGGATGCAGAGGATTGGCAGGCTGTCCGAGATCGCTCGAGATGACGACGGATGCCGCTCCCGCGGCACGGATCGCGTCGGCATCCTTTTGAAGTGCCGCGTCAGTAAACGGAGAGTACACCAGTTCGATATAAGCGCCCATCTTCGCGGCCTCCTGGATCTCGGCCATCGACAGCGGACCGCCCGGATTGGTCAGCGCGTGAGTGACCATGACGTGCTTCACGCCCAGGCGCTTGGCCTCTTTGATTAGAAGGAGGCACTCGGCCGGAGAAGAATGTCCTGTTTCGAGCACGAGGTTGTTCCTGGCGGCGATGGAGATTACCTGCACAGCTTCGGGCACGAGTTTTCCATTCTTAGAGACGCGGGCAAACGGGCGTTGTTGGTGCGTTAATGTGACCTGAGCCTCAGAGTCGAAAGTCGGCATCCAGACCACGCGTCCGTATCCCCCCTTGACCTTGGTCATCCATTCGACCGCTGCCGGATTCACGCCGCCGACGGTCAGATCGAGCGAGATTCCACCGAAGACTTCAATCCCCGGCACTTCCTTGCGAACGAGGTAGGCGAGCGAAGCCGTCGGCTCGTAGTGGTTCTTAAGAACGATGGCGCGCATTCCCCGGCTCTTTGCGAGACGCGCCAAATCGATTGCGTCAATCGATCGCGGAGTGCCGTCGGGATCCGAGTGAGCGTGCATGTCGATCACGCCCTCGAGCGTCTGAGCCTGAGTGGGCAAACCAATCATCAGCACCGTTAGGGCGAGCCGCTTTAGGACGGTGGGCAAAGGCAGTATGGATCGCATCTATTCATCAGACCAAAAATGCTCCCGCAAAACGAGCGGCACTCGGAAGTTGGCCCGCCGGCGCTGTGGACCGCGTCCGGGGCGTTCGGCTTGAACCGTAGAACAGCGCCAACGCGAAACGGCACCCGCGGCGGAGCGGCTTACGCGGATGCTGCCGGCGGAGTAGGACGGACTAACCCTTTGCGTCCGATATCGGTGCGGTAGTGCATACCGTCGAACGCGATTTTGCGGACTCCGCGATAGGCGTTGTCGATGGCGGCGGCTAAGTTATCGCCAGCCGCCGTTACTCCCAGGACGCGGCCGCCGGAAGTGGCCAGGCCAGCCGCGTCGAGCCGTGTTCCCGCGTGGAAGATCGTAGCGCCGGTCGCTTCGGCGTCCGCCACTCCGTGGATGAGCTTGCCGCTTTCAAATGGGCCGGGATATCCACCGGAGGCCAGCACCACGCAGACTGTCGAACCCGCGTGCCAGTCGAGTTTGCCGCCGGCGAGGTCGCCGGTGGCAGCGGCCAGGAGCGCGGGGACGAAATCGGAGGCCATCCGCTGCATCAGCGGCTGGGTTTCGGGATCGCCCAGGCGAACGTTGAACTCCAGCACTTTGGGTCCGGCATCGGTCATCATCAAACCGGCGTACAGGAAGCCGGTGAACCCGGTGGCTTCCACGGTGGGATGAATCACGTGGTCGAGAACATACTGCGTCTGCGCGGGGGTCAGAATGGCGGAGTCGCAGGATGCGCCCATGCCGCCGGTGTTGGGCCCGGTGTCGCCGTCGAAAACGGCCTTGTGATCCTGCGTCGGCGCGAGAGGGACGACGTTACGGCCATCGCAGAGGGCGATGAAGCTGACTTCTTCGCCGCGCAGGAATTCTTCCACCACCAGGCGTCCGGTGAGGGTCGCGAGCGCGGTTTCGGCTTCGGCGCGATCCCGCACGATCACCACGCCCTTGCCAGCCGCCAGTCCGTCGGCTTTGAGGACCACCGGAAAGCCGAAGCGATCGATGACGCGGCGGGCATCGGCGGCGTTTTCCACCGTTACGTAATCCGCTGTGGGGATCTTAGTTTGTACAAAAAAGTTCTTTGCAAATATCTTACTGCCTTCCAGTTGCGCCGCCGCGCGATTCGGGCCGACGATCTTCTTGCCGCGCGCGCGGAACTCGTCAACCACTCCGGCGACCAGCGGCGCTTCCGGTCCGACCACCGTCAAGTCCGCTCCGATTTCGTCGGCCATCGCCAGGAAAGAAGGGCCCGCGGGCAGGCAGGTTCCGACCTGCGCGATACCGGGATTTCCGGGCGAGGCAAAGACCTCGACTCCCTTGGACTGCGCCAGTTTCCAACACAGCGCGTGCTCTCTGCCGCCGCCACCGAGGACCAGGATTCTCATTTCGCTACAATCATAACAATGCACGAGAGGTACGACGTTGTTGTCATCGGAGCGGGTCACGCAGGCTGTGAAGCCGCGCGGGCGTGCGCCCGCATGGGCCTGCGCACCGCCATGGTGACCATGAACCTGGACCTGATCGCGCAGATGTCGTGCAACCCGGCGATCGGCGGCATCGCCAAGGGGCACCTGGTTCGGGAGATCGATGCGCTGGGCGGTCTAATGGGCGAAGTTGCCGACGCGGTGGGGATTCAGTTCCGGTTGCTGAATACCAGCCGGGGTCCGGCCGTATGGTCGCCGCGTGCCCAGATGGATAAGCGGATGTACCGCGTGCACATGCGAGAG
>Ga0182018_10000713_pt1 | contig 41446 bp, 36 predicted proteins | sample 812P2MmetaG_FD_120490 | JGI IMG/M metagenome (GOLD analysis project Ga0182018, IMG submission 120490) | Permafrost microbial communities from Stordalen Mire, Sweden - 812P2M metaG | ecosystem: Environmental > Terrestrial > Soil > Wetlands > Permafrost | place: Sweden: Stordalen | collected... | reverse complement strand
CGCTTCGGGATTTGCGATTCCGTTTGCTCGAAGAGCGTACGCCATTGGGTCGCTTGTTTCGCAGCGTCACCGCTGAGCGGCAGCGAAACAGTGGCGTGGGCTTTTGCCGGAACACAGATCTCACGGCAGATCAAGTACTTGACGTCGGCGGCGATTTCGACCGCGTCAGTCTGGCCCGATTTGCGAGATGCGGGCGGGTTGATGGGGGCGATCAGCAGCACCTGGCTCTCATAGCCATAGTCGATGACCGAGCCTTTGCCGAGGCGCGTTGGTGTGGGCCACGCGATGGCGCCGGCGCGGAATCCCGGCGGAAGACTCCATTGGATTGTGGGCGGCTGGCCGGAGTCGCCGGCGTTTTGCCAATACACGTGCCAGCCGGGCTCGAGGCGAAACAGCAAGCCGACCGAAAATGGCCGGCCGGATTGCGGCGTCGCGGCCTGGGCGGCGATCATTTCGATCGTGGCATGGGATTCAGGGGCGGCCCAAACGCGAGAAGCGAAACAGAGAAATAGCCCGGCGCACACCGCGAGGACTGCAGGAATTCGGGGCATACGCGGAGTGGACATTTCTCTCACGATGGTCTGTTGCAGCGGCGCGCGCGGCTAGTAGGCAGGAGAAACGATCACCTGCCACACGACGGTTAGACGGAGCAGGACGGCTTATCGTTGCTGGGTCTGTTATGCAGAGAGGGGTGGGAAGGGCCTTTTCGCTTTCACTCTCAGACCGGGAAGTCGACTTCAATCGGTTCGATGAGGGGCAGGAGCCAAGTTAGAAGCTTTTGATGAACGGGATGGCTGTTGTATCTATCGCAGGCGGTGGCGTCGGCGAATTTCATGGCGCCGCCGAGTTCGTAGCCTTGTCCGCGGGGAGAGACGTTGAGGCCGATCCAGGATTCGAGCACTTCGGGGATTTGCTCCTTGAGCTTGCGGATTTCGGCAACGACGTGGTCTTTCTGCGCCCCAGTGACGTTGGGCTTAAATCGAAACGCAAACATGTGGATGAACATGATCTAGGTTTGCTCGCTTTTGGAAATGACAGCGGTGATTTTTGAAGATGACACACGGTTTGTCAACCGCGATTCAGCTGCAGGCACTGGCGATCCTTGGCCGCGCATGACCCGCCTGCTGGCACTATCGGCTGGGTCGACTTCGACAACCAGGACGCCGCCGCCGTTCAAGGGAAATTGCGCAAGCTCAGCCATGAATGCCTCGCCTGACTCTAATCGTAGAAAAACGTAAACGTGTCTACATGCTGTGCAAGTGAATGGAGTATATATGATTCATCCAGGCGACAATAGACCCTTGCCGTTGGCTAAGCCGAGGCGCGGTTTCGATTTTGGCTTACGTTACCGCTTTTTTGTGGAATTGCTTTAGGCCGAAGGTCAAAAGTACAGCGTCGAAGAATAGCAGGCCGCCCACGGCCGCAATCATGGGCAGATGTGGGAACTGGGGCACGAGCGTTCCGCGCAAGCCTTCGCTGGCATAGACCAGAGGATTAATCAGTACGATTTTCTGCATGATCGGGAAGTTTTTGAGCGCGCTCCACGGATAGTACGTGCAACCGAAGAAAATCATCGGCGCCACCACTAGCGAGAACATCAAGCCGATGTGCGTCTGCTCGATGCTGCAACCGAGCGCGAGCCCGCCCACGGCAGAAAACAGCGCGACTAGCACGGCAACCATGGCGAAGAGCAGCGGCGCGGGCACATTGAGCTCGACGCCAGGCCGCAGCAGCAGCCACGCACACGGAATCACCATCAAGCCCGCCGCGAGCGCTTGCAGCGTGCCGAAGACCACTTTCTCGACGGCCACCCAGGAAATTTCCATCGGCGCGAGCAGCCGGTCTTCGATCTCGCGGGTAAATTGAAACTCGGAAATCAGCGGCATGGCCACGGCCCAGATGCCCGTGCCCACCATGCTGAGGGCCATGATCCCGGGAAGCAGCAAGCTCTTGTACGCGGGGGGCATGAAGCCGCTTCCGACCATCACGCGGCCGAAGATAAACACGAACATCAGCGGCTGCAAAAAGGTCTGCAGCAACAAGGTAATGAGATTGCGGCGAGCGACCTGGGCGTCGCGCCCAAGCATGGCCAGGAAAGTCTTGAAGTTCACTCGCGAAGGCTCCTTCCGGTGTGGTGCAGAAACAGATTCTCAAGGCTGGGTTCGGAGATATGGACGTCGCACAATTCAACGCCAGCGGCGAGAGCGGCATTGGCGACTTCCGGAACCAACGAGCCGCCGCGGTCGGCGTAAAGGTCGGCGCCATGGCCATCGGTGGCACGTACCTCGGTGACGCCCGACAAAGCTTTCAACCGCGCAAGGACATCGTCGGAGGAATGTCCGAAACGCAGACGCAGCAGGTATCCGCCGGGAACCGAAGCTTTCAACTCCCGCGGCGTGCCCAGCGCAATGACCCTTCCATGGTCGATGATGGCGAGGCGCTGGCAGAGCGCGTCGGCTTCTTCCATGTTGTGCGTCGTCAATAGAATCGTCTTACCGCTCTGGTTGTACTCACGCACGATTTCCCACAGAAGCAGTCGCGTTTGCGGGTCCAGGCCGGAGCTGGGTTCATCGAGAAACAGAACTTGCGGGTCGTGCATCATGGCGCGCGCAATGGACAAGCGCTGCATCATGCCGCCGGAGAATCCGCGCACCATCTGCTCGGCGCGATCGGTCAACTTGAAGCGATCGAGTAGGGCCGCCGCGCGCTTCGCGCGTTCATGGGAATCAATGCCGAAATAGGCTCCGTGGAAGAGCAGGATCTCGCGCGCGGTGAGCGAGAAATCGAGGTTGGGGCGCTGCGCCACGACGCCAATCAGCCGCTTAACCGCGACTTGATCTTTCCACACGTCGAATTCGCCAATCCAGGCTTGGCCGCTGGTGGGACGAACGCGCGTTGTCAGAATGCCAGCGGTTGTGGATTTGCCCGCGCCGTTGGGTCCCAGCAGGCAGAATATTTCACCGGGCTTGACGTTAAGCGAGATGCCGTCGAGCGCTACGATTTGCGACTTCGGTTGTTTGCCTTTGCCGCGCGGCGAGGCGTTGGCGAATCCTCCTACGCCCGCAGCGAGGGGAGGTGCGGAAGTATAGACCTTGCGTAGCTCTTGAGTGCGAATCCCGGCTACCATGCGAAAAGATTTCCCTTCGGGTTTGCGGGCACGAAGGATTTTGGTCACGTAAGCCGGACCAAGACCCCTGCCACGCATTACGTACGCGGATCAGGAATTGTAACAAGTTCAGAGCGGCGTCACCGAAGCAATTTAGCATTTTGGCCGCGAATGGCCGCGCGTGAAGCAGGCCCGGCCTTCCGGTTCTGGCGCTCCCTTGGCTGCTGGCGCATAATCGTCAGCGAGAGTCTTGAGCGATGCCAACGCCTGCCCAACCTGCTGTCTGCCCGCCACCCCTTCCGCGGATACTCAGCTGGACAGTTCTGTTTCTCATATACAGCGCAATCGCGGTTTTATTAACGGGCTACCGGTATCTCGATGATCTCTCTCGCCAGCATCCTGGCACCCTCCCCATCCGTTCTCTGGAAGAAATAACCGGCGTTTACTCCGCTTTTCTCCTCTTGCCTTTTGTTTTTCGTTTTGCGCACCTTTACTTGTTTCCGCCCAAGGGCTGGTTTCGGGTGGTTGTCTGGCATCTCGCAGGCGCGATTGGATTCTCGGTGGCGCACACTACGCTCATGGCGATCAGCCGCCAGATTATCTCGCCGCTCGTGGGTTTGGGGCCCTACGACTACGGCATCATGCTCTACCGTTATCCGATGGAGTTCTCCAACGATTTGGTGAGTTTCACGAGTATCGTCGGGCTCTATTATTATTTCCAGCGGTTCCGGCTGGCGCAAGCTGAGCAACTCGCCGCCGCGCACTTGCAAACGAAGCTTGCCGAAGCGCAATTGGAGAATCTGCGCCTTCAACTGCAGCCACATTTTCTGTTCAATACGCTGAATACTATTTCTTCGGTGATGTACGAAGACGTGCCGGCTGCCGACGTCATGCTCGCGCAGCTGAGCGATCTGTTGCGGCTGACCTTGCATGCTTCACGCGCCCATGAAATCCCGCTCACCGAAGAATTGCAGATCACGCGCTTGTACCTGGAACTGATGCAAAAGCGCTTTGAAGACAAACTGCGCATCAACTATGCGATCGATCCCGCGCTGGATAATTCGCTGGTGCCGCAGCTGATCCTACAGCCGCTGCTGGAAAATTCCTTGCGCCACGGAATGAAGCCCGGCGGTGAGGTCATGAACATCTCCATCGCGGCCCAACGCGAAAATGGCAACCTGGTGTTGAGAGTTTCCGACACCGGAACCGGGCTGGGATCGCTGGATTCGGCCGCCACCTTTAGCCGCGGCGTGGGTCTGTCGAACATTCGCGACCGCCTGGCACATCTGTACGGTGCCAGCCAGGAATTTTCCATTGGGAATCGCGCCGCTGGCGGCGCGGAGGTCACCCTCCGCGTTCCGTACCACACCTCGACAGAGCCGTCGCAATTTGTGCGATGACCCCCGAAACTCCGCTTCATGTCCTGGTTGTCGACGACGAAGCACCCGCGCGCCGGAAAATTCTGCGTCTGCTTCGCAGTGAGCGTGGCGTCCAAGTTGTAGGCGAAGCCGACAGTGGGGAGTCCGCAATCTCCGCGATCGAGCGGCACAAGCCGGATCTCGTTTTTCTCGACGTGCAAATGCCCGGCGCCGACGGTTTCGATGTCGTTCATGGCATTTCCGATGCAGCCAACACAAAAATGCCACGCTTCGTCTTCGTCACCGCACACGATCGCTACGCGTTACGTGCTTTCGAGGTGCACGCTTTCGATTACCTCCTCAAGCCGGTCGCGGAAGATCGCTTTCGCAACGTGCTGCGCCGCGTTCGCGAGCATCACTCCCAGGGTGGCGATGTCTCCTCGTCGCGCCTTCGCAGTTTGGTCGAGGAAGTCCTCCGGGAGCGCGGATTCGCGGAACGCCTGCTGATTCGAGAACAAACGCGCGCGTTTTTCGTTTCCGTGCGCGACGTTTCGTGGATCGAAGCGGATCGGAACTACCTGCTGGTACACAGCGGCGCGAAAACCCACACTCTGCGCGCCACGCTCGACTCCATCGAATCTACGCTTGATCCAAAGCTTTTCGCGCGCATCAATCGCGGCAGCATCGTCCGCCTGGATGCCATCCGCGAACTGCTCCCGTGGTTCCACGGCGAATACAGAGTGGTTCTCCACGATGGCAAAGAGCTTCGCTGGAGCCGCCGCTACGTCTCCCGCCGTCCGGAACTTTTGAAAACCTTCTGAAAACGCGGTCAGTCCATGTGGTGATGCATGGCAAAGATTTTGTCGAGAGAATCTTCGTACGGATAGACATGGACCATCCAGCCGAAGATGACTGGAGAGAAGCGGCCGCCGGAGGCATCGCACCCATCCTTGGTTGTGATGGAGCCGTTCAAGCCGAACTTGGTCCAATCCGCGTTGCGAAGTTGCACGAGCTTTGGCATGCAGAGATTGGTGTGCAAGTGCCACATGGCGACGCTGAGAGGCAAGCGCGCGTTCAGTTGCTCTTCGGTGGCACGTTTAGGCATGGTGTACATGGCGCCCACAAGTTCGTACCCTGTGGCCGTCTTCTTGTAGAGAAGCGACGTCGGCCGGGCGGGATCAAACGTGAAGGCCTCCATGAATCCATTTCGATAGTTTGTGAAGTGATATTCGGGTTGCGGAATGTTTGGCAAAAAGATGCGGAAGCCATCGTTCAGGGCGACGTGATAATCCTTGTATTTCTCGATGCCGGCCCGCAACTGTGTAACGATTTCTCCCGCGCGCTGCACATCCTCTGGAGTCCGCGGACGCATCGCCGTCATGTACATATGCTGGCTATGGGCATCGTGATGGCCGGGCGTCATGTCGCTTACGGCCGCTTTTTCGCTGGCTTTCTCGTCGGACATGTTCATTCCGGGCATGGAACTGTGGTCGGGGTCTTGTGACGGAGCCGAGGAAGCTGCAGGCTCCTGTGGAACAACCACTTGCAATGCTTGCTGCTGATGAGAAGGAATTGCCGCCAGCAATACCGTGACGACGAACAGCGCGCCGAAAAGCATTCCCGCCTTGGCCGCTATTTTAAGAAAGCTGCTACGCGCTGACATGACTTTTCTCCCACACCCATAATACGCACGGAGGGACCGCCATGTTTCAGCGTCTTTCGCAAACGTTCCATCAAAAAACTGGCCCTGCGGACAGTTACAACCCCGATACATTCTGTTCGGCTTACAAATCCTTGGAGTGCGGAACCTCCCTGCGCGCTCTCTCCTCGCGAAGAATGGGGCGGCGGAACGCAACATGCTAAAATTACGCCGTGAAAAAACAGACCATACACCCGGCGAAATACCTCACCGGCGGAGTCGAGCCGCCCGGCGACAAGTCCATCTCTCACCGATACGCGATGCTGGCCGCCATGGCGGAGGGCACCAGCGAATTGCGGCATTTCGCCGCTGCGGCGGACTGTCACAGCACGCTGGACTGCGTGACCGCGCTCGGCGCCGGCGTGAAAGTGGATAAGGACACGGTGCATGTGGCGGGACGCGGGGCGCAAGGCCTGAAGGGGAGCTGGCGTGCTCTCGACGCCGGAAATTCCGGGACGACAATACGTTTGCTCACGGGAATTCTGGCCGGACAGAATTTCACCTCGAAACTGTCGGGAGACGCATCGCTGCAGAAACGCCCGATGGGACGCGTCGTGTCTCCCCTGCGGCAGATGGGGGCGGATATTCGCGCGCGCGAAGACAATTTCGCGCCGCTGGAGATTCGCGGCACGAAGCTCCGCGGTATCCATTACAAAATGCCGATGGCCAGTGCGCAGGTAAAGTCCGCGGTTTTGCTGGCGGGGTTGTTCGCCGAGGGCATCACCTCGGTGACCGAACCTGCGCGCACGCGCGATCACACCGAGTTGGCGCTGGAAGAATTTGGCATCAGTATCGAGAAGCACGGCAGCTCCATTCGAATCCAGGGTGCTGGCAGCAACGGTGGCGGCCGACTGCAAGCCCGCTCGCTCGACGTGCCCGGCGACATCTCTTCCGCGGTCTTTTTTATCGCCGCCGCTTCCATGTTCCCGGACTCGAACCTTCTGATTCACAACGTCGGCTTGAATCCCACGCGCACCGCGATTTTGGATGTGTTTGCCTCCATGGGCGCTACGCTCCAGGTGGTTTCCCTGCGAAGCGCGCACGGCGAAGTAGTAGGTGACTTGTCCGTGAAAGGCACGTCGCTGAAGGGTGGCGTCGTCGAAAAAGAGCAAATACCTCTGGTGATTGACGAATTACCGATGCTAGCCGCGCTAGGGCCTTACACCGAAGAGGGAATCGAGATTCGCGATGCCGCCGAACTTCGCGTCAAAGAAAGCGATCGCATCGCCGCGCTCGCCGAGAATTTACGGCGCATGGGCGCAACCGTCAATGAGCGGCCCGACGGCCTGCGCGTCGAAGGCCGCAAAGCCGGAAAACTCCGCGGAGCGGAGATCGATCCGCACGGGGATCACCGCATTGCTATGGCGTTTGCAGTGGCCGGATTGGCGGCCGAGGGAGCAACAACCATTCGTAATGCCGACTGTGCGGGCGTCTCCTACCCAAGATTCTACGAGGATCTGGAAAGAGTTGCCGAGCGCTAGCAAGCCTGTGGGGTATCTTCCGTTGTAGGGGCGGTGCTAGCTCCGCTCGGCGTCAACGGCAGCACACTTTACGCTGCGCAGCAGAAGTTGAAGGTATTTTCGACTTCGCGAAAACGACGCCGCGAGCGTCGCGTCACCAACCGACTAATTCTTGTGAATCGAGATCGACCCGTAACTGGTCTTCAGCGTGATCTTGGGCCCGCGACCGTTGCCGTATTTTCCTTCGAGATGCGAATCGCCTGATTCGGTGGTGGTCTTCTTCAAGGAATCCCCGTCAAACTCGGAGTCGACGTCTCCGGAGTGGCAATCCGCGACGACCTGAAAGCTCGACGCTTCGGGCAACCCCAGCGTAATCCCCGCGGAAGCATTGGTGATGTCGATGTCTTCCTTCGGCGGCGACGAGAAGCGCACCTCGATGTTGCCGTTGCGATTGTCCACCTTGATCTTGCCGCCGGCATTTTCGATCGTAATTTCTTCCTCATGGGTGCGCAGGTTCAGACTGCCCGGAGCGTCCACGATCTCCAGATTCCCCGATCCCGCCTCCATATGCCCGCTCAGCTGCGTCAATGTCAGGTCGGTGCGATGTGAAACAAAGCGCACGCCCTTGGCAACTTTCTCCGCGCGGACGGGCCCTACAAATTCCCCGTTAATCGTAAAATTTCCCGTCGCGTCCACTACGTCTACGCTGTCGCCCGTCCCGGAAATCTTTACGTCGCCCTTGGTCCCCGAAATCTTCGCGTCGCCCCGGCGCATATCCAGATTCACATCGCCGTTCGTGTTGCGCACATCGATGTCACCGCTGCCGCTGTTGATCGTTACCGGCGTGCCCATATCCGCCACCGAGATGTCGCCTTTCTCATTTCGAATCGTTGCGACAGATTTACTCGGCACTACCACATCCATATCCACGCTTACGCGCGAGTCATTCCCGCCGCTGGGCTGCACATCGTAGCCATCGCCGTTCTGCACGACCTCAACGCCCACCTGTCCAGCCACACGTTGCGCATCGTTTTCGTTCCAGCTGCGCACGTTCTTTTTCCCGTTTACGCGAATTTCCGGCTCATCGGAACCACGCACGCTGATATCGCCGTGCATTCCCTTGATCGTGATGCGCGCATTCGCCGGCACCGGCTTCGGCGCCACATCCAGATCCACCGTCGTCGTGTCTCCAGTCGCCCAATCGGGGAAATGCTCCTTCACGCCCTCAACCGCTACCACCACTCCCACCAGCGCGAGTAATCCGAGCACCAGAAACACTTCGCCTGGAGTGATGTGCGATCCGCTGGTGTCTCCTGAACGCGATCCGGCGGTTCGCTCGTAAAGCTTCAGTCCGCCCCAGAAAATCAGCAGCAGCGGCCACCAGTGCGTGAGCACGCGGCCCAATTCAAACCCGCGATAGTTGTGCAACAGCAGCAGCACGCCGATGAAGATGAGAATCAGGCCGCTGAATACGCTGCTGCCGCGCGGGCGACCGTTAGCCATGTGCGGTTATTGTCCTTGCCCGGGAAATGTGCTCTGCGTCGAGCTTGGGGGAACGTTTGTGGTAGAACCTGGCGCAGGCGGAGCCGCCGGTGGAACCGCCGTCGAAGAAATGTGACCCTCCATCGGCGCCAGCGATGAAGCCAACAAAATCGCGCCGATCACCACCAGGATCACCGGATACGTGTTGCCGAAATCGAAATAGCCGCCGCGCGCCTGTTGCAGGAGAAAAAGCACGCCGATGGTGACGATTACCGCTGGACCGACCAGCGCGCGTATCGTGCAGCGCGCACAACGACATCGAACCTGATCGCTCATGCGATTTTACCTCTCACGGCCGTCCGCCCAGCCGCTTGCGGAACATCAGGACGCCCACCACGATCAAAATCACCGGCCAGAACTGCTGGATGCGCCACCACGGAAACCAATCAAAATTGTGCAGCAGCAACAAAACGCCGATGGCGATGATGAGAAACGGCCCCACCGGCTTGCCCTTGCTGAAAGCCTCGAGCGGATCGTTCAAAGGCAACCCCGCCTGCTTGGCCTTCGCGGTGCGAAACGAATCGATAGGCATGTACACCCACAGCGCCGCGATGCAAATCCACAACGCCGCTTCGGCTCCTCCGCTCAACGCACCATCCACCCCAAGAATGAAAAGGAAAAGAAAAATGGAGAGATGAATTACGCCCTTGCCGTATTGCTCGTTGTAGAACGCGCCGAGTCCTGGCAGAAATCCCAGAAAGAAAGCCAATGCCGGATTTGGTCCCACGCCAGCATTCGGCAGTGGGGGCGCAGGCGGCGGTGGCACAACCCCGCCATCGGGAGCGAGCGCCGCAGCGGGCGCGGGATGTCCCATCACCCCTGCGAGGCAATCTTCGCAATACAACGCATCGCGTACCTGACGCGCGCACACCGAGCACATCGGCTTACCGCAGTTCCGGCAGTAACCTGTGGCGTCCACATCCGTATGGACCGCACACTTCATGGCAATCTCCTCGCGAACGTGGGGACGCTCAAATGTCCCGCCCACAACGGCAGCTCATTGGCCAGAACATCGATTTGCCGCCTGACATCATCGGCGCGATTCTGCTGCCGCGGCGTCGCAGGCTTCGATCCATCCGTCCGGCCCGGCTGCTTTTCCGGAGAAGTCGATGGCGCGACGCTTTCCGGATTCGTCTGCAGATCGTTGTCCTGCCGCAAGCGCGACTGAATCTCCGAAACCACTCGCAGGTCGTTCACGAATTTTGTGCCCTTTGCATAGACCAGATGCACCTGCCGGTCGGCATTGCGATAGATATTCACCGGCTGCAAATCCGCCAGCTTCGGCTTGCGCCACGAGAAGCCCAAAGCGCTCAGCAAAATCACGAGCGTTCCCGCGACAGAAAGCGCTCCATAGGCGAACCGTATCGACGCCATGCCACGAACCCAGCCCAGCACCGCAGCCCATCCGGTCGCGGTCTCCCGCGGCCCCAAAGTCTTATCCAGGATGGAATAAACCAGCCGCGGCGGAGCTTCCACTTGCTCCATCGCTTGCATGCCCGACAGAAGCTGTGACACATGCGCAACCAGCGGCGCGCACCGCTCGCACTCCCCAACGTGCGCCTCAAACGCCGCCCGGTCAGTCCCCGCCAGCGCGCCATCCAGATAATCGCTAAGCCGCGCCTCGATTTGTTCGCAAGTCCACATCATTTCGATTCCCGTCTTTATCCTTACTTCCTTACTTCCTTACTTCGTTACTTCGTTACTTCGTTACTTCATTACTCCTCATCACGAAGGCCGCACACCCATCTGTTGAAGGATCCGCGCCAACTCAATCCGCCCCCGATTGATCCGCGACTTCACGGTCCCTTCTGGCACCGCCAAAACCTGCTGAATCTCCGCATACTCCAACTGCTGCAAATCCCGCAAAATCACCGCTTCCCGCAAATCCGGCGAAAGCTTGGTCAGCGCGGCTTGCACCTGCGCGCTGAGCTCGCCCAACAAAAGCTGCTGATCCGGCCGCCGCCCAGCCGATTCCTTGTTCTCCACCACCGGCATGGCGTCGTCCAGCGAATCCGTCAATCGATCCCGCTTGGTCCGCCGGTAATGATCGATCAATAGGTTTCGCGTAACCGAAGTCACCCAAGTCGCAAACCCTCCATGCGCCGACCTGTAGCTCCCAAGCGTACGGTACACCCGCAGGAACACTTCCTGCGATAGATCCTCGGCTTCGGTTCCATTCCCGGTAAACCGGTAGCAAATGTTGAAGATGCGGCGCGTGTGGCGACGTACAAGCTCCTCCCAGGCTGAAGCGTCTCCCTGGAGGCAATGCTGGACCAGTTGGGCATCCTGCTCCAACGTCTCATCAGCCTCGAATCCTGGTACGTCTCGGCCTGCACACTATGGAACGTAAATTGCCACCGAAAAGTTCCCCGCCAGGCGTGGCCACGGCAAAGAACCGCACGCCAACCTCTTGCCCGCCAACAACTTGCTCTTTCGTGTGACCCATGCCCGGTACGAATGGCCGCATCTTACTCACCACCGGAGCGAAACACAAGCGAACCCTGGTGCGCCGCGAGCGCAGAACTCGCCAAATATGCAGCCGCCAGGCTTGAGCCCGGCGAATCATCCCTTGCCCCAATATCCTTCTCCTGTTATTCCTGGTTCGCAATCCGAGATTTCGCGATGCCGCAATCCCTGGCCCACATTACATTGCTCGTGCGAGACTACGACGAAGCGCTGGCATTTTTTACCAACGCTCTCGGTTTCAGCGCAATCGAGAATACTCCCCTGGGCGATGGCAAACGCTGGGTTCTCGTGGCTCCGCCCGGTTCCACCGGCACGAGCTTGCTTCTCGCGGAAGCCGCAACCCCCGAACAAACCGCTTGCATCGGCAATCAGACCGGAGCCCGCGTCTTCCTGTTCCTACATACCGACGACTTCTGGCGCGACTATCGCCAGATGAAAACCCGCGAGGTGAAATTTCTGGAAGCCCCGCGCGAGGAACCCTACGGCACGGTCGCAGTCTTCGAAGATCTCTACGGCAACAAATGGGACCTGCTCGAGCCCAAACGCACTCTGTAGGGGTAGGGCTGGTTTATCCTGAGCCCCGAAGGGCTCCGCGCGACGTCAACCCCGCCGCGCTAGCGAAGCTCACTTCGCCGCCTCCATCTTCTCCGCCATCCCCAGCATCTTCGTAACGCTATTCCAATTCCGCCCCGTCCCTGACACCTTCAATATCTTCGGAATCATATGCCAGGACAACTTCGGCCTCCCCACCCCATTCGGAAAATAAATGTAGGCTTCCCGCCCATCGATCCACAATTCATCCGGCGCACATTTGATCGCCCGCGCCGCAACCCGAGCTTCTTCTCCGGGATCGCCGGCCAGAAACGTCACCAGCAACCTGCTAGGCTCGATCCCGCGCCGCTTCGCAAACGGATTACGCGCGATGACCTCCCGCAACTCCGCCGTCGATCGCAGCACCACATCGCTCTGAAATCCGAATTCCTTCTCGATCGCACTCTCAATCCGTTTCGTCAACCTGATCAAATCCCGCTCGTCCGTCCTGAAAATCACATTCCCGCTCTGCACGTAAGTCTGCGGCTCCCGCAACTTCAGCGACACATACAGTCTCCGCAACTGCTCCATCTTGACGCGGTTGTGCGGCCCCAAGTTCACGCCCCGCAGCATGGAAATGATCACACCCATATCGCGCTCCAAGTATATCGCTCCACGATTTCCATGGGTATGTAGGCACCGGCTTCAGCCCGGCGCATCAACTCCGCAGGGACGTAAACGTTCGGCAGATCAACCAAAACCACACGCCGGCAATTCGTCTACTGCTCGAACCTCAAATTCATCGGTGTGTCGGGGCGCGTCGCACTCGTTGCCATCGACATCGCGGTCGTCGGGACATCCGGTCCCACGGTCTCCACTTTCAGATCGCTCATCCAAACACTCCCCGCCCCGTGGGCCATCAAGCCGAAGAAAATTCCTGTGGCGCCCTCTGGAACGTCCAGAACAACCGCGTAGCTTTTCCAGTCTTCCGTTCCCTTGATCGGCCGGTTCTGCATGTTGTCAAACGCGAGCACCTGCGGCGACGGACCGGAACCTTTGTCGACGCGCATCCACAGGCCAGCCCAGCCTTGGACGCCCTCACTTTTCACGAAAGCGTTAAATCGCACTCTCTTCCCCACATATTGATCCGCCCGGAAATCCTGCATCAGCGTACCGAATCCGTCGATCTCAGGTTTTCTCCCTCTTAGATACGCGCTCGGATGATCGTCGTGTGTAATCTGTCTATCCACGCCCGCTTCGTACTCAGACGGCTTGCTGCCCGCCATGTACCAACCCTGCGGCACCGTGGCCCACACCGCGAGAGAACATACCGAACCAAGAGCAGCGATCTTCAGGCCCATCGTCAAGCATCCGCGCCATGCATTGCCCATGATTTTCCTCCTTTGCTAATTCGAGACTTGGGGGAATAGAACGTAAGCTGGTCGCTTTGACTCGCATGCAGCCAAAAAAGGATGCCCATTTCGCGTGCGTAGGCCGTGTCTCGGACATCTCCCGTGGCAGCGTTTCTGCCGCGGACATTCTGCGTATCACCGACGGCGTGCTGGCTGAGCATGGGGATGTCCTTCAGGACGAAGCTTCGCGTGAGTCCTCGAACCGCGGCCTCCCCATGTTCGGCGAAGGGTTTGGCAGCGCGGAAAGCCGCACCGCCACTCACTGCTGATAGAAAAGCCGAGAACCTTATGAGGGGCGCAGGCAACCACCGTCAAACATCGAGTCAAAAATCCGCGAAACTCCGCCAGCGCCCCGGCCACCTTCCTCGGGTTTGCGCAGTCCATACCCGAACATCGCCGCATACCTGCCTGCTTGACGCTGAGCGGTGCGGCCAGTAGGCTGAATCGTTCATGCGCGCTTCTTCGAGGAAGTTTCTTCTGGTTGTGCTCGGGCTTGCTGTCCTGGGCTTCATCATCTACAGGTCCAGTGGATTCATCGACTTGGCCAATTTCAGCGGCGCCAAGCTTTGGCTGGTAGCCCGTAACGCCAATCCGTATTACCTGCTGCTTTCCCTCGTTGGCATTTATGCGTGCTACCTGCTACGGGCTTTGCGCTGGCAAGTGCTGCAGAGCAACCTCGGTCCCTCGAGTCTCTGGACCATCTACAAGCTGACCCTGGCCGGGTTCTCCGCCATATTTCTGCTGGGGCGCGCGGGCGAACCGATCCGGCCGTTGCTTCTGGCGCGCAAAGAGAAACTCCCCATCGCGGATATGTTCGGCGTCTATGTGCTCGAACGCCTGTTCGATACTGCGAGCACCGCCCTCATCGCAGGCCTGGGGCTGCTGCTGTTTCAAGCGCGCACGCAACAATCCTCGGCGCGGCCGGGCGGAGCCTCCACCACTCTTGCGAGCGCTGCGAAAACTACCGGCTCGCTGCTTTTCGTCGGCGTGCTTGTCGCTATCGCGGTGTTGGTTTACTTGCGTCTGCATGGTACCGCGCTTCTTGAGCGGCAACTACACGGCTGGCACGCGTCGCACGGCTGGCGCCACAAGGCCGCGGGAATCATTCTGGGTTTTGCGCGCGGCGTGCAGACGATTCGCACGTGGAGCGAGCTGGCGCTCGCCGTGTTCTACTCCGCGCTGCATTGGGTGGGCGTCGCTCTGATCTACGTGTGGATCTCGCACAGCCTGGGAGGCAGGCTTGGCACGTTGAATCTCGGCGACGCATTGCTGGTGCTGGCGTTCACCATGGTCGGATCCGCGGTGCAGCTGCCGGGCGTTGGCGGTGGCTCGCAACTCGCGTGTTTCCTTGCATACACGACAATCTTTGGAGTAGAAAAAGAGCCGGCGGCTGCCGCGGCGATTCTGATTTGGTTGATTACCTTTGCGGGGTGTAGTCTCGCGGGCATCCCGCTGCTGATTCATGAAGGTATGTCGCTCGGCGAACTGCGACGCCTGGCTGAACAAGAAGAACAGGAAGTCGAGCGCGAGGAAGAAGCGGCCCTGGATGCGGGTCTTGACGGGAACACGAGCGTATCGCGTCCACAGTCAGTCGCGCCAAAAGGATCCGCGGCACGAGGAGAGTCAACCGAGTGAAGTGTCCTTTTTGTGCGCATGTCGATGACAAGGTGATTGATTCCCGAGAAGGCCGCACCGGAGACACCATTCGCCGCCGCCGCGAATGCCTGAAATGCGGGCGGCGTTTCACCACCTACGAGCGCATCGACGAAATTCCCTACATGGTGATCAAGAAAGACGGCCGCCGCGAGCGTTTCGAGCGACAGAAAATTTTGCAGGGGTTGCTGAAGGCGTGCGAGAAGAGGCCGGTGCCCACCCCAAAGTTGGAAGCGATCGTCGACCAAGTCGAAGGCGTAGTGCAGGAAGCCACAGAACGCGAACTCACGACCACCGAGATCGGCGAAATGATCATGCACCAGCTCAAGAAGCTCGACAAAGTCGCGTACGTGCGGTTCGCGTCAGTCTACATGGATTTCAAAGATGTCCAGGAGTTCATGTCCGAACTAAAAAACTTGCTCAAAGACCGCACCAAGAAGTGAGAGGAGAAAGAGCGAAGCAGTGACAACGACGCAGGTCGTCTCCTGTATTCGCCTGTAGTGGCCGATCTTTGGATCGGTCCATAGCCGGCAATCACGCGGGCTGCATTTATTGTCATCCTGAGCGAAGGGAAGGGTCTCGATCGTTCCGTTCGCGGCAGGCCGATTCCCTCGCAGCGCCAAACCAGCGGGTGACGTCGATTCGCGTAAATCGGGGCGGAAGAGGACGCGCAAAGGAAATATCCATGCGGAAACTTAAATTATTCACGGTGCTCTTTCTTGGTGCCATCGTTGTCGTGTCACAGGTTGCGGCCCAAAAGAAGACTGTAAAGACCGCCAAGGGCGAAGTCACCAGCGTCGAGATGCCCGAAGCCGAAAAAATTCGCGCCCACGTCAAATTCTTGTCGAGCGATCTGCTGGAAGGACGGGGCACCGGGCAGCGCGGCGGCGATATCGCCGCGGAATACATCGCGACCCAGTTTGCTTTGTATGGGCTGAAGCCTGCCGGTGACGACGGAACCTATTTTCAGAATGTGCCGATGGTGAGCGTAAAGACCCTGCCGGCGACTTCCTTCAAACTCGTTCCGAACAGCGGCGACGCGGTTACGCTGAAAAATCTCGACGACTTCGTTACCAACAACGAAAGCCAGACGGAAACCGCCGATTTCGATGCGCCCGTCGTATTCGTCGGCTTCGGCATCACCGCGCCGGAATACAACTGGGACGATTACAAAGGCGTCGATCTGAAGGGCAAAGTTGCGCTCTTGTTTGTGAACGAGCCGGCTTCCGACGATCCGAAATTCTTCAAGGGCAAAGCCCTGACGTACTACGGTCGCTGGACATATAAATACGAAGAAACCGCGCGGCACGGCGCCGTCGCGACGCTGATCATCCATCGCACCGACTTGGCCAGTTACGGCTGGCAAGTCGTACGCAATTCGATGGGCACCGAGAGATCACACCTGCGACTCGACGGCAAAACGCCCAAGTTGCAGGCGGCGTCATGGATTCAGGCGCAGGTCGCGAAGAAATTGGTCGCCATGGGTGGCTTCGACGTGGACAAGCTCTATGAGCAATCGCAATCCCGCGACTTCAAGCCGGTGGAGCTGCCGGTGCATTTGCGGGCGCACGTGGTCAGCGAGTTGCGGCCGTTTGTTTCGCGGAACGTTGTGGCGTTGCGCCCCGGCGCAGACCCCAAACATAAAGAGGAAGCGGTGATGTACAGCGCCCACTACGACCACCTGGGCATCGTGCCGGAATTGAAGGGCGACAATATTTACAACGGTGCGGTGGACAATGCGACAGGCTGCGGCATTTTGCTGGAGCTGGCGCGCGCCTGGTCGCAGGAAAAACTTGCCGTGGGGCGGTCGATTTTATTCGCTGCCGTGACCGGCGAAGAGCAGGGGCTGCTCGGCTCCGAATATCTGGGTCAGCATTCTCCAATACCGCCGGGAAAAATTTCGCTCGATCTGAACTTCGATGCGCTCGCTCCGATCGGCGAACCGGAACAAGTGGAAGTCACCGGCGCGGAACGTACGACCTTTTATCCCACTGTCAGGGAAACGGCGACAACGTTTGGCTTGACGATCCGGGCCGATGCCCATCCTGAAGCCGGACATTACTACCGCTCGGATCATTTCAGTATGGCGCGCGTCGGCGTTCCTGCCTTCTCCGTCGGCGAAGGCCTGAAGTTCAAGGGCCACGACGAAGCCTGGGGCGAAGCCCAAGCCAAAGACTATGTCGATCACCACTATCATCAACCGAGCGACGAATACCGCCCGGACATGGATTTCACCGGCCTCGCTCAAATGGCGCGCTTCGGCCTCATGCTGGGCCGTAGCGCGGCAATGGCACCCGAGCTACAAGGCTGGCAACCCGGCGACGAATTCGAGCCCGCCCGCAAGAAAAGTCTCTCCGCAGCGGTTGTGGATCCCAAACTCTTTGCGGATTTGCCGGCACTGCGCGTTGCCTACTAGGCCATTCATTGCTCGCAGCCGCTGCAAGAAAGCAATTTCGAGAAGTGGAAATTCGAGCCTTTCGATAGTCCTCCGGTCGAATTCGATCTGAGCTACGACTTCGGTTCGGACGATTCGTTACCAGATCGAACTATGGCGCCTCCCTGCTTTGCTACGCCCTTGCATAGCAAAATCAGCGTTGTTCCAAATCCCTTGGAACCGTCATATTCCTCCAAACTAAGCTGAGATAACGCCTCGTTAGCAGCGGTTTCGAGCATTTCCGGTCCCCGCGCCACCGGCTCGGAACATTTTGGCTGGACCGAACGTAAATCCCATTGCGATCTTCAGCTGAGATCCGCCACCTGCGGGATCGCGAACCCGTCAGAAAATTGCCGATCACACGGTTTTTATCAAGACCTGTGGCGGGGGTCGTTCGTCTCTGTTTCTGTGGTGGAGATTGGCGGCAGGCTCCCTACCCTACACCCCGGGGAGCCGTTGCCACGCGTGAGTGGAGCTATCCGATGGATATCGCCGGGCTGTGGCGGACCGGTGTTCGCGATCTGCAGTATGCGCTGCGTACTCTGCGGCGTAGTCCTGGATTTACGACTGTTGCGGTGCTGACGCTGGCGCTGGGGATCGGGGCGAACACCGCGATCTTTACCCTGCTGGATCAGGTGCTGCTACGCATGCTGCCGGTCAAAGACCCACGCAGCTTGGTCTTGCTGACCATGCGCGGCAAGCATTACGGCAGCAACTGGGGCTCGAACGCCATCTCCTACCCGATGTACAAGGATTTTCAGCAACATAACGAAGTCTTCTCCGGAATGTTGGCGCGCTTCCCGCTGTACGCCAGCGTGACCATTGGCAACCAGGCCGAACGCGTCAAAGCGGAGCTGGTATCCGGGACATACTTCGACGTGCTGGGCGTCGGCACCGCCGCAGGCCGGGCGTTCACGCCCGACGATGATCGCACGCCGCACGGCCATCCCCTCGTGATGCTCAGCTACAACTACTGGCGGCAGCGGTTCGGCGGCAAGCCCGACGTCATCGGCCAGACCATCCTGATCAACAGCCAGAAGATGACCATCATCGGCGTAGCGCAGGCCGGATTCGACGGTGTCGAGCTGGGTGATCCCCCGGCGATCTTTGTTCCCATGATGATGCAAGTCGAGCTCATGCCTGGCAACAAGGACATGCTGACCAACCGCCGCAACCGCTGGGTGAATGTGTTCGGCCGCCTGAAGCCCGGCATCCAGATCGAGAAAGCCCAGGCTTCGCTCCAGCCTTTCATGCACTCGATGCTGGAGATGGAGGTGCGCGAAACGGCCTTCAACAACGCCTCGCCATACGACCGGGAACAATTCCTCAAGTGCTGGATGCAGGTGCTCCCGGGTGCGCAGGGCCGGCAATCGGTGCGCAGGGAGCTGTCGACTCCGCTGTGGGTGCTCATGGCGACTACCGGCATGGTTTTGCTGATCGCGTGCGCCAACATCGCGAACCTCCTGCTGGCGCGAGCGACGCGGCGGCAGAAAGAGATGGCGATCCGTCTGGCGATCGGCGCCAGCCGAGGGCGCATCATCTCGCAGCTGCTAATCGAGATGCTGGTCTTGTCCGTGATGGGCGGAACCGTCGGGCTGCTGCTCGCGTTCTGGGCCGATAAGGCGCTGATGTCCGTATATTTGCCCGCAGACTCGATGCGATTGAATGTGACGACGTCGCCGGATTTTCGCGTGCTGGTGTTCACGTTCGTGGTGGCCGCGCTAACCGCGCTGGCGTTCGGCCTGGTGCCCGCTTTGCAGACGACGAAGCCGAACGTCGGCCGGGTGCTAAAGGATGAGGCGAGCGCGGTGGTCGGCAGCGGAAATCGCGGACTGCGTAAATCGCTTGTGGTGGTGCAGGTGGCGCTTTCCTTGCTGCTCCTGATCGGCGCGGGATTGTTTTTGCGCAGCCTCGGCAACCTGAGCCGGCTGGGTCCGGGCTTCCCGGCTGAGCGGCTGATCGGATTCAACATCGACCCGCCGCTCAGCGGCTACACGCCAGAGCGGACCAAGCTGTTTTACGGCGAGCTGACCGAAAGCCTGAGCGCCCTGCCCGGAGTCCAGTCGATCGGCCTGGCGAGCATGCGAATCCTCGAGAACGACGAATGGGACAGCAGCATGACCGTCGAAGGCTACAACCCCGACAAGCCCGACGATCGCGCCGAACCTTACATGAACCAGATCGGTCCGAAGTATTTCGCGACGCTGGGCGTGCCGGTTCTGGCGGGCCGCGATTTCACCATGGCGGACAACCGCGAAATCAAGCACGGCTCCGACGCGGACGACTTCTCCCCGACGGTGGTGATGATCAACGAAACATTCGCGAAAAAATTTTTCACAGGACGCGACCCGCTGGGCCGGCACCTGGGATTTGGCAGCGATCCCGGTACAGCTACTGACATGGAAGTGATCGGCATCGTGAAAGACATCAAGTACACCAACCTGCGCGACGAAATTCCGCCGCAAGCGTACATCCCGTACATGCCGTCGCGATTTGTCGGCGGTATGACGGTGTACGTGCGAACCGTCGCCGATCCGAGCGCGCTAATGAACTCCATCCGCGCGAAGATGCGCGACCTGGACGCGAATCTGCCGATCTTCGACATGCGCACCACCGACGAGCAAATCGCCAATTCGCTGGCGGCGCAGCGCATGATCGCCAGCCTTTCGACGGTGTTTGGATTCATGGCCACGATCCTTGCGGCGGTCGGGCTGTACGGCCTGATGGCCTACACCGTGACGCAGCGCACCCGCGAAATCGGCATCCGCATGGCGCTGGGCGCCAAGCAGACCGACGTCGTGTGGATGGTCATGCGCGACGTGCTGCTGCTGGTTGCCGTCGGCCTGGCCATCGGCGTCCCGGCGTCGATGGCTCTCGCTCGCGTGGTGCAAAGCCAGCTGTTTGGGCTGACAGCCCACGACCCTTCGACGCTCTTTCTGGCGACGGGCGCCCTGGCGCTGGTCGCTTGCCTCGCGGGATACATTCCCGCGATCCGAGCGAGCCGGCTCGATCCGATGAACGCGCTGCGGTATGAATAGGGCGGCGTCCCGTTTAGAGCGAGCTTGGATTCGCAGAGAACCACGCTCGCAGTTCCTCCAGTTTTTTGCAATGCGTGTGGGAATGCCTCATAGCAAAGTCGGACTGAATCTGCTGACACGCCGGCATTCTGTGGATGAACCGCGTCGTTGCGTTGCCCTCTGATCGCATAAAGCAAGGACGTCAGGTGTGGCGAAGACCTTTCCGTCACCGCGTACGGAATGGCCCTAGGAGGCTGCTGGCCTTGAATGATTGTGTTCTGGGATAAAGCCGAACAGCGAGTTCATGACTCTGCCGTTTGTGAACTTTCCAAGGTGGCTGCTTGTTTCGGGTCTCTGAATACCAGTCGCTTGGGATTCACACAATACGTAGATACCCTTTTCAGACGCCGCACCGATCATGACGGCTGGCGCAAACACAGTTCCTTGCTCGTAGGCTTTCAAGACTTCGGTCCCGTACTGCTCGATCATCGGGTCCAGAGCAGGAACCAGCTTACGCAATGGCTTCAAGCAGCCATCAATCAACGTCTTCGGGCACTGGACCAACGCTATTAGCCCAGGCATGGCCACGAGGTGTTTGTCGTCGTGTCCACCGTCCGGGAATCCGGTCGTGTTAGTCAATCCCTCGAGACACGATGTAGCCGTTGTAGATCGGATGATAGAAACGCCTCATTCAACGAGTTCGAAGGGTGTGTGGCGCTTGAGCGAACTGGTATGACCCGAGTATCCGTGATTCGGATGATTCTTTACCTTCGATATGGATAGCCGCAAACCGCCGCCACAAGGCATCCATGAAGCTATCAAACTTGAAGTTCCTCATTTCGCCAAACCGAATGGCGAAACCCACTAAACGGTGTCCCGGCACACACCAAACCCTTGGACGACGGCCGCTCATTGTCATTTGCCTGCCAGCTAACGAATTTCTTTCTTTAAATCGCGTAAGGCATTTGCCGCGTCTCGCAGTCGCATGCGCTCCTCAGAATCCACGGCACCACGACTCGCGAGCCGGTCAGAAATTGCCCGCTCGGCTATGGCGATTCGTTTCGGAAGGTTGTGCACATTTATTTCTTGAAGTGCCGCAGAAATTACAGGGATCCAAGGATAGTCACGCATGGCGGGGACCTTCTTTCTTTCAGGAGGGAGTACAACGACGGAAACGTACTCGCTCGTTAGAGGCGCGTCAAGTAGCAACGGTGACGAATCGTCGTTACAGAAAGTTTAAAGCGATGCGAACGTCTGCGCACCGGCCGGTGAAGCGGCCGGGCCCCGCACCCTTGTAGCTTCTGGACGTGCCTGTTTTGATTTTTTGTGTTGGCGGTAGGAGCTTGGATTTTGTTCTTTGAATCGAGTCGGGACAACGGGCCCGGGAACCCGATCCCTCGGGTGCTCGGGATGACAGGCGGGGGACGGGGAAGCGAGAGTCAAAATCCCACCCTTGCGAAAAACGCAAGGATGGGGCACCCGCCGCCCGGAACGACAAAGGCCCACCCTTTGCAGGGGACAGAATTGCAAAGGATGGGGCGCCCTGCGGAAGCTGGCCGCGGCCCTATTGTTTGTCGTAGACCTGCGTGCTGCTGGTTCCGTTCGTGCCTTTTCCGGTGAGTGTGGTGGTCTTGCCATCCGCTGAGATTACGACGGTGCTGGTTCCGACGGTTTTGCCAGCCTTTTTCAAGATCGCGGAATACTTGTGGGAGCTGATCTTCTTGATGGCGATTTGGTCGGAGCCATAGGGAGCTGCCGAGCCGGTTACCGGATAGTCTTTGCCGTCAAATTTCACCGTGAAACCATAGGTTAAAGCCGCGCCGTCGGCGCCCGTCCCTTCGTAGCTGTATTTCACGCTGTCGCCGTCGGCGGACACGGTGCGCGTCAGGCTCTTTGGCGTGGGCATGCCGGTGAATTTTGATTTTTCGAGATTGAGCGTCCAGGTGCCAAGGACGGGATTGTCCTGGGCGAGCATCAGGCTCGGGATGGCGAGACACAGAGCGACCACAGCCAGAATCATGCACACTTGCTTCATTTCTTCTCCTCCAAATATTCTTCTTGGTTTCCGTTGGGCCTAAAGGCGGGTCCAAAAACTTCGGTGGGGCGAGAGTATAGCGGTTGGGTGGCGACGTCAAGGTGGGCCGATGCAGGTTGACTCGGCGAAGCAAGGAGGCAGGAGGAGATATTGCGCGGACCAGGATGCATCGGAAAATTAGGTCGAAACATCCTACGGGTGGAAGGTGGTGGCGGGCATTTTCACTCTGGGACTGTACGTCGATGCTGAATATCAAGAAGATTCTTCTGCCGGTGGATTTTCCGGATGTGTCGCTGCCTGTGATTCATCAAGCGGCGATTTTGGCGCGACATTTCAACGCCGAGATTCTGATGCTGCATGCGGTGACACCGCTGAGCCATGCCGCCGGTGTGCCGGATCATGAACCGGAACTGGCGAGATGGGATTTGCTTGCGGAGATCAACAAGAGAACTGAGAAGAACACTGGGCAATCGCTGCGCGCCGAACTGAACGGCCTCAGGGTTCAGAGCGTAGTGGCTACCGGCGACCCTGCGCATGCGATTGTGGAGGGGGCGCAGCGGGCAAAAGCCGATCTGATCATGATGCCGTCGCATGGGGCGATGTTCGACCAGTTTCTAATGGGCTCGGTGACGGCAAAAGTTTTGCACCGGACGGAGTGCCCGGTTTGGACCGGCGCTCACGCGCAAGAACCGCCGGCGCTAGAGTTTGCGATCCGCAACGTGTTGTGCGCGGTTGATTTCGGGTTGCGGACCGAGCAGACGGTATCGTGGGCCAAGCAGATGGCTGTGGAATTTGGCGCGCAGCTTACGCTTGCTCATGTTACGGCCGGAGTGGAGTCCTGGGGGCCCGGCGGGAGCTACGTGAATCAAGAGTGGAAGGATGCGCTGGTCGGCGATGCTACGCGGCGACTCGCGGAACTGCAGCAAGCTTCAGGCACCAAGGCGGAAGTGTTTATCGGCAGCGGCGATGTGCCCAAGGTGCTGAGCCAGGCGGCGCGGCAGACCAATGCGGATCTGCTGGTTACCGGATGCTACCCATATGGCGGGCACCTGCGGACAAATGGCTACGCGATCATTTGCGCGGTCCCGATTCCGGTTCTGAACGTGTGATGACGCTGGCGCGTTGTTTGCCAACCGTATGCAACCAACCCAAACAGACCTGAGGCCAAAAATGCCGGCCCTCCCGCGACCATCGGGAGATTGCTTCGCTATTCGTAGCGGAGGGCGACCATGGGGTCGACCATGGAGGCGCGGCGGGCCGGGATGTAGCAGGCTGCGGCGGTCACGAGCACGAGCAGCACAGGGACGACAACGAAGGTGATCGAGCTTGTGGAGACGAAGCCGGCGAGCGCAGAGGTCAGCAAACGAACGACCGCAAAGGCGACAAGGCTCCCCGCGGCGATGCCAACGAGGGACAGCGTGAGACCCTGACGGATGACCATTTGCAGCACTTCCTTTTTGGTGGCACCGATCGCCATGCGAATCCCGATTTCCTGGGTGCGACGGCTGACGGAATAGGCGATCAAGCCATACAGACCCACCAAGGCGAGCGTGAGGCCGACGAGGCCCATGGTAATGATGAGTTCGGTGATCATCCAGGGAACATCAACGGCGCGTTGTTGGAAAAAACTCTGGAGCGTGCGCACGTTGAAAACAGGCTGGTTGGAGTCGAGGTTCCGGATGACTTCGCGCACCGGAGCAACGGCAGAAGCGGGTTCGCCGACGGTCTGGACCAGGAGCAGCATCTCGCGGCTGGGATTCTGGGCGAACGGCAAATAAAGGAACTTGGTGGGAGGCTCACCGACGAATAGATATTTGTTGGTCTTGGTGACGCCAACGATCTGAACCCACGGGCTTTTGGAGTCGTTTAGGCGGAAGCGCTTGCCGAGGGCGTCCTGGTTCGGCCAATAGGTTTTGGCGAACTCTTCGTTGACGACAGCGACCAGAGGCGCGCCGTCTTTGTCGTCGGCGGTAAACGCGCGGCCACGATCGACATGAACATCCAGGGTGTCGAAGAAATGCTCGTCCACAATGTTGGCCACGAGGGAGTCAGAAGTTTGGTCCTTGGGGAGTTGGTAGCCTTCGGGAACGACGGAAGTACCGTACTGGTCGGGAGTGAAGGGGATGGAACGCGCGAGAGAAGCCGAGCGGACGCCGGGAAGTTCGCGCGTCTGACCGATCAGCTTGCGATAGAACTCGCGTGACTGTTGGGGCGTGTAGCGGGCCAGAGAAGTGTCGAGCTGGAGCATCACGCGATGATCGACGGCGAAGCCGGGATCGGTCGCCTCCATTTTGCGGAAGCCGTTGAAGAGCACGCCGGCGGCGATCAGAAGAGCCATGGAAAGGGCGATCTGGCCCACGACCAGGACGTTGCGGCCGATGGTGCGTCCTCCGAATGCCTGGCTATTTGTGGATTTGAGCGAGGAGACGAGATCGGGTTTCACGCTGCGCAGCGCGGGAGCGAGCCCGAAAAGGACCGCGCTGAAGAGCGCGACGATCCCGCTGAACACGATCACGCGGGTGTCGAGGTGCGGAGTGATGTCGATCGGGGGATCGGAGGGAACGGGGATGGTTCGGAAAAAGGCGATGCCGCCATAACCGATCACGAGTCCAAGAGCGCCGCCGAGTAGGGCGAGCAAAAGACTCTCGGTGAGGAGTTGCGAGAGCAGGCGAGCGCGGGTCGCGCCGAGAGAGATGCGCAGGGCCATTTCGCGGTTTCGCGCTCTGGCGCGGCCAAGAAGCAGGCTGGCGACATTCGCGCAGGCGATCAGGAGCACGACACCAACCAGGCACATGAGGATGGCGATGAGGGCCGAGTCGGGTCCTTCGCGCGAGACGCGAGACTGTAGTTCGGTCTGAACGAGAATGCGCAGGTTCTGATTGTTTTCCGGATATTGCCGCTGGAGATTGCTCCAGATGGAAACAAGCTCCGCTTGCGCCTTCAGCATAGACACGCCGGGCTTGAGACGCGCTTTGACGGAATAGCTGAGGTTGCTCCGGTCCTCAAGCGGATTGGTTGGAGAAGCGGCCAGCCGCTGATCCATCATGGCGGGAATGTACACGGCCGGATGGAAATATTGATCGATGCCGGTGAAGGACTTGGGGGCGACGCCGACAATGGTGAAGTCGATACCCTTGACGCGGATATTGCGACCGAGGACGGAGGGATCACCACCGAGCTGTGTCTGCCAGAAATCATTGCTGACGACCACGACTGCGTCGCGGCCGGGGACTTTGCCTTCTTCGGGAAGGAAAGGGCGGCCGAGTACGGGCCGAGCGCCAACGACCTGGAAGAAATTATCGGTGACTAGCGCTCCGGGGTAAATCTTGGGGAGCACGTTTGCGGAGGTGCCGACGCTCATCGTCGAAACTTGGAAGGCGAGGACGCTGTCGAAGGACTGAGTTTTTGCTCGGATGTCGAGATAGTTGGGGTAAGAGAGGCCGCCGAAGGGATTGTCGGGAGTCTGGGTGCTGAGGTTGACGACGTCGGAAGGGGCCAGAATGGGCAGGGGGCGGAGGAGAAGAGCGTCCGCGAGGCTAAAAATGGCGCTGTTGGCGCCGATCCCGAGAGCCAGTGAGAAGGCAGCGATGATGGCGAAGCCGGGATTTCTCAGCAAGATGCGGATAGCCAAGCGAATGTCCTGATAAAAGTTGAACATGCGTCGAACCTCCTAGGTGAGGATTGGCGTGCCCGTTTGAGTGCAGGTGGCCTTCCATCGAGAGTCGCCTAAAATACGAAGAAATCGCGGGATTTGTTTCCGATTGGGCGAACTTGCGAACCGCAGCCTGTCCGGGTGTGGGACGGCATGTCGCGTGGCCGGAACGGAGAATAGACAAAAGACGTAAAGAATTGCGTGGTTGGCAGACGGCGGAGCAGCCGAACTCAGGATCGCAGGCGAGAGGGAAAGCAGGTCCCTCGCCCCTGTTCGCCGAAAACAGGGGGACCGGGCGGCATGACAACGGGGGCGGATTTTGTCAGCGCGGCCAGACGCCCGCAGTAAAGGTGCGGATGGTGCTGAAGCCCAGGTTTTCGTAAAGCCGCACGGCGGAGCGGTTTTCGGTGGTGACCGTCAGCGTCAATTCGCGAAATTTCATGGAGCGAAGCGCATCGGCGGAAGTTTGCATGAGCATGCGGCCGAGTCCGTGGCCTTGATAGCCCGGGAGCACACAGATTTGCGTGGTGTGCCCGACGCCAGGAGAGACTTCGCTGGTCAGCACCGCGGCGACCAGATCATCGCTGCCCGGCTGTCGAAGGACGAACGATGCCGTGGGCACGAATTGCCCACAGCCCGGTAGCAAAATAATATTTTTCAGAAATTTCAGGGCGCCGGTGCGGCTACGGTATTGATCGTTGATCTCGCCATCAATGTGATTCGTGTAGCAGAGATAGATGAGCTTGGCGCAGGGATCGAAGAAGCGGTCGTTCCAGCGGTCCAGGCGCACGCCGGTCGCCGAACCAGGGCGCGCTTCCGCTGGCTTGCGCAAATCGAACAGCATGAATTGTCGCGTGTAGAGATGGAAACCTTGTTCGAGGAGCGGTGCATCGACGGGGCCGCCGAAGGGCATGAGTTGCGCCTCGATGCGGGATAATTGCGGCACCGCGCGCATGGAGAACAGCATCTCTTCCAGCAAGCGGCGGCCAATGGCCGCTTGCGAGTAGCGCGTCGAAACATACAGCCCGCCGATCAATCCCTTTTGCTCTTCTAAAACATAAAAGGAATAGCCGGCGGCGGAGCCGTTTTCAAATGCGACCGAGCCGCACAGCGCGTGAGCTTCGAGAAAACGTTTGATGAGATCGAGCGCGCCGCGGTAGTCCCAATGCAGCTCGTCGCGCCAGTGCGACGCTTCTTCTTCGAGGAGCGGCTCAAGCTGGCGCACTGTGGTTTGGCGGAGATCAACGATATTCATGAAGGTGAAGACCGGCGTGCCCTGGCCGGAACAGTCCATCATAGCTGGCAAATGGATGTAAATGAAATGTAGGAGCCACAAGAAGGGAAGGAGCTAAATGAGCTGAAGGAGGCTGCGCAAGTGAAGCAGATGCGGCGAAACACGACGTCGCAAGGGTGTTAGTCATACGATACGCATGAGGCACAAGGCCTGGGAGTTGCGGAATTGCCATTTAGATAGGTGTGCTAGCATGCGAATTGTCGCGTTGATATCCGCGATGACGGGCCGGGACACTGATTACCTATACCTAATGGCCAACTTTTCGGAACTCCGCTCTCCAATGCGCTGGTACATCAAGCTGCTGACAGCAGTACTGGCTCTGGTGTTTTTCGCGGTGCTGGCGACGCTGGCGATTGCCGGATTTCTCGTCTACCGGATCGTGAAGCCGCAACGCACCAGCGCCGAAATCAATATGCAGAGTTTTCCGGGGCGGCCAGATGCGATGCAGTTTTCGGTGCCGGGCACGGTGGGAACGCGCGAGGGCTGGTTTTTTCCGGGATTTCGCGGCGCCGCTACGATCATCCTTTGCCATGGTTATGGATCGAGCAAGGGCGAACTGCTGACCCTGGTGTCCGCGCTGCAGGATCACCAGTACAACGTATTCGTATTTGATTTTACGGCGCACGGCGCGAATGACGGGATCACGTCGTTTGGCTACCACGAGGCTGACGAGGTGCGGGCGGCCATCGACGCGGTGGCGACACGGAACGACGTGGATCCGAATCGGTTTGGCTTATGGGGCTACAACCTGGGTGCGTATGCGGCGCTGCGCGAAGCCGAGGGGGACAAGCGTGTGCGAGCCCTGGTGCTTGATTCCGTATACGACTTGCCGCAACAAATGGTGAAGGTTGGCGTCGAACGCCAGGGGCTCGGCGGGTTTCCGCTGATGACCAAGTCGGCGGAGTTCAGTTTTCAATGGCTGAATCACCAGTACCGCGGCGAGCTTCCATTATCCAATACAGCGCGGATGGCTTCGTTGACCGGCGTCCAGAAGCTCTTCATCAATGCAGCCGACGAGCCGGAATTGGGCGACGTTACGCGGCAGATGTATTTGAAGGCGCCGGAACCGAAGGACCAGGCGAGCATCGCGCACGGGAATTTCGCGGATATGGGTGATGAGGACAAACGCGCGTACGAGAATCGCGTGGTGAGTTTCTTTTTACTGCGGCTGCCGCCTACGGGGGCCGCTGCGCACTAGTGTTTTGGCGTGAGATGTAGAAGTTCGAGCTGATCGATTTTGTCGGCCGCTCCCCACAAATCAGAGCAACTCATGGTTTCCGGTATCTTGGAGCATGGTAGCCGTCCAGTTGCGAGCACATAGGATTCGTGCGACGGGTCGCGGTCCCATTCCTGTAGGTCGATCCGCAGATAAAAGTTCAGCCCATAGAGTGTGCTTCGCCTAATCCCGACGACGTGCAGATCCGCCAGGGGCACCTGGTTGGCTTGGAGTTGATATGCAAGATAGCGTGGGGACAAAATTGAAGCGGGTGTGAACGGCAGGATTTCGTCGACCAGCGCGAAAGCCAAAAGAATCGGCAGAACGGCTAAGACGAGGGCGGCATTTCGGCAGGACAGCAGGGAGAAAATGCCGAGGAGCAAGTTCGCCAGCGCGAGCGCTAGCAAAATCAATCCGAACAATACGGCAAACGCGACGAGACTTTTCAATGAGCGCTCGTCGTATGCATGCATCACGGCAAATGCTCCCGTGAATAAGAGCCCCGCCGCCAATGATGCGAGTCCGAAGGAGCGATGTTTCCTTGACGCCAGAGACGTGGCCACGCGACAGACCAGAAGCCCAATCGCGGGGACAGCGGGTAAAATGTAACCCGGCAACTTGGATCGGGAGATTGTAAAGAACACAAGGCCAAAGCCCGCCCAGCACAGCAGCAACCAGGTGAATGCGCTCAAGCGCCTGGTCTGGCTTACGTGTCGTAGTCCTGCGACGAGCGTCCAGACCAGCGCTGCCATCCACGGCAGGAAAGCCAGAAGGATGATCTCTGCGTAATACCAAAACGGCTGGATGTGCTGAAATTCGGGCGTCAGGTAACGCTTGAAATTGTGCTCGATGATAAAGATGCGCAGGAAATCGGCGTTGCGGTGGGCGCAGAGGATGTACCACGGCAGCGCGGTGAGGCAGAAGGCGGCGATGGCGGCGGGATGAAACAGGCGGAAGGCATCGCGCCAGCGTTTTGTGACGAGAGCCCAGAACAACACGGCGCCACCGCAGAGAACGATTCCGGCGGGACCTTTTGCAAGTACGGCTAGGCCCAGGAAGAAACCGAAGATAACGAAGGTAATGGAGGTTGAGGAGGTCAAGGTAGGAAAGGAAGAGGGTGCCAACGCGGGTTCGCTCGCTCGGCGTAAGACCTGATTTGCTTCGGGAATTAGGCCGAGGACGACTGCGGCGGCCACCATGGCGATGGTAAGCATGGCGCTAAAGGGCATGTCAGTGGCGGCGGCGTGGGAAAAGCCGATCATCCCTACAGTGGTGGGAAGAAGAAGGAGTAGCCACCGAGCGGTTTCGGCGCCGTAGATGCGCAGCGCGAGCCACGCCAGCGCGAGTGTGGCGAGAAGGGCGGAGATCGCACTGGGCAAGCGGGCCGCGACTTCGCTGACGCCGAAAAGTTTGAAACTGAGCGCTGCGCCCCAGTAGTAGAGCGGCGGCTTCTCAAACCAGGGCTGGCCATACAGGCGCGGCGTGACCCAGTCGCCGGTTTCGGCCATGGCGCGGGCGATCCACGCGTAACGTGGCTCATCAGGGCCGACCAAGCCGATGACGCCGAGGTGGCTGAAATAGCAAACGTAGAGAGTGACAAGGATCAAGGCGAGCCAGCCGATGCGAACGGCTAAACTTGTTTCGGTTGCGGGCGGTGGCGCGGGCGGATTCGTCTCCATCGGGGCGAGTCTAGCATGACCATATCCTTTGGCTCAGGATGTGGTTGGGGCGCGAGGTTGAACACTATCGGGTAAGTTCGAACTGGCGAGGTGCAAGCGACCGAATGCATACTGTCGCGCGTCGGGGAATTGCGGTTGACATGGGAGACGATGAGGGAGTGGCTCGAATACGCGGCGGTGTGGGCGGTCCTGAAAGTCCTCGGGGCTATGCCGCGCTCGATGGCGCGCGGCATTGCGGCGGGTGTGGCGCGAATGATTTACGCGCTACTGCCGAAACTAAGAAAGACGGCCGAATTCAATTTGCATCTGGCGTTTCCGGGCTGGGATGACCCCCGGCGCCAAGCTACGATTCGGGGTATGGTGCGAAACCTCGGCTGGATGGCGGCGGAGTTCGCCCGTCTTCCGCGTTATACCAAAGAGAATATCGGTCAGGTTGTGATTCTTGATGGCCACGAGAATTTTCTGGAGGGCCAGCGGCGCGGAAAGGGCGTCTTGTATTTGACGGGCCACATCGGTGCGTGGGAGCTGTCGTCGTTTGCGCACGCGTTGTACGGATTTCCCCTGCACTACGTGGCGCGTCCGCTAGACAACCCGCGAGTGGACGACCTGGTCAATCGCTATCGACGTTTGTCGGGGAATCGGCCGGTCTTCAAGAACGAATCGGCTCGGGCGCTACTGAAAATCTTGCGCGATGCGGGAACAGTGGGCATTCTCGCCGATCAGAACACCATGCGCGAAGAGGGTGTGTTCGTGGATTTTTTCGGCACGCCGGCCTGCACGACAACGGGACTGGCTCGTGTGGCGCTGCACACCGACGCGGCGGTGGTGCCTGGATACGCGTATTGGGATGATGGCATTCGAAAATACCGGCTACGATTTGAGCCGCCCGTCGAGTTGAGCCGAAGCGGCGACATCGAGCGCGATGTTTTTGTGAACACACAGAAGTTCACAACGGTGATTGAGTCGATCGTGCGCAAGCATCCCGAACAGTGGGTGTGGGCTCACGCGCGCTGGAAAACGCGGCCCAAGGGCGAAGCCCCTCTGTACGATTTTTTGAGTTGAACTGGGAACGAATCTATACGTTCAAGCTGGACGTGGGTGAAATGCCAATGCGAAGGACAACACAGGAATTAGCGGATGATATCGGGGCGCGCGTTGAAGGCGACAGCGCCGTTGAGCTAGACGGAGTGGCCGCGCCGGAGCGGGCCGGGCCGCACGATCTGATCTACGTGGAAGCCGCGAAAAACATCACTCGCGCGGTTGCGTCTGCTGCGCTTTGTGTGATTGCCGCCGATGGGGTGTCCATCACGGGAAAGACGGTGCTGCGGCACGCCCATCCCAAAGTCGCCTTTGCCAAGGCAGCGGCGCGCTTGCTGGAACGCACGCCGATCGCGTCGGGGATCCATCCGACCGCCATCGTCGCGCCATTGGCGCGGATTGCGCCCGGCGTCAGCATTGGGCCGTACGCGGTGATTGGAGAGGACGTGCACGTCGGAGAAGGCACGCAGATCGGACCCCATTGCGTCGTCGCCGCAGGATGCTGGATCGGGACGCATTGCCGGATTCATCCGCGAGTCACGTTGTACGGCCGCGTCCGGGTAGGAGACCGCGTCGAAATCCACGCCGGTGCGGTGATCGGCGCCGATGGATTTGGATACGCGCGGGGCGAAGGGCGCTACTGGAAATTTCCGCAAATTGGAATTGTAGAGATTGGCGACGACGTCGAGATTGGCGCCAACACCACGATCGACCGCGGCTCGCTCGACGACACGCGCATTGCCGAGGGCGTGAAGCTGGACAATCTGGTTCACGTGGGACACAACTGCCAGATCGGTGCGCACACGGTGATCGCGGCCTTGGCTGGCATGTCGGGGTCCTGCGTGTTTGGAAAGAACGTGGTGATTGGCGGCCAGGCCGGCTTTGGAGAACAGGTCCATCTGGAAGACGGCGCCGTGATCGGCGGGCAATCCGGAGTGTTGGGAGGCAAGATTGTTCGAAGCGGGCAGACCGTTTGGGGTACACCCGCGCGATCGCTGGAGAATTTCAAGGAACAATATGTGTGGCAGACGCGGCTCCCGGAACTTGCGGCGCGCATCAAAGCTTTAGAGACGGCCTTCGAGACGGAATCAGAGACAAAGGCAGAAGGGAAGTAAGAGATCCTGGACGCAATGGCGATAACGGAGACAAGCGAAGCGAACTGGCGCGTCATTGTTGTTGGCGGGCACACGCGAAGCATTGGCAAAACGCAACTCGTGTGCGATGTGATCGCTGCATTTCCCGAAGCAAACTGGGTCGCCGGCAAGATCACGCAGTACGGTCACGGAGTCTGCGCGCAGAACGGACACGACTGCGATTGCGCGCCCGACGAACACGTCTGCGCCATCACTTGGGAAAAGCACGCGGACACCGGGACCGACAGCGCTCGATTCTTGCAGGCGGGGGCCCAACGCTCGTTTTGGCTGCGAACGAAACAAGGTTTTTTGGCGGAGGGCATGCCGCTCTTGCGTGCCGCGCTGCGTGAAATAGATGCCAATTCAGGTGGGCGGACCGCAAACTTGATACTGGAAAGCAACACGCTGCTGCAATTCTTGAAACCGTCGCTGTATCTGATGGTGGTGCACCCCGCGAAGGCAGACTTCAAGGAGTCTGCGCAATCGCAGATCGACCGCGCGTCCGCTCTTGTTCTGCGTGAGCATCTGCCTGCGGACGCCGAAGGTGGGGAAAAAGCAACTACATGGACCGGCGTTCCGCTCCGATTACTAAGAGCCAAACCTCAATTTCTGCAACGCGAGGGCGAACCGCTGCCCGCCGGCATCAGCGAAGCGGTACGCGAAACACTGGGTGCCCATTCCGTTGTCCGGGGCATCAGACTATAGATCAAGCCGCATCTTAGCGGTTGACCGGTGGTCGCGAGATTGCGATAATTCAGTAGTACTAGTGTAACCTGGCAATCTCGGTGTCGGCTGGCACTTGGATGTTGCTGAAAGCAAGTCGCTTAGGGGCTCAAGTTCCATCATTGCGTGGCTTCTGGAGGATTCGTTGTCTGCTGGTACCCGCATCGGACTCGACACCGCTGCATCTTCTGCCGCCATTGGCGCTCGGCACGCCTGGGCCTTGCGGTTGGAGCAAGCGATTGAACGGGGCGCAGACCACCTGCTTTCTCTCCAGGTCGAGCAGGGCTATTGGATGGGCGAACTGGAAGCCGACAGTACTCTCGAATCCGACTACATTTACTACCTGCATGTTCTAGGCAAAGCCGACCCGCAGCGCATCGCCAAGCTGGCGAACTACGTTCGACGAAAGCAATTGGCCGACGGCGGGTGGAGCATTTATCCCGGCGGTCCATCCGAGCTGAACGCCACGTGCAAGGCATATTTCGCGTTGAAGCTAGCTGGCGACAATCCCAAATCGCCGCGGATGACTCAAGCGCGCGAAACCGTGCTACGCCTGGGCGGCCTCGAGCAGTCGAATTCCTACGTGCGGTTTTATCTTGCGGTGGCCGGAGCGCTGGGCTGGGAACTGGTTCCCGCGATCCTGCCGGAGATGATGCTGCTGCCGAATTGGTTCTATCTCAACATTTACGAGATGTCTTCGTGGACCCGCGGCATCGTCATTCCCATGGCCATTCTTTCCGCACTTCGCCCGGACTGGCGCTTGCCGGAGCGCGCCCACGTGGACGAATTGTTCCGCGATCCCGCGCGCAAAGCCGCGGCGTTTGATTGGAGCGATCAACTCATCTCCTGGAGAAATTTCTTCCTCGCGGCCGATCGTGCCATGAAACTTTACGAGAAGCTGCCGTGGAAGCCGCTGCGTCAGCGCGCCCTGCGCGAGGCCAAGTCGTGGCTTCTCCAACACCTGGAGCGCACCGAAGGTCTCGCGGCGATCTATCCGGCGATGATGAATTCCATCTTCGCGCTGATGGCGCTGGGTCACGGTCCGGACGATCCGCTGACCGCACGCGAGATTCGGGAATTCGCGCGCTTCGAGATTGAAGAATCCGATACGATTCGTCTGCAGCCCTGCGTCTCTCCGGTGTGGGACACCTGCATCGCGATGGTGGCCCTCGAAGAAGCCGGCGTTCCCGCCGATGATCCCGCGCTGGTGAAAGCTGCCGACTGGGTACTCTCGAAGCAGGTTCTCGGTCCCGGTGATTGGCAAGTGAAAAATAAAGACGCCGCGCCCGGCGGCTGGGTCTTTGAGTTTCGTAATGATTTTTATCCCGACGTCGATGACACCGCGTTCGTCTTGATGGCCTTGCAGCGCGTGAAGTTCCCCGATCCGGCGCGCATGGAAGCCGCTGTGCGTCGCGGCATCCAATGGTTGCTCAGCATGCAGAATCGCGACGGCGGATGGGCCGCCTTCGATCGCGACAATAACAAGGGCTTCCTCTGCGACATCCCGTTTGCCGATCATAACGCGATGCTTGATCCGTCCACCGCTGACGTGACCGCGCGTGTGCTCGAATGCCTTGGGCGTTTCGGATGGAGCGCCAACCATCCTGCAGTTCAACGCGCCGTGAAATTCTTGCTGCAGGATCAGTGCGAAGACGGCTCGTGGTTTGGGCGCTGGGGCGTCAACTACGTCTACGGCACCAGCGGTGTATTGCGTTCGCTCGAAACGGTTTCATTGACGGCGAAAGAATATTGCCAGCGTGCTGTCAGCTGGTTGCGCTCGGTCCAAAAACCCGATGGCAGTTTCGGCGAATCGTTGCGCAGCTACACCGAGCCACAAACCAAGGGCGAAGGGCCAAGCACCGCGTCGCAAACCGCTTGGGGCTTGATCGGATTGCTCGCGGGCGCTGACGCCGGCGATCCTGCGATTCACAAAGCGGTCTCCTACCTCGTCGATCAGCAAAACGCCGATGGTTCCTGGAGTGAAAACGAATTTACCGGCACGGGCTTCCCGTGCGTCTTCTATCTGAAATATCATCTCTATCGCAACTCGTTCCCGCTCTACGCACTGGCGAGATTCCGCAACCAGACGCAGGAAACCAAACAATTCTGCGCGATGACGTTTCAGCCGGCCGAATTCCGGCTGCGCAGCGGATTCTAGAGCTGCGAATGCGGTTCCCTCTACGGTTGACCGCGGACCTTACCCTCGGCCTCGCTGCGCGTTCTCTGCGCTTAAAACGCCAACATCCCTTGATCTTGAATCTTGCAGCCGGCGGCAATGCCAGCAGTTCTAAATCGCCGATCGTTTGGATCGGGGGACGGGAGCCGCTTGACCTCCCGGAGACTCCGCGCGTGGTGAATTTCCTCGCGGCTGCTGGCCGTCAGGTCTTCCTGCCAACCACCGGACTCTTGCTGCGGCGTCGCATTCACGAATTTCAGCCGTCGCAGCGATTGCATTTAACGATCCGCTTCGACGGCGCCGAAACCTCGCACGATCAACGCGTCGGACAAGGGGCATTCCGCGACGCTCTGGAAAGCGTTCGCACCGCAAAGCTCTCTGGTTTCTTCCTTTGCGCGCAATTGGTTTTGCATTCGCCGAGAGAGGCGACCGAACTCGAACATCTTCATGGCGAGCTTCGCCGGCTCGATTTCGACGGCTACTTATTTTCGCTCGCCGCGCCGGCCTCCGCGAGCGACGAACTGCGGCGCAGCATTTCCGATTTGAGAAAGCGTCAGCTGAGCCGCCGTTGGGCATTGCTTTCGACACTGCTGGATTCCGTCTTGTCGCCGAGCGTGGCTTCTGTCGGGGACACGCCGCGTGCTTCGCCTCGTCTTCCGCACGGGCGCGCCGCGCAACTCCCGCCACGTGGTCGCGAAGAAAGCGTGCAGGCCCCATGACCACGCTGGTCACCGGCGCGCCAGGCTTTCTCGGCAGTCATGTCGCGCGCCAGTTGGTCGCGCGCGGCGAAACCGTCCGCGTGCTGCTTCGTCCTTCCAGCCAGAATCGCGCGATAGCCGACCTGCCGCTGGAATACGTGACCGGCGATCTGCGCGATACTGCTTCACTCGATCGCGCCTTGAAAGACATCAAACGCGTGTACCACGTCGCCGCCGATTATCGTCTTTGGGCCAAGCACTCCCAGGATATTTACGACTCCAACGTTGGCGGCACGAAAAATATTCTTGCAGCCGCGAAGCGCGCCGGCGTCGAACAATTCATCTACACGAGTACGGTCGCCACAATCGCCGTCGATCGTCCCGCGCCACCGAACGAATCCACCGACGCCAGGCTCGAAGAAATGATCGGCCACTACAAGCGCTCTAAATGGATGGCCGAACGCGAAGCGCTGAACGCCGCAAGAGAAGGTTTGCCGGTCATCGTGGCAATGCCGACGACACCGGTCGGTCCCTGGGACTGGAAGCCAACGCCAACCGGAAAGCTAATTGTCGATTTCCTGAACGGCAAAATGCCCGGCTACGTCGACACAGGCCTGAACTTCGTGGGCGTCGAAGAATGCGCCGCGGGGCATCTGCTGGTAGCCGAAAAAGGCAAAGTCGGCCAGCGCTACCTCCTCGGCGGAGAAAATCTCACGCTGAAGCAAATGCTCGATATGCTCGCGAAAATCACGGGCTTGCCCTCGCCGAGCCTGAAGATTTCGCACCACGTGGCCTTGGGCGTCGCTTATGCCAGCACGATCTTTTCGCGTCTACTAGGCAAAGAGCCTGCTATTCCCGTCGAAGGCGTAAAGATCGCGCAGCATAAAATGTTCGTAGATTGCGCCCGTTCGCAGCGCGAACTCGGATTCAAAGCAGGCCCGGTTGCCGCCGCGTTGCAACGCGCTGTTCGCTGGTACGAAGCCAACGGCTACGTAACTCCGCGCCGAGCCAAGCGCATAGCCCGCGCCGCGGCGTAGGATTGTATCGGCCAGAATTTTAGGTGCATGGTATAGATCAATGCGTGTCCTGGTCACATTTGCGGTGGATGCGGAGTTCGCTCCTTGGCGCAAGTTACGCAATCTGCGCGAAATCAGGGTTGGCGACTTCCGCGTCAATCAAACACAGATTGGCCGCGCCGTGGTCGACTTCGTGGTGACTGGAATGGGTGCAGAAAATGCCGCGCGCGCGGCAAATGGCTTGATGACGCAGCCTTACGCCATCTGCATCGCCGCAGGTTTTGCCGGAGCTCTCAAGCCAGACTATCCGGTTGGAACCGTCATAGTTGCTGAGACCGTCCAGCAGCTTGGTGAGTCAAAGACTTTCTCGGGTTCACGCGATCTGATTTACGCCGCCCGCGACGACGGCGCCGCGATCACGAGGCTGTTGTCCAGCGACCACGTCGTCCGCACGATCGACGAGAAAGTGCGGCTCGCGCCCTTTGCAGGGGCCGTGGATATGGAGAGTTTCGCGGTTCTCGCCGCGGCCGCCACTCATAGTCGGCCTGCGGTTGTCATTCGTGTCATTTCAGACGCCAGCGACGGCGAGATACCCGCGTTTGTCGACGCCATGTTGGACGAGAAGGGAAGAGTTCACGCCCGCAGCGTCTTTCGCCAGATGGCTCGCCACCCATTGCAGCTGCCTGCGTTAATCCGGCTGGGGCGTGACAGCAAGAGCGCCGCCGAATCTCTCGCTCACTTCCTCGAAGCGTTTGTAAAGAAACTTTCGCTCAGTTCCCGCGGCTGGCCGCCCGCGGAACTTCACGAGGTCGCGAGCCGATGAGCCATGCCAAGAGCATGCTGGAAACGCCACAGATCCTCGGCCCCATCCCCAAAACCATGCGCGCGGGCGTCTACCGCGAAAAGGGAATCGTCCGCGTCGAACAGGTCCCCGTCCCCGAAGTCGGCGCCGGCGAAGTACTCATCAAAGTTGCCACCTGCGGCATCTGCGGCACCGACATTAAGAAAATCTTCCAGCGTTACGTCGAGCCGCCCCAAATCCTCGGCCATGAACTAGCAGGCACGGTAGTCGCGGTCGGCCCCGGCGTCACCAAATGGAAGTCCGGCGACCGCGTCATGAGCTTCCACCACACCCCTTGCGGCGCCTGTTTTTATTGCGAAAATCGCCTCTTCTCCCAGTGCAAGCAGTACAAAACCACCGGCCTCACCGCGGGCTTCACTCCTAACGGCGGCGGCTTCGGCGAATACGTTAAAGCCATGCCCTGGGTCGCCGAGCGCGGCATCGTCGCCCTCCCTGACAACGTCAGTTTCGAAGAAGCCACCTTCATCGAGCCGATTAACACCATTGTTAAAGCGGTGCAGAAAGCCCGCATCCGCGAAGGCGAAACCGTCTTAATCCTCGGTTGCGGTCCCATCGGCCTGCAACTCCTTATGGTCGCTAATCTCGCAGGCGCAAAGCTTTATACCAGCGACCCCATGGCCGAGCGCCGCGCCAAGAGCCTCACCCTCGGCGCACTTGAGGCTTTCGACCCGACCAGTGGTAAGCTTATAGCAGACATTAAAGCCAGGACCGCGGGCCGGGGGGCCGACGCGGTTCTGGTCGCGGTAGCCCATCCGTCGGTAGTCGTCGATGCCTTGGCGGCTGCGAGACCCGGTGGGCGCATCTTGCTGTTTGCCGCGAACGACCCGGTGACCAAGATCGAGTTTCCAGCAGCGGCGGTGGGGATCGACGAGAAGGAGATCCTAGGTAGTTATAGCGCGGCTGTAGACATCCAAGAGTCGGCCGCCGAGTTAGTGCTTCAGCGGAAACTCCCGGTGATGGAAATCGTCACCCACCGTTTCCCGTTGGACAAAATCCAGGAGGCGCTGGATCTCGCGGCTCGGCCTTCAACGGATTCTTTGAAGATTCTGATCACGCACGCATGAGAACAACCACTACCAAAAAGCCCGAATATCTCGGCGAAGAAGCCGCTGCGGTTGTACGCGCGGTCGTCCCATCAAAGATGACCGCGGCGGTACTCTATGGCAGCGAGGATTTGCGCATCGAGAAGATCGACGTGCCGTCCGTTGGCGCCGATGAAGTTCTCCTTCGCGTCTGTCTCGCGCTGACCGATGGAACCGATCTGAAAGTATGGCAGCGCGGCTACCACGCCCGAATGATCCAGCCACCCGCCGTCTTCGGCCACGAAGTGGTGGGAGAAATTGCAGCCGTAGGCAAACGCGTCGATTCGCGATGGCGGATTGGTTTACGCGTGGTCGCCGCGAATTCCGCGCCCTGCTTGCGCTGCTATCACTGTCGTCGCGCACAAGAAAATCTCTGCGAAGATCTGCTCTTCAACAACGGCGCGTACGCCGAATATCTCCGCATTCCCGGCCGCATCGTGATGGAGAACATGCTCGAGGTGCCGCACTCCGTCGATGACGGCAGCGCCGCCCTTGTCGAGCCGCTGGCCTGCGTCCTGCGTGGAATTCACGAGATGGAAGTCCGCGCCGCTGACACGGCTGTCGTCATCGGCTGCGGCCCCATCGGTCTGAAATACGTTCGTATGCTTTCGCGTCGTGGCGTTCGCGTGATCGCGCTGGCCCGCCGGGCCCCCTCTCTCGAACTCGCGCGCCGCCTGGGCGCCGCGGCCACCATCAATGTTAGCGGCGTCACCGATGTGGTTGCTGCCGTGAAAGAGCTCACCGAAGACCGGCGCGGCGCTGACTCCGTCGTCGAAGCCGCAGGAAATCCGGCCACCTGGAAACAAGCCCTGGCCATGGTCCGCCGCGGAGGCGTGGTCAACTTCTTCAGCGGCTTGCCTGCAGGCACCTTCGTCGAAATCGAACCGGCCGAAATTCATTATTCCGAGATCAAGATCATTTCGCCGTTCCACCACACGCCGCGCTTCATTCGCGAAGCGCTCGAAGCCATTCGCCGCGGCGACATCCTGGCCCACGATTTCGTCACCGAAGAGATCCGCCTCGACGAGCTTCCCCAAGCCTTCGAGCGCATGAAGTCCCGCAGCGGCGAAATCAAGTTAGCCGTTCGCCCGTGATCCACCCTGCAACACCGGCAACGCAACCCGTAGCGCATGGCAGAGTCCGCTTAGCCCTGTCTACCCTGAGCCCCGAAAGGCGGCTCCTTTCTGGCCCCAAGAGATTCAGGTGCCCTGGGTGCCGCACCCTTTGCGTTTTTCAAAGGGTGCGGGTTTAGACGCAACTTCAATCGAGATTGTTTGGTACGAAGCCGTTTCAATTTCCGTAAGTAAGCCGAGCCAAGAAATGCTCCGCCCCGACGAACTCGAAATCGCCAAACACGCTCCGGCCGCGGGCTGCTCGCCCGAATCCGCCCAGCAATACACCCGCTGGCTAGCCACCCATCACTACGAAAACTTTAACGTCGTCTCCTGGCTTCTCCCCAAAGATCTCCACCAGCATTTCTACAACCTCTACGCCTACTGCCGCTGGGCCGACGACCTCGGCGACGAAATCCCAGACCACTTCCGCGCACTCGAACTCCTCGACTGGTGGGAACAGGAACTCGACGCCTGCTACGAAGGCCTTCCTTCGCATCCCGTCTTCGTGGCCCTGCGCAAAACGATCGTCGCCAAAGATATTCCCAAGCAACCATTCGCCGATTTGCTAAAAGCCTTCCGCCAGGACCAAACCGTGAAGCGCTATCCAACCTGGGACGCGATGGTGGGCTATTGCGTCTATTCAGCGAATCCAGTTGGACGCTTGGTCCTCTATCTCTGCAGCTACCGCGATGAAGAGCGGCAGCGGCTCTCCGACGCCACCTGCACAGCTCTGCAACTCGCGAATTTCTGGCAGGACGTCTCACGCGACCTCGAAAAAGGCCGCATCTACATCCCCATCGACATCGCCGCCGGGCATGGACTAACCGAGACCGACATCGTCGATCGCCGCTTCGACGCCCGCTATGTAGAGCTGATGAAAGATTTGATCGCCCGCACCCGCGAACTATTTGCCGAAGGCATGCCGCTAGCAAAAATGGTAGACCCCCGCTTGAGCGTCGATCTCGAAATGTTCAGTCGCGGCGGCCTGGCCGTTCTCGATGCCATCGAAACCTCCGGCTACGACACGCTGCACCACCGTCCCTCGATCG
>Ga0182018_10000712_pt1 | contig 41526 bp, 41 predicted proteins | sample 812P2MmetaG_FD_120490 | JGI IMG/M metagenome (GOLD analysis project Ga0182018, IMG submission 120490) | Permafrost microbial communities from Stordalen Mire, Sweden - 812P2M metaG | ecosystem: Environmental > Terrestrial > Soil > Wetlands > Permafrost | place: Sweden: Stordalen | collected... | reverse complement strand
GTTGTCTTCTGGTTCGACGGCCAGGATCCTCGCGCCGGGATACTTGATCCCGAAGAAGACAGTGGCGAGGCCGATATTCGCACCGAGGTCCACGATGGCATTCGCGGTAACGGGCAGATTTGGGTTGCCGTCGCGCCGTCGATCTCGCGTTGCTGCTGTCGCACCAACTGTTCGGACAGCCGGCCGAGCCGCCGCCGGCCGACGCGACGACGTCACGTTTGGCCGCGCGTGTCCGCGCTGGTCTGGCCGGGACGGTGGCGCGCCCGGAGGGGCCGTATCTGGTCACATCTTTCCATTGGCGCCTCCGCGAACGGTCCCGGGACCGTGTCCGCTACTGCCTGCGCACTGTGTTCATCCCGCGCGTGGCGCATCTCCAACGTTTGCCGCTTCCGAGGCATCTGCGTTGGCTGCATGTCGTGCTGAAAGTGCCGTGGGATTACGCGGTGACGCCCGCGATGGCGTTCGCTCGGCGCCTGTGGCAACGGCCAGTTCGTCCCACGCCATGACAGATCGACCCTCCGTCATTCCAATGCGACCGAAACACCGCTGGCTCCGGCGAGTAGCCGCTTCAAATGAAAGCTGACCAGTCCGTCGCCGCTGTCCTGTCCCAACAAAGCGGCAAACGAGGACAGAGCGGCCGGGTCACAGGCTTCTGTCCTTGTGTATGCGTCCTAATAGGCGGCGGTCCGCGCTTCGGCATGGTGCTCCGCCGTCAGTGGTTCATGCGCCGGCAGAGCTTCATGGCGGCCGCGTAATATCACGTTACCGACCGGGCGGCCGCGGAAGTCGGGAATGCGCTCCACCACGCTGCCGCTGACGCAAATGCGCGTGCCGAGCTGTTTGTTCGCGGCCTCCAGCCGTGCCGCGATCCAGCGGCAGCGCGCTGTTCGTGATCGCGCGGGGTTCCAGCTTCACCTACAAAGGCCGCGCCGTCGACGTGAAGCAAATCGGCCGCGAACTGGGCGTTCGTTATGTCCTCGAAGGCAGTGTGCGCCGCCGCGCACGGCAAACTTGCGTACGCCTACGGCCTCGCCGCGGTTCATTACACAAGTATTCCGAGAGACGAAGGGTTGCGGCTGAACATCATGCACGCTCAAAAGGCGGTTGAACTGGATCCCGCCGACGCGGACGGGCATGCCGGTCTGGCCGCCGCCCTGATCTGGAGTGGGGATATGGAAAATGCCTTGCTCACCGCGAGGCGCGCTCTTTCGATAAATCCCAACTGCGCAGGAGGTTATAACGGACTTGGGGCGATTCTTATCTTCACCAGCAAGACCGCGGAAGGGCGCGCCGCCTACGCCCGGTTCGAACGATTAAGCCCGCGTGATCCGGGCATCGCCGACGCGCACCACGTGATTGCTCAGTCCTTCTATCTGGATCGCGACCATGAGGCCTGTGTCGCGGTTTTGCGGCGTCAACTCAGCGATTATCCGGACTATCCCCTGACACATTATGTTCTCGCGCGCGCTTTGGGCCAACCTGGCCGAACGAAGGAAGCGCGGGCTTCACTTGAAAAGTCGAAAGCTCTTTTGAGTGCGGGGTTCAATCCAGCCAATCGCGCGCCCTGGGCACGCCCAGAGGATCACGAATACGTGCTGGACAGGCTGCGTAAGGCCGGCTGGGAGGGGTGAGTGGATAAGCATCGCCCATATCGTGCCAATGTCATGCCCTATGCCGGATCGTCGGCGGCATCGAGCCTGTCATCGTCGCTCACCGCACCCGGCGTGCCCAATCGCTGTAACAACGCTTTCGCGCGGGCCGGCGTGGTACGCGATCCCCGCGCCGCGAAATAACACTGCGCCTCAGTTCGCGCACCGACACGGGCCGCGACGGCCGTGGCCACGAAGAGGTTCATGCTGATCCCGGACTCCGCCGCCTGTCGCATGGCGGCGTCCCTCAAATCTTCCGGCAGCCGAAGCTGGATTTTGGTGTTGCTCATTGTCTGATCCTTTTGACCAGGGGACCCGGTCGCTGTGCCCGGAAGCCGAATGTCGCGCCGGCCTCTCGCATGTGTTTCAGTTTGAATGTCGCCGCCGCGCGAAGACGTGTCAGGCGGCAAGCGTACGAGGTTCGATCCGCGCAAGCTCCGCCGCGATCTTACGGCGCTGCCGCAACAGATCGAGGTCGGACTGAAGGCCCAGAAAGAACCCGTCGGAGACACTGAAATAGCGGGCCAGCCGTAAATCGGTATCAGCGGTCACCGCGCGTTTGCCGAGGACAATTTCATTGACCCGCCGCGGCGGCACGCCGATCGCCCGGGCCAACCCGTTTTGAGTCAGGCCCATTGGCTCGATAAAGTCGAGCAACAGGATATCCCCCGGCGTTGGGTTGGGGATTTCGTCAGTGATAATCGACGGTCTCGACATGTTCCGGACCTCCTGGTGTCCAAACGAAACAAATCCGCCATTGCTGGTTGATTCGGATGCTGTGTTGGCCCGACCGGCGCCCCTTGCGCGCTTCGAGGCGATTGTTCGGCGGCACCGCGAGATCGCTCAGCACCCTGGCGTTGTTCAGCATCCGCAATTTGCGGAGAGCGGTTTGTTGAATATCCTGGGGCAGGACCCGGCTGAACCGGCCATGCCAGACAAGCTCGGCCTCCGAAGATCGAAAGCTGACGATCATGCAGCCCCATAACGTTATACGTCATAAAAGGCAATGCGTTTCTCGCCGTCGGTCGGGAGGCCAAGGCTCCACGAGCCGAGGTCGCCCGGCGTCGACGAGCCCGGAAAATCCGTGCCAGGATAGGCAGGATAGGGAAGCAACAGGAGCATCGCATGCGCATCGCGATTATCGGGACTGGTGGCATTGGCGGAATTTACGGGGCCGCGCTCGCCAAAGCCGGTGCGGATGTCACCTTCGTGGCGCGCGGCGCGCATCTCGCGGCGATACGTGAAAACGGATTGCGGGTCGAAGGCGACCGGGGGGAGACGCACATCCGGCCGGCCCAGGCGACGGACGATATCGCGAGCATCGGCGTCGTGGATTATGTGCTGCTGTGCGTGAAATTGTGGGACGTCGAGAGCGCCGGCGAGCAGAGCCGTCCGATCGTCGGGCCGCGGACCGCGGTTGTCCCTTTGCAAAATGGCATCGATGCGCACGACCGGCTGATCCCGATCCTCGGGCGCGATGCCGTGATGGCAGGCACCGCTTTCGTCACCGGCTCGATCGTTTCGCCGGGGGTCATTCGGCAGACCGGGACTTATCACCAAATGATCTTTGGCGAACTCGGCGGCGGCATCAGCGAACGTGGCGAACGCCTGCGCGATCTGTGCGTGGCCGGGGGCCTCGACGGCGTGTTGAGTCCCGACGTCAAAGTGCCGCTCTGGGAGAAATTCATTTTGCTGGTGCCACTCAGCGGGCTGAATTCCGTGACCAGGCTGCCTCTGGGCAAGTACCGGGACGATCTCGACCTGTTCCGGTTGCTGGATGCTTCATTGCGCGAAACGGCAGCGGTCGGTGTCGCCGAGGGCGTCAATCTGACGCCGGAAACCGCCGACAAGATGCTGACAACCATCCGCGCGATGCCGCCGTATCACATGACTTCGATGTGCAATGATCTGTTGCGCGGCAATCGTATCGAGTTGCCCTGGTTCGCCGGGAAAGTCGTTGAACTCGGCCGCCGGCATGGCATCGCGACGCCGGTGAACGATTTTATTTACGCGGCATTGAAGCCATACGCGAACGGACCGCCGGTGCGGGAAGCTGGCGCATCCTGATCGCGACTGGCGGCGATCAGGCCGCCGGGATCCCCCCGGCCAGGCGCAGACTGTCCAACAGGTGCGCCATGTCGTCCGGTTTACGAAACACCTGGAAATCGCCGCGGAACAAACTCGCGATGAAGTCCGGCGCGAAACCGTGCAACACCGCCAGTTCCTTCGCCGCCCTCGCCTGATCGCCCAGTTGAGCGCAGCAGGCGATCATGATGGCGCGGCGCAGCGGGACGGCGGGCTCCGACTGGATCGCCAGTTCGGCGTGGCGCGCCGCCTCCGCATGGTCGCGCGCGCAAAAACTGACCATGGCCAGCGCGACATGTGCGACGCCGATTCAGCCATGGTGACGGCGTTTCTCCATCCCGGCACCGTAACAGCGATTTCCGGGGCTTTGCTATTCCGGGTAGCGGCTGCTCGCCCGTCCGAGGCGAGACACCCTCAATCCCGATCGGCCACGCCTGACGTAATCCATGTCGCGCCTCCTGTTCAGCTGGCGGATTTCCAGAGGTCACGGAATCGCGGGATCTCATCAGGAATCCACTCGAAACCGTTTACCTGCACGCGCAGGGCGGCATATTCCGCGCCGAAGATCAGCGGCACCATCGGCAGATCATCGACGATAAGCCGCTGCGCCTCCGCGTAAAGCTGCTTCCGCGTGCCGGTGTCGTACACGGTGCGCGCCTGGTCCAACAGCGCGTCGACCCTGTCATTCCGATAATTCATCGTGTTCGCGAAGCCCTTGCTATGAAAAAGGATGTAAAGCAAGCCGTCGGGATCAGCGCGCTGCGTCCACCGTGTCGGCGTCAGATTGGTGGTTCCGGACACCACGCGCGCATACCATTCGCTGGCCGCCACCGGCTGCAACCGGACTTTGATTCCGACGGCGCCGAGCTGTTCCTGCAACAACTGATTGATCTGCTGGAACACGGTTACCTGGGGCGTGGACAGCACATACTCGAAGCCATTGGCGTATCCCGCTTCGGTCAGCAGAACTTTCGCGCGCGCGGGGTCGTATGCCCGGGATTTCAACGCCGGATCGTACCACCACAATCCTTCCGGTGTCGGTCCATTGGAGACGGTGCCCTGCCCGCGCATCGTGATCTCATTCAAACGGCCTCGATCGATCGCGTGCGCGAAAGCCCGCCGCAATTTCGGGTTGTCGAATGGCGGCTCGTTGACGTGCCATTGCAGGAAGTACCAACGACCGACCTTGATCGGCTTCAACACGATGCCGTCACGTTTCTCGATCGGCAAAATGTCGGACGGCGTGAGCTGATCGACATAGTCGATCTCACCGGTCAGCAGGCGCTGCACACCGATGATCGATCCCGCGAGGTCCTGTACCACGATGCGGTCGAGATACGGCAATTCCGCCCGCCAATAATCGGGGTTGCGCTCCAGCACCACGCGGCTGCCGCGCGTCCATTCCTTCAGCACGAAAGCGCCGGTGCCGATCGGCTGACCGCCGAACGCCGGCCCGCGCTGTCGCCATGCCGTTGGCGAGACCATGAAGCCCACCCGCTCGCCCAGAAGGCTGAACAGCACTGGTGACGGCGTCACGAGATTGAAAGCGACATGGTAAGGATCAACAACGTCGACTGACGCCACGATCGGCGCCAGCACCTGCCGTTGCGGCGAATTGACCTTCTCATCCAGGCGCTGGTCGATATTCCACTTGACCGCGGCGGCATCGAACGGCGTGCCATCCTGGAATTTCACCCCTTGCCGCAGCGTGAACACGATGCGCCCGCCGTCCGCGGATGTTTCCCAGCTCTCCGCCAGTTCAGGCCGGATGGAAAAGTCCGGTCCGTACCGAACCAGGGTGTCGAACGCCAGATACAACACGTAGCGTTCGGTGAACTGCACCGAAAAAATCGGATCGTACGTCTTCGCGTCATTCGCCAGACCGACGGTCAGTGTGCCGCCGCGGGTTGGCGCCTGAGCCCGCGCGGCATTGCCTGCCACCATGCCGCCCGCCACACCCGCCAGCGCCTGGCGGCGTCCGATGAGACCCTTTGGCATCGCGACCTCCCCGCCATTCATCTGAACGATCGTCCTATCACGTAGAACCCCATCACCGTCAGACTGACCGCCGCGCCCGGCGCGAGACTCATCCACGGATTGATCGCCAGGTAATCGTATCCGGCACGCACCATGCCACCCCAGTCGGCCGCGGGTGGAGGAACGCCCAGTCCGAGAAAGCTGAGGCTGGAAGAGGTGAAAATCGCGAACGACACACTGATCGAAAATTGCGCCGCCACCACCGGCACCACACTGGGCCACACGTGCCGCCGAATAATCCACACCGGCGTTCCGCCAACGGCGCGCGCCGCCTCGACAAACAAGGCCTCACGAATCGCCAGCGCCTGGCCGCGCACCAGCCTCGCGACCGGCGGCCACATCACGAAGCCAAGCACCAGGATCAGGTTGCGCAAATTGGCGCCGACCATCACCGTGATGATCAGCGCGAGCACCAGGCCGGGCAGCGCGATGAACAGGTCGATAAGCGCGGTCAGCGCGATATCGGTAACACCACGCAACGTTCCGGCGGTCAGCCCGACCGGCACACCGATCGTCATAGAGACCAGCGCGGCACCCAGACCGATCGCCAGAGACGCGCGCGCGCCGAAGATCACCCGGCTCAGCACGTCGCGGCCCAGATCGTCGGTGCCAAGCCAATGCGCCGCGCCCGGTAGCGCCAGCATGTCGATGCCGGAGGCATAAGGATCCCACGGCGCCAGCAGTGGAGCCGCGACCGCGACCGCGGCGATGCAGCCGACCAGGGCGGCGCCGATCCACAGCCCATTCCGTTTCACGAGTGATGCCGGATTTGCGGATTGACCACCGCGTAGCCGATGTCGGCCAGCAGGTTCATGAGCACGACGCCGACCACAATCAACATGCCGACCGCGAGCATCACCGGAAAATCCCGCGATTCGATCGAGGCGACGAACAGCCGGCCGGTGCCGGGCATGGAGAAGATCGTTTCGGTCACCACGGCTCCACCGGTCAGTTGGCCGATCGAGATGCCGACGAAAGTGATCACCGGCAGGATGGCGTTTGGCGCCGCGTGCCGAAACGCCACGCGCCACTCGCCGAGCCCTTTGGCATGCGCGACCTGGATGAACGGTCGCCGGATGACATTCAGGTATTCCGCTCTGTAAACGATGCTGAAGGCGCCGAAGTAATAGGCCGACAATGTCAGCACCGGCATGATCATGTGCGTCAGATGGACCCCAACGCCATCCGTCCATGGCGCCCAACCGGTGGACGGCAACAGATTAAGTTTGACCGAGAACAGAAAGATCAGCGACACGCCGAGCATGAAGTTCGGCACGGTGATTCCGATCAAATTCGCCGCCGTGACCATTGGTTGCAATGTGCCGCGCGCCACCGGAATGGTGTTGCACACCACCGCCGCCGTCACCGCCAGCGCGATCGACCACAACGAAAGTTCCAGCGTTACCGGAACACGGGCCGCGATCTCAGCGGCGACGCTTTGCTGGGTGGTGTAACTGCGCCCCAGATCGCCGGTCAGCGCGCCGCCAAGCCAACGCAGATACTGGATCATCGCCGGCTGGTCGAACCCGTAGGCCGCGTTCAACGCGGCGATCGCGGACGGGCTTGCATCCTGACCGAGCATCATCTCGGCCGGGCTGCCCAGAAGCCGCGTCACGGCAAAGAACAGCAGTGCCGAAACGGCGACCGCGGTGAGCAGCATCAGCAGCACGCGGCGCGCGATCAATCTGAGCATCGCCCCGAACGAACTCCTTCCATCACCCGCCCCATCAAATCAGTCTGGCTCGCCGCGCCGCGGTATGGTATACCAAACCAATATGGTATACCAATCGGGCCAGGGACCACCCTCGCGCCCCGGCGGCGAACACGGAGACATCGGATGCGCTTCGGACTGTTCCACAACCTCCACGACCTGACCAACCAGCGCGACTACGCCGACCTGCTCGACGAGTTGCGCGAACTGGCGGCGATCTGTGACGAGACGGATTTCGACGTGCTGTGGATGCCGGAACACCATTTCAGCGTCTGGGGGCGCGAACTGCTGCCCAATCCGCTGATGACCGCGGTCGATCTGGCGGCGCGGACGAAACGCATCCGGATCGGCCTCGCCGCGGCGATCGTGACGTTCTGGCACCCGCTGCGCGCGGCGGAAGACATCGCCCTGCTCGACCAACTCACCGGCGGGCGTGTCGAGATCGGGTTCGGCCGCGGCAATTACGGGCTGGAGGCATTCAATCTCAATCCCGAGGCCAACCCAAACGACCAGGCGAAGAGCAAGCTGGTGTTCGACGAAGCGATCTCGGTGATCAAGGCCGCGCTCACGCAGGAACGATTCTCCTTCAAAGGTCAGATCTATCAGTTCCCGGCACCCGGGTTCGCCGCCGACCGGGCGCATACCGTCACCGACCCGGATTATATCGACCCACGCACCGGCGAGCTGGTCAAACTGTCCATCTACCCGCGCGCCCGGCAGAACCCGTTGCCGATGTGGGAGGTCGTGAATTCCCTCGACTCCATCCAACACGCCGCGCGTCAGGACCTTGGCATCATCATGTGGCGCCCGCCCGTGGCGGCATTGCGTGAGCGGCTGCGCGTATATCGCGACACGTTGCGGGACGCCACCGGCAAGGACCTGCCTTTGGGTGAGCGCGCGGCGGTCATGCGCGACACGTTCGTGGCCGACACCGAGGAGGAAGCACTCCGTATCGCCGGTGACCCGATGATGGACTCGCTGAACTTCTCCAACTGGCGCGGCCCCGGTGTCTTCCTCGATCCTGGCGAGAAATTGCCGGCGGAGCAGGAAGCGGCACAGAAGCAGCGCCTCACCTATGACTTCGTGCGCGATCGCAGCGTGTATTTCGGGCCGCCGGAGAAAATCGTTCAGCAGATTCTGCATCTCCACCGTGAAACCAACATTTCCAGCGTCGTGTTCAAGACCTCATGGGCCGGCCTCCCGCACGCCGCCGTGCGCGAAAGCGTACGCCGATTGGGCACCGAAGTGATACCGGCGGTGCGCGCCGCCCTGCGCGCGGAGGAGCAGCGTCCGGTCGCCGCCGAATAATACCCATGCGCCGCTCAGGCGCCGTCCGTCAGCACCTCCTGGGCAAACCGCGCCGAACGCGCGACGAAGTCCTCGCAACGCTTCGCCGCGACACCGGACGCGCGCCTTCGCACCGCGTTGAAGATGCCACGCAACAGGGCCGCCGTTCGCAACTGCCGCGACTGAGGCGCGCGCTGCGTGGTCAAATGCCGCAGGTAAGCGATCCGTGCCTCGAGCGTCTCAAGAATCCGGCGTGCGATTTCATTGCCGCCACCTATGAGCAGGATGTCATAGAAGGCGCGGAACGCCTCGACGTACGCCGGTCCGTCCAGCGTGCGCGCCGCTGCTTCCGCGCGAGTGACGGCCAGGCCCAGGGCGGCGATCTGCTGATCGGTGGCCCGCTCGATGAACAGCCGCGCCATGGCGGGTTCCAGCGCCGCGCGAACCTCATAGATCTGCCGGGCCTCGTCAGGCGAAACGACAGCGACCGAGAATACCCCGCGGCGGCCGCGAACGACCAGGCCTTCGGCCTCCAGCGACTGCAACGCCGCGCGCACGCCAGTGCGGCTGACGCCGAGGCGGCCGACCATCTCGCGCTCCACCAGGCGCGTGCCGGGCGCAAAGTGCAGCGTGAGTATCGCTTCCCGCAACGTTTGCGTGCCACGCCCGGTTCTGGTGTCCTGTCGCGGGCCCATGATGCTCCTATACAGGACGCACGGCCGCGGCGCATCAGGGCCGGAACGAGTCCATCCGGGGAGGAAGCCGCATGACAGAGACGATGTTGCGTCGACAGAACAGTCCCGATCTGCGTTACTGGGATGACGGCGGCGACAGGCCGCCGATGATGCTCATTCACGGCGTCGGCGCCGACGGGACGAGCTGGGACCAGATCGCCGCGGCCTTATCGCCGGAGTTCCGAATTCTGCGCCTCGACCTGCGCGGCCACGGGCGGTCCGGACACATCGAAGGCTCGTTGACGCTCGACGACTTTGTGCGGGACGTCATGGATGTGTTGGACGCGAGCGCGGTATCTGCCGCCCATATCGTGGGATTTTCACTGGGCGGCATGATCGCGCAGGGAATCGCGTTGCGCCACCCGGACCGCGTGCGCCGGCTGGTGCTGCTGAGCGCGGTGGCCGGCCGTACGGCGGAGGAGCGCGAGCGCGTCCAATCACGGCTGGCGATCCTGCGCGAGCAAGGCGTCGAGGCGATCTCGGGCGCGTCACAGGAGCGGTGGTTCACGCCAGACTTCATCGCGCGCAACCCGGATCTGGTCGCACCGCGGATGCGGCAACTGAAGGAGAACCACGCGCCGTCGTACGCCGCGGCCTACACGGTGTTCTCGACCAGCGATCTGGGCGGCGAACTGCACGCGATCGCCGCGCCGGCGCTGATCGCGACCGGAGAGCACGATCTCGGGTCCAACACGCGCATGGCGCGTTTCATGCATGGCCAGATACGTGGCTCGCAGCTCGAAATTCTGCCGGGTCTGCGTCACAGCATTCTGGTTGAGGCACCTGATCTGGTCACGCGCCTGGTGCGGGATTTCACGCGGGAATAAACGGGGCGTGCCCGCGAGACGAGCGGTCGCGGAGCGGATTGTGTGCGTGATTGATCCAGGACAATGCGTCGGAAGAAGCCGGTCTGGTACGGCTGGCCGCTTCGGAGCGGCGGGAACTCGCCGTTTGGCGGGATCCACAATGAGAGGAATGGGGCAATGAACCGCAGACACTTCCTGAAAAGCACCGCCGCCCTTACGGTTTTGTCCGGCCGCGCCATGGCCCAGAACGGGGCGGAAATCAGCATCGGTGCCCTCTGGCCGATGTCGGGTCCCAGCGCCCAGATCGGTGTGGATGCGAGGCACGCCCTTGATACAGCCGTCGAAATCGTCAACGGCAGTTTCGACATGGCACTCATCGCGGCGAAGAACCCGGGGATCGCCAGTCTCGGGAACGCCAAAATTCGCGTCATCATCGCGGACCATCAAGGCGACCCGCAGATGGGCCGGTCCGAGGCCGAACGCCTGATCACCCAGGACAAGGTCGTGGCCGTCACCGGCGCGTTCCACTCCTCGGTATCGGCGACGGCGAGCGTGACCTGCGAACGTTACAGTCTGCCTTATCTCGCCGCCGACTCCTCATCGCCGAGTCTGCATCGCCGCGGCCTGAAGTTTTTCTTCCGCCCGTCAGCCAATGACGAGATGTTCTCCAAGGCCATGTTCGACTTCCTCGACGCCCAGAAAGCGGCCGGCAAAACGATCGGGACAGTTGGCCTGTTCTATGAGGACACGATCTTCGGGACGGACTCGTCCAACGTCCAGCGCCAGCTCGCGGCCGCGCGCGGCTACAAGGTGGCCTGCGATGTGAAATTCAAGGCGAATTCACCTTCTCTCACCGCCGAAGCTCAGCAGATCAAGGCGGCCGATCCGGACGTGTTGCTGCCGTCGTGCTATACGACTGATGCGATCCTGCTGATAAAGACGTTCGGCGATCTGGGTTATAAGCCAAAGAACATTCTGGCGCAGGCGGCGGGGTTCTCGGACAAGGCAACGTTCGACGCGGTGGGCGACAAGCTGGAGGGTTTGATCTCTCGGGCCAGTTTCTCGATAGATATGGCATCGAAACGGCCATCGATCGCCAAGGTCAACGACATGTTCAAGGCCCGCGCCGGACGGGACCTCAACGACAACACCTCACGGCAATTGATGGCGATCCTGATCCTGGCCGATGCGCTGAACCGGGCCGGGTCGACCGACGGCACGAAACTGCGCGACGCGCTGGCGGCGACCGACATTCCTGGCGACCAGACGATCATGCCATGGAAACGGTTGAAGTTCGACGCTGAGAGTCAGAATGAGACAGCCGACCCTGTTCTCATCCAATATCTCGGCGGCAAGTTCGTGACCGTGTTTCCCAGTGAGGTCGCCGTCGCCGCCGCCAAATGGCCCATGAATGGCTGACCGCGATCGGAATCGGCCAGCCTCCGTGAAGCCCGCGCCAGAGCAATTTCAAGCTGACTGGAAAGACAGCATCTACGCCGCCTCGTCATGGCCCGGCTTGTCCGGGCCACCTGTCGCGGCACGATGCTTGATCAGGTGGCCCGGACAAGCCGGGCCATGACGGGATGGGCTGGCTCGGAGTGCGATTCCCGTCACGGTGAATCCGCACTAAAGCTTTTCGATCCCGCTGGACAGCCGGGACCGGCTTCACGGTGACAGGTCAAACGATCGCGCAGGTCATGGCGAGCGGTCTCCTCATGGGCCTGATCTACGCGCTCATCGCCGTCGGTCTCTCGCTCATTTTCGGCCTGATGGACGTGGTGAACTTCGCCCATGGCGAGTTCCTGATGGTCGCGATGTACGCGATGTTCGGTCTGGTGGTCGTCACCGGGTTCGACCCGATCCTGCTGACGCCCGTCGTCGCGGCGGCGATGTTCATGTTCGGGGCCTTCGCCTATGTCGGGGTCGTGCGCTTCGCCATGCGCGCCCAATCGAATAAGGGGATGGTGCAGATCTTCGCGACGTTCGGACTCGCGGTTCTGCTCCAGGGCGTGGCGCAGACGCTGTTCTCACCGGATTTCCGCAATTTGCCGGGCGCCTGGTTGACCGGCAAAACGCTCGACCTTCACGGCATCTTCCTGCCGTGGCCGCAGCTTTACGGCTGCCTGGTCTCGATCCTCGCCTTCCTCGGGCTTTGGCTGCTGATGACTCGAACGGATTTCGGCAAGGCGCTGGAGGCGACGCGCGAAGATCGAGGCGCGGTGGCGCTGGTCGGCATCGATGCCAACAAGGTCTTCATGCTGGGATGGGGTCTTGGCGCGGCGCTGACCGGACTGGCCGGGGCGGTGCTCGCGGTCTTCTATTACATCCATCCGCAGGTCGGCGCCTCGTTCGCCTTGATCGCCTATGTCACGGTCGCGCTCGGCGGCTTCGGGTCAGTGTTCGGGGCACTCGCCGCGGGCATCATCGTCGGGCTGGTCGAGGCCGCGACAACCTTGATCCTGCCGCCATCGCTGAAATCGATCGGGATCTACGCCCTTTATCTCGTCGTCGTGCTGGTGCGCCCGAGCGGCCTGTTCGGGAAAGCGTGATGGATGCCTCCGTTTCCGTCTCAGGGGCCATCGCGGCGTTCCGGCGCGACCGCTGGCGCGAGATGGCGCTGGCGGGACTGCTCGTGGCCGCGGCCGCGACGATCCCGCTTTTCGTGCACGACGTCTATACGATGAACGTTCTGATCCTGACATTGCTGTACGCCGCGTTGTCACAAAGCTGGAACATTCTCAGCGGCTATTGCGGCCAGATTTCTCTGGGCCATGCGCTGTATTTCGGACTTGGCGCCTACACGACGAGTATCCTCTACGTGCATTTCGGCGTGCTGCCGTGGTTCGGGCTGGCGATCGGCGGCGCATTGGCCGCGCTGGTCGCGCTGGCGCTTGGAGCGATGTGCTTCCGTCTCGCCGGACACTATTTCACGATTGCAACAATCGTCATCGCCGAGATCGGCCTGACATTGATCCACAACTGGGACTACGCCGGCGCCGCCATGGGAATCCAATGGCCGTTCGGTCCCGACAGTTGGGCTTCCCTGCAATTCGCCCGCGACAAAACGCCGTATTTCCATTTCGTACTTGGCCTCTTCGCGGTCACCTGGCTCGTCACCTGGGTCATCGAGGAATCGCGCTGGGGTTACTGGTGGCGCGCGGTCAAAGACAACGCACCCGCCGCCGAAAGCCTGGGCGTGACGATCTTCTCCTCCAAGATGATGGCCGCCGCCATCTCCGCCTTCTTCACCGCCGTCGGCGGCGGGTTCTACGCGGCGTTCCTGTCTTATATCGATCCTGATAGCGTCATGAGCTTTCGCCTCTCACTGCTGATGGCGCTGCCGGCCGTGATCGGCGGCATCGGCACGTTGTGGGGTCCGGTGATCGGTGCCGCCGTGCTCATTCCTATCACGGAACTGACCCGCTCCTTTATCGGCGGCACCGGAGCAGGCACCGACCTGATCGTTTACGGCGGGCTGATCATGGTGATCGCGCTGGCCCGCCCCGAAGGTCTGCTCAGCCTGCTGCCGAGCCGGTCCAGGGAGAGCCGGACATGACCGAGGCGGCGTTGCTGACCTGCCATGACGTTACGCGTGTCTTCGATGGCCTGGTCGCCAACAAGGACATCTCCATCGAGATCCATCAGGGTGAAATCGTCGGCCTGATCGGCCCGAACGGTGCCGGCAAGTCGACGCTGTTCAACCTCATCGCGGGATCGTTCCCGGTCACGTCAGGGTGCATCATGTTTGGCGGCCGAGACATCACCGGCCTTCCCGCCGCCGCGCGATGCCACGCCGGCATCGCCCGAACATTTCAGGTGCCGCGTTCCTTCGATTCAATGAGCGTGCTGGAAAATGTCATCGTTGGCGCGCTGGTCCATTATCCCCGCTCGCGCGCGGCGCGGGTCAAAGCACTGGAGGTGCTTGATTACGCCGGCCTGTCGGGCCGGACGGCACACCCGGCGGGCGATCTGACACCGCCGGAACGGCGCCGTCTGGAAATCGCGCGAGCGATCGCGACCGAACCGCGATTGCTGCTGCTCGACGAAGTTCTGACCGGGCTGACGCCTTCGGAATCCAGGGAGGGCGTCGATCTCGTGCGGCGGATTCGGGAAAGCGGGATCACCGTGGTCATGGTCGAGCACGTGATGGAGGTTGTCATGCCGCTCGTCGATCGCGCCATCGTGCTCAATCTGGGGGAAGTACTCGCCGAAGGCAGTCCGGCCGAGATCGTACGCGACCCGGCGGTGATTGGCGCCTATTTGGGCACCCGCAACCATGCTGCTTAACGTCACCAATCTCACCACGGCCTATCGCGGCCTCATCGCCATCGCCGATGTGTCATTGGAGGTGGATGCCGGGGAGATCGTTACGGTCGCCGGAGCCAATGGCGCGGGCAAATCGACGTTGCTGAAATCCATCGCGGGCATGGAAAAGCCCAGGAGTGGGTCGGTTTCTTTCGCCGGAGAGATGATCGACGCGTTGCCCGCCCATCTCATCACGGCGCGCGGCATCGCCTATGTTCCGGAAAACAAACGTTTGTTCCCGCGCCTCTCGGTCGCCGACAATCTCCGCCTCGGCAGCTATCTGCACCGGCGCGATCCGGATCGCGATTCGCCGCTTTCGATGATCTTCACGCTGTTTCCCCGCCTGCAGGAGCGTCTGACGCAGCGGGCCAGTACGCTTTCCGGCGGCGAGCAGCAAATGCTGGCGATCAGCCGCGCGCTGATGACGCGGCCCAGACTTCTGATGCTGGACGAACCGTCGCAGGGAATCATGCCAATACTCGTCGACGAAATCTTCGCCGCCATCCGCGCGATCCGTGCGACAGGCGTTACAATCCTTCTGGTCGAGCAACGGTTGACGGAAAGCCTGGAAATTTCCGATCGGGCCTATGTGCTGCGGACCGGGCGCGTGATCATGAGCGGCTCGGCCAGCGAGATCGCCGCCAATCCGGACGTGCGCCGGGTCTATCTTGGGATATAGCGGCTCTCGCGTCGCTCACGGGCCGCCGTTCCGCGCCGCCGGCTCAGGCGTGATCGTCGACGCGCGGCATGGCCTGGTGATCGCCAACCGTCACGTGGTCGAGCATGCCGACGAAATCACCGTTACGCTTACGGATGGGCGGCGATTACGAGCCAGGGACGTTGGCGCCGATCCGGAGACCGACGTCGCGGTCATCATGGTAACCGCCGATGGCCTCATCGCGTTGCCGCTCGGCCAATCGCGTGTGTGTTGGCCACGAGACGGAGTGGCATGCCAATTGTCAAAGTCTCTCGCTTCGTACTGGGCGCGGCGTTACTGAGCATTCTCGGCGACAACCCCGACCATCCAGAGATCCGGGTTTTCGCGTCGTGGAAACTTTCACCGGACTTATCGCGGGCTCTGCGTAGATTCCGAACCTGCGGATCAGCGCGGGAAGGCTGGTAAGATCGGCGTCGTCAAAGCGGCTGCAACTCCTGAGGGCGAAAATTCATGGATGTGGGCGATCTTTCCGCGAGCGATGGCGCCATGCCGGATGCCATATCCCTTTATCCTCTGCGATTCGAACCAATCTTCCAATACCGTCTTTGGGGTGGGCGCCGTCTTGAAGAATGGCTCGACGCGAAGCTGCCCGACAATGGACCGATCGGCGAAGCGTGGTTGCTGAGCGATCGTGACGACTTCCCCAGCCGCGTCGCCGACGGACCGCTCAAAGGTCAAACGCTGGCGGAATTGATTGGACGGTCACCCAACCTCATGCTGGGTGAGCTTGCCAGCCAGTACCGGAAGTTTCCTTTATTGCTCAAATTTCTGGACGTACAAAAGATGCTCTCCGTACAGGTGCATCCACCCGATGACCGGACGGACCTTATTCCAGCGGGAGAGTCTGGAAAGACCGAAGCCTGGGTTGTCCTTGAGGCGGAACCGGGTGGGCGCGTTTACGCTGGTCTTAAGGCGGGCACGACGGCCGGCGATCTACGTGCGCTGACGGAACAGAACGCGGATGAGTATCTGCCCAGTTTTACGCCCGTCCCTGGAGAGGGCGTATTTATCAAGGCGGGCACCGTTCATTCTCTGGGTGATGGCGTCGTGGTGTTCGAGGTTCAGCAAAACAGCGATGTGACATTTCGTCTCTACGACTGGGACCACATCGATCCAAAGACCGGCCACAAGCGCGCGTTACAGACCGAGCAGGCATTGGCCTGCATCGACTATGCTCAAGGCGCGATCACGCCAGTCGTTCCGTTACCGGAGATCGCGCGACCTGTCGCGCGGGAACGGCTTTTCTGTTGTCCGCGGTTTCGGCTGTGGCGCCTTCAGGGCGCGACGCCGTTCAGAGTCGGCATGGAGGGGTCACCACATGTTCTCGTTTGCATCGAAGGCGTGGGAAACGTCGAGTTCAACGGTACCAACTTCGGCATGAGCAAAGGCACGGTCACACTTCTGCCGGCGGCTGTTGGGGCGTGTACCTTCGCGCCGGAGGGGAATGTCGTACTGCTGGAAATCGCGATACCGGACCGGATATGAAAAGTCTCATTGTTTTCGATCTCGACGGCACTCTCGCGGAAAGCAAGTCGTCCCTCGACGAGGAAATGGCCGGACTTTTGGGCCAGTTGCTTGATGTCGCCAATGTCGCGGTCATCTCCGGCGGCGCCTGGCCGCAGTTTGAAAAGCAGGTCCTGGTCCATCTTCCCGACCATGACCGGCTGGCGAAGCTGTCTCTGCTTCCGGTATGCGGCACCCAGTTTTACCGTCACGATGGAGCCTGGAATCGTCTGTATTCCGAAGAATTCACGCCCGCTGAGAAGGAACGAATCATCGCGGCGCTTGACAAAGCATTCGATGCATCCGGCTTCCGGGCAACGCGATGCTGGGGAAAGGTGATCGAGGACCGAGGCGGGCAAATCACTTTGTCCGCTCTCGGGCAGGATGCGCCATTAAGCGAAAAACAGAAATGGGACCCTGACTTCAGTAAGCGCCAGAAGATCATGGCAATTCTGAAACCGCTGATTCCCGATGTTTCCATAAAGACCGGCGGATCGACGTCGATCGACATCACGAAGCCAGGTATCGACAAGGCGTATGGCATCGAGAAGCTGCGCGATCTTCTTGGAGTCGGAGTCGCTGAAATGCTGTTTATCGGCGATGCGCTGTTTCCCGGCGGTAATGATAGTCCGGTGAAAAAAACCGGCATCAAGACCATCCAAGTACGGGACGTGGAGGAAACAAAGCGGCTCATCGAGGCCATCGTCGCCTGCCTGGACCCGAAAGGCTCACCATGACGGACTTCACGTTCAAACGGCTTGGGATGATCATGGAACCCCAGGCGGGCAATCCGCATGAAGTGGAGGGTGTGCTCAATCCCGCCGCGGCACGGGCTCCGGACGGGACGCTTTATCTGTTTCCCCGTCTCGTGGCGAAAGACAATTATTCACGCATTGGAATCGCCCGCGTATTGTTCGACGGCGACGGCAACCCCAGCGGCGTCGAACGCCGAGGCATCGCGCTGGAGCCAGAAGCCGACTACGAGTTTTCGGAGACCGGCGGTGGATGCGAAGATCCGCGCGTCATCTGGTTTGAGCCGTTTCGCCACTATGTCATGACCTACACGGCCTTGTCGCGCCACGGTCCGCGCATCGCGATCGCGACATCCGAGGATTTGCTGACGTGGCGGCGCGTCGGGCTCGCCAGCTTTAAGCCATGGCATGGAATTTCGTTCGACGGTGTAGATGACAAGGATGCCAGCATGTTCCCCACACTGGTTCCCAATCCGTCCGGACAGCCCGCCATCGGGTTGGTGCACAGGCCCCTGTTCCCCGGTACACGCCCGGAAGAAAAGGTGCGCACGGCCAGGACCGGCTTCGTGGATCCTGACCGAGAATGCATCTGGATTTCGTATTGTCACGTATGCGTTGAAAATGGGAAGCATGAAGCCGGATCATTCGGCACCCATCACAAACTCGCCCAACCCACGATGGATTGGGACCGGTTAAAAATTGGTGGCGGTCCGCCGCCAATCATGTGCCGCCATGGTTGGCTGCTGGTGTTTCACGGCGTCCATGAAATGCCTCAATCGACCCAGGCCCGACCCGCCCTTTGTTATTCGGCCGGCGCGATCGTTCTCTCGACGGAGCATCCGAACAGAATTATTCATCATTCGAGCGGCCCCCTGCTTGTCCCTGAAGGAGCATTGGAACTCCACGGCACGGTAAACGGCGTGGTGTTTCCCACCGGCATCGATCGCCGTGACGATCTCGGCACACCGGATCGTTTCGATGTCTATTACGGCATGGCGGATGATCGGATCGGGGTGGCCCGGCTGGACGTTCCAGCGGAACTGACGCCCGTCAGCCGCGATCCGAAGCACGCCGCCGATCCACTCTGAGTAGTTTCCGAGTCTGTCCACGGTGCTCCGCGACCCACTATGGTGGGTGCAGAGAGACTCTGATTCCTTTATCCGGAAAGGTACAACGTCGTGGACTTCACAACATATATCTTCTTCCCGATTGCCCTGATCGTGGCGTTGACCGTGATCATGGCGTCGGTGAAGATCCTGCGTGAATATGAGCGCGCCGTCGTTTTTACTCTGGGTCGCTTTCAGAAAGTCAAAGGCCCGGGATTGGTGCTGCTGATTCCGTTCATCCAGGAAATGGTGCGGGTGGATTTGCGAATCCAGGTCATCGAGATACCGACCCAGGACGTGATCTCCCGCGACAACGTCTCGATGAAGGTTGACGCCGTACTCTACTTCAACGTTGTCAATCCCGAGCATGCCATCATCCAGGTGCAGAACTACCTCCCCGCCACGAACATGCTCGCTCAAACGACTCTGCGGGCGGTACTGGGACAGCATGAGCTCGATGAGATGCTGTCCGAACGAAAGAAGTTGAGTACCGACGTGCAGAGCATTCTGGACGCTCAGACGGAGACCTGGGGGATCAAGGTGAGCAATGTCGAGATCAGAACCGTCGAACTCACCGACAACATGGTGCGTGCCATCGCCAAGCAAGCGGAGGCGGAACGCGACCGTCGTGCCAAAATCATCCATGCGGAAGCCGAGTTCCAGGCGTCGCAGACCCTGACCAACGCCGCCAAGGTGCTGTCGAGCATCCCGGCCGCCATGCAGCTACGCTACCTGCAGACGCTGACGGAGATCGGCGCGGAACAGAACTCCACCATCGTCTTCCCGATGCCGATCGACATCATCAAGCCGTTCCTCGAGCTGCTGGAGAAAGCCGGCAAGGCGCCACTCGCCAATGGGGCCCTGCATATGCCGGTCGTGGAGCAAGCCCCGTTGGCGTTATGAGATCGCAACGGCAATTCGGTCCGCTACCGATTGGAATAACGGTAAGGAAACAAAGCACATGAAACGCTCGATTCTGTTGAGTTCCGCCGCGGCGTGGTGTTGTCTCGGACTTGTTGCCTCTGGCTTCGCCGCGCCGCCTCCCGCGGCCGTCGCGGCCAGCAAGCCGGCTCCCGCCGACAAGACAGATGCCGCTGTCGTCCCGGCGAAAGCGTGCCTGACCGATATCAAAGCGTTCAGCGATCAGATGCAAAAGGATGGCTATTGGCTGGGTGGATCCGCCTATGGCTACGGCTATCCGCTCGATGGCTACGGCTATGGGGTTGGCTATGGCGTTCAGATGGCCGGGCACCCTCCCGGAATCACGAACCGCTACCAGAACGCGCGGTCTGGCTATGAGATCAGGAATCTCATCGCTGCCGCCAATATACTCGCCCAGGACGGCCAGCAGCAGACCTGTGAGGCCGTACTCGCCTCGACCCGTGATGACTACAAACGCTATGCCGCGGAGTTGCACAGCGAGGGCATGACGATGGCGGACGGTCCAGACTGGCAGCGGCAGCAGGTCGCCGCGGCGGTTCCGGTTACAGATAAGGGAATGGCCTTCCGATCCGACCAGTTGCTCGATACCGATGTGCGCAACCCTCAGGACCAGGGTCTCGGAAGTGTCCATGACCTGATCGTGGATCCGAAGACCAGCAAGATCGCTTATCTGATCGTCGCCCGCGGTGGCGTTTTTGGGTTCGACCGGAAATACGTCCCGATCCCCTGGGACGATTTCAAGATGACGCAAAACGCGAGCCTGTTGGTGCTTGACGCCACCAAAGCAGCGATGGACGGCGCCCCGGAGGTAACCGACGACCAGTTCACGACCACCGGGCACTTCGATCAGGAGAGCCAGAAGGTGGACGCGTATTGGAAGACGCATCTCGCGCCGCTCAAATCCGGCGGTTGATCTGATTTCGAGCGTTCGACTGACGGAACACCGAAAATAGCAGGAGCGGTCAATGTTATGGACGGCATCGGGGATCAAGGGTTACGCGATCCTGGCGAGCGACGGGAAGATCGGCACGGTCGCCGACTTCCTGTTTGACGACGATAGCTGGTTGGTGCGCTGGCTGGTTGTCGATACCGGAAACTGGCTTTCCGGCCGGATGGTCCTTCTACCTCCATTTGTACTGGGCCACGCCGATCCGGCGAAACGCGAATTCTCGGTCAGGTTGACCATGGCGCAGGTCAAAGCCAGTCCGGATGTCGACACCGAACGGTCCGTCTCGCGGCAGATGGAAAGCAATGTTTATGATTATTACGGTTGGCGGCCGTACTGGGGCTCCGGAATTTACATGGGCGGCTATGGCTATGCCGGCGATGCCTGGACCGGATTGGCACCGCTGGGATCACGGCGTCGCGAAGAGGAAACCGCCAGCAACCGGCGAGACAATGACGACCCGCATCTGCGGAGCATCCAGTCGGTCACCGGATATCATATCAACGCGAGCGACGGCGAGATCGGACATGTCGAGACCATGCTGGTGGACGATGCCGATTGGAGCATTCATTATCTCGTCGTCGATACGAAAAACTGGTGGCCCGCCAAGAAGGTCCTGATCTCACCGGCGTCAGCGCATGACATCAACTGGTCCGATAGACTGCTGAATCTGGATGTCGATCGTCAGAAGGTTAAAAGCAGCCCGGAGTATGACGAATTGGTAACGGTCGATCGGAATTATGAACGGCGCTTCCGTGATCATTACGGGGGGATCGGGGTGCTCGATCGGCCCTGATCAAGCTATCGCGCGGCTTTCTCTCCCCCGGCGAAGCAGAGAGGCGAGCCTGGATGGACCGGGTAACTAGCCCGATCAAGGCCGCGATCTGTTCCGCGGGCGGACCAAGGCCGGTGTCTGAACCGGGTTCGCCGCGTGTTGATCGCCTGGCGAGCGTGGAAACGCGACCGCACTGGGGTGGCCGCGCTTCCGGCACATTTTCAAACGACACGTATCATGGGGGCTGGGACGACCTACAGTCCGCAACCGGTCCCTCCGTGGCTATTTGGCTGCCAACGGCGCGGTCTTCGTGTCCTGACCTTTGGCGTCTTGCGCGGTAAAGACGGTCATCGAATCGGGACTCAGGAACATCGTGACCTGCTCGCCCGCCTTATTCTTGGCCTCGACGATGAAAGCTTCCGGCACCACCTTCACATTCGTGTAGCCAGCCTTCGTCAGGTTGTCCGACAGTTGCTTGCGCATGCTTGTGCCCGCCGCCTGCGTGGCAGGTGTTGCCGGCTTCGTCGCGCTGTCCACCGGAAGGACCTTAACGTCAGGATAGCCCGGCACGGCCGGCGCGGCCGGCACGGTCTGCGCATAGGACATCGAAGAGGCGGCCAACAGTATCCCGATGCCAGCCAAAAGTTCCCGTTTCATGATCGTTCCAATCTCGTTTCGGCAACCCGGATTGAGGTGCCTCGTCAATATATGATGCCATCGGACTCGCAAGATAAGCCTTCGGAAAATACTCGACTTTCAATGGACTGTTCAGCGCGTGTGTTTGCCCTCCATGGTTCCGGCGAACGGTTCAAACTCGGAGTCATCCTGTCACGGAATCACATTGAGTCTGGCCAGGCAACCTGAGCGATCCTGGTCTCCATGACAGAGCAGCCGCGGACTCCTGGCGGTTGCGTTGATTCCACAGTCGTTGAGGTTTATTCCACGATAGACAATGCTCGCCGGTTCCATGACAGCGAGACCGAAATGCGATATTTCCTTGATGCTGAGTACAATGGGTTCGGCGGGCCATTGATCTCACTGGCGCTCGTGCCCGAGAAGCAGGAGTCACCGTCGTTTTACGAGGCACTCCCGTGCACCGACCCTGAGTCCTGGGTTGCCGAACACGTACTGCCGGTCTTGCAAACGCGCCCCATCTCGCGCCCCGAGATGACCGCAAAACTCGCCGCTTACCTTCGCGGTGATCCAGAACCGGTCATGATCGCCGATTGGCCGGAAGATATCGCGCACCTGGCACTGCTGATGGTGACAGGCCCAGGATGGCGGATGCCGTCGCCGCGGTTGAGATTTGAACTGCTCGACCTACCGCTCTTCGATTCAGAGAAGCTGAGCGAAGTGCCACATAACGCACGCCACGACGCGGTCGCCTTGCGAACCTACATTTTGCATCAAGAGAGTTGACCTTTGGGGATCGTGTCTCGTTGCCGCGGCCGATTAATGGATGTGCTTCCCACCCTCGGATCTGACGTCCCAACCCGCCACAGACCCGACCGTTCCACCTTTCTGGGTTGGGACACCGCGTGGCCGTCCGACGGGATGACCGCGACACCGGCGCGCTGTGCCCGCCGCGCGATCGCGCGTTGCTTCGCCATAGTACCTGGCCAGATGCACGCCCAGATCGGCCCGCATCCCGTCGTTATCCAGCAGCCTGTTGTCCACGTCGAACAGGAAAACCGTGTCCGCCATCGCGGTCATTCCGCCGGTACGTTTGTTTCAGCTTTGGTCACGCGAGGGTCGCGCCACGGCCCATCTCCACCGATCAGTCGCGTCGCCTCATCCGGTCCCCAGCTTCCCGATTGATACAGGTAGAGCGGCGTTACGTTATCGAGAATGGGCTGCACGATACGCCACTGAGCGTCCACGATATCCTCGCGCCCGAACAGGACGCCATTGCCATGCATCGCGTCGCCCAGAAGCCGTTGATAGGGCGGCCGGTATGCCGCGGCCTGGGCGGTGAGCATCAATTCCATGTCGTCGCCAACCATCCGTTCGCCCGGTTGCTTCACCCGCAATCCCATCCCGATCGCCATGTCAGGGCTCAGCCGGAATCGCATATGGGCCGATCCGCCGGGCACCAGTTCGCCGAAGGATTCACGCGGCGGACGGCGGAATTCCACCGACACCTCGGTCGCGGTAACCGGCAGATTCTTGCCGGTGCGGATGTATATCGGCACGCTCTCCCAGCGCCAGCTTTCGATGAACAGCTTTACCGCGATGAAGGTCTCGACGGTCGAGCCTGGATGCACGCCAGGAACGTCGCGGTAACCGGCATATTGCCCGCGCACGACACAGGTTGGTTCAATCGGGCGAATCGCCTTCAGCAGGTTGGCCTTTTGGTCACGGAGCGCCTCGCTCTCCTCGCCCGTTGGCGGATCCATGCAAAGATGCGCCACGACCTGCAGCAGATGGTTCTGCAAGACGTCACGGTTCGCGCCCGTCGCGTCATAGAACGCGGCTCGATCCCGTACGCCGAAGTCCTCGGCCATGGTGATCTGGATACTTCGCACATGGTCGCGATTCCAGATCGGCTCGAACATCGGATTGGCGAAACGCGTGTAAAGCAGGTTCTGCACCGGCTCCTTGCCGAGAAAATGGTCGATGCGGAAGATGTTCTCTTCGGGGAAATTCTTGCGCAGCATCGCGTTGAGTGCTTTGGCCGACGCGCGGTCGTGGCCGAAGGGTTTTTCGATCACCAGCCGCGCATCGTTCGCGGTGGCTGACTTCGCGATTCCCGCCGCCACGACGCCGAACGTACTGGGCGGCACCGCCAGATAGTTCAGCGGGCGTTTGGCCTCGCCGAGTTCTCGATACAAAGCAGCGAACGTCGCCGGATCGGCATAATCGCCATCGACATACCGCAACAGCGACAGCAGCTTCTCCTGAGCCTTTTCATCGACCGGACCATGTTTGGAAAGGCTGTCCCTCGCCCGATCCTTCAGTTGATCGAGTCCCCAGCCCGCCTTCGCGACACCGATGACCGGCACGTTCAGGCCCTCGTCGCGCACCAGCCCCAGAAGCGAGGGGAATATCTGCTCGTAAGCGAGATCTCCCGTCGCGCCGAAGAAGACGAGAGCGTCCGATGGCGTGGGCATCAATGCTCGTCCTTCGGCTTCTCGACGTGCCCACCGAATTCGAAGCGCAGTGCAGACAGCAGACGGTCGCCATAATCGGCCTCGCCGCGCGAACTGAAGCGGGCGAACAACGCCGCCGAAATCACCGGGGCGGGTACGCTTTCGTCGATCGCCGCCTGCAGAGTCCAACGGCCCTCGCCGGAATCGGAGACGCGCCCTTCGAAATTCGCGAGATCGGGACTTTTCCGCAACGCGCTGGCGGCGAGGTCGAGCAGCCAGGACGCGACCACACTCCCGCGGCGCCAAACCTCCGCGACCTGGCCGATATTGATGTCGTATTTGTAGCGTTCGGGATGACGCAGCGGGGTTGTCTCGGCGTCCGCCGCATGAGTCTTCAGACCCACATTGGCATGTTTGATGATGTTCAGGCCTTCGGCATAGGCCGCCATCATCCCGTATTCGATGCCGTTGTGTACCATTTTCACGAAGTGTCCGGCGCCGTTCGGCCCGCAATGCAGATAGCCCTTCTCGGCGGTTCCTGGGTCGCCTGTCGCGCCCGGGGTGCGTGGCGCGGCGGCGACACCGGGGGCCAGCGACTGGAAGATCGGGTCGAGATGTTTCACCACCTCGGGCTCGCCACCGATCATGTGGCAATAGCCGCGCTCCAGGCCCCATACACCGCCGCTGACGCCGACATCGACGTAGTGCAGGCCTTTCTCACGCATCGCCTCGGCGCGACGGATATCGTCGTGGTAGTACGAATTGCCGCCATCGACGACGATGTCGCCTTTATCCAGCAGCGGCATCAATGACTCGAGCACCGGATCGACCACGGCGGCGGGCACCATCAGCCAGACCAGGCGCGGCTTGCTCAGTTGCTTAACGAAATCGGGCAGGCTGGTGGTGCCTTTGGCGCCCTTGGCGACGAGCGCGTCCACCGCCTCGTGGTGGCTGTCATAGACAAGGCATTCATGGCCGGCCTTGGTGAAGCGGATCACCATGTTGCCGCCCATCCGGCCCAGACCGATCATTCCTAACTGCATTGGTTGGTTCCTTGGTTCATGGACATGGCGATCGCCTGTTTCGCCGCTTTGACCACGTGCTCGACGGTAAAGCCGAAATGTTCCGTGACCACCGCGATCGGCGCCGACATTCCGAAGCTCCGCATGCCGAGCACGACTCCCGTTGGGCCCGCGTAACGGTCCCAGCCGATGGGGGAGGCTTCCTCCACCGTCACCCGCGCGGTGATCGAGGGCGGCAACACGCTGTCCCGCGACGCCTGGTCCTGATCGTCGAACAGTTCCCAGGACGGCATGGACACGACGCGGGCGTGGATGCCCTCCGCCGCCAGTGTCTCACGTGCCGCCATGCACAACGAAACCTCGCTGCCGGTGCCGATCAGGATGACGGACGGCCTGGCGCCCGGTGCGTCGGCGAGCACATAGGCTCCCTTCGCCAGCAGCGCGGCCGAGGCAAACGTGGTCCGATCCACGGTCGGCAACGGTTGGCGAGAGCAAACGATCGCCGCCGGCCGGTGCCGGAGCCGCATCACCACACGGTAGGCCTCGACCGTCTCGTTCGCATCCATCGGCCGGATCACCACCATGCCCGGAATGGCGCGCAGCGACAGCATTTGCTCGATCGGTTGGTGCGTCGGTCCGTCCTCGCCGACGCCGATCGAGTCGTGCGTCCAGACGTGGATGACGGACAATTCCATCAACGCCGCCAGACGAATGGCGCCGCGCGCGTAGTCGGTGAAGATCAGAAAGCCGGAACCGAACGCACGCAGGCCGCACAGCGTCATGCCGTTGACGGCGGCGACCATCGCGTGCTCGCGAATACCGAAGTGGAAGTTGCGGCCATGATAATCGCCGATCGATCCGGGCGCCTCGAAGCCGCCGGCGCCCTCGAACGTCAGATTGGTCTTGGTACTGGGCGCCAGGTCGGCGGCGCCGCCAAGAAGCCACGGCACCGTCTGAGCCAGCGCGTTCAGCACCAGTCCAGACGCATCGCGGGTAGCGATGCCCTTCGCGTCGGGCGGGAACGCCGGGAGCGTGGCATCCCAGCCGACTGGCAGCGTGCCTGCCCGGATCGCATCGACCTGCGCCGCCAGCGCCGGCCAGGCGCCGCGGTACCCCGTCAGGCGCGCGTCCCAGGCCGCGTGCGCCGCCGCACCCCGAGCGCCCATGCCGGCGGCAAAGTGTTTCGGCACGGCGGCGGGCACGACGAAACTCTCGTTTGGCGGAAAGCCAAAGAACTCCTTCGTCAGCCGGACCTCTTCAACGCCCAAAGGCTCGCCATGCGCCTTGGGGCTGTCCTGCAGATGCGGTGAGCCGTAGCCGATATGGCTGTGCACGAGGATCAATGTCGGCTGGCCGGTGGTCTTCAGGAATGCCTGATACGCCCGATCGAGCAGCGTCAGGTCATTTGGATCGGCGACGGTGGTGACGTTCCAGCCGTACGCCATGAAGCGCGCGGCGACATCCTCGGAGAAAGCGATGTTCGTGTGACCTTCGATGGTCACGCGGTTGCTGTCGTAGATCCAGCACAGGTTCGACAGACCCAGGTGGCCGGCGAGCGACGCCGCCTCACTGCTGATGCCCTCCATCATGCAGCCGTCACCGCCAAGCGCGTAGACATTGTAGTCGAACAAGGCGAAGTCCGGGCGGTTATAGGTGGCCGCGAGCCACTTGCCGGCGATCGCCATGCCGACGCTGGTCGCGAAACCCTGGCCGAGCGGGCCCGTCGTCGCCTCCACGCCCGCGGTCATCCGATACTCCGGATGTCCTGGGCAGCGACTGCCCGCCTGCCGGAAATTCTTGATATCGTCCATGGTCACGGCGGGCCGGTCGCCGTCTTTGACGCCGGCGAGGTGGAGGAGCGCGTAGAGCAGCATCGAGGCGTGGCCCTCGGACAGCACGAAGCGGTCGCGGTTCATCCACCCCGGGGCGGCCGGGTCGTATCGCAAATACCGCTGCCATAGCGTGTAGGCGGTCGGCGCCGCCCCCATCGGGGTGCCCGGATGCCCCGACTTTGCCTTTTGCACAGCGTCGGCCGCGAGCAGGCGGATGGTGTCGATAGACAACTGGTCGGTGTCGGTCGCGTCTCGCATCTGGTTTCCTGGTTGTCGCGGTGAGTCGTGAACGCTTAACTCAGGCAGCGTGGTTCAGTTTCCCGCCATCTGCTCCAGCCCGAATACCGCCGCCCCCAACAAAGCGGCGTTGACCATGACGACATGAACCGGAATTGCGCTCAGCAGGTTGGCGAAGCGTCCCTTGGCGGTGAAAGCCCGCATGAACGCGCCATCCTGAAGCTGAGGCACCAACCGTGGCGGCATGCCACCAGCCAGGTAGAGCCCTCCCGTCGCCATGACTTTCAGTACGAGGTTGCCGGCTTCGGCACCCCAGACGTCGATCACGATTCGCAGTGTCGCGGCCGCGAGTGGGTTGTTGTCAGGGTCATTCAGGGCTGCCTCGACAATCGGCGGCGTGCGGTCGTGCGCGGCATGCAGGACGGCGGCGAAAGCGGGGCTTTCCGAGGCAGGGTCGAGCGAGCGCAGATAGTCGTAGACGTTCGGCAGGCCCGAGCCGGCGCAGACCCGCTCGTACGCCGCATGGCGGAAGCGCTCGGTCAGGAATGCCCACAGACCGGCCTGGACCTGGTTGGTCGGCGCGAAATCCCCGTGACCGCCTTCCGAAGCGCAAGCGATGTAGTCCTTTCCATTCCAGATCAGGAACGCCTCACCCAATCCGGTACCAGGTGCCAGCACCGCTATCGGTGCGTGCTCCACGGGTTTGCCGGCATTGATTTGCACCGTGTCCTCCGGTCGTAGATGCGGCATCGCGTGCGCGATGGCCCGCAGATCGTTCAGCAGGTTGACCACCGGTAGATTCAGGTCACTGCGCAACGCCGCTTCTTCAAGATCCCAGGGCAGGTTCGTCAGGTGCGCGCGCCCATCTATCACCGGGCCGGCCACGTCGAAGCAGGCCGCGGCCGCGTGGCCACCGGTTTTGGCCAGAAACGCTTCGACAATCGGCTGAAGTCCCTTGAAGTCGCCGCTGGGGAATTCCTGCTCCGCCACGAACGCGCGTGGTCCGGCCTCCGGCGAGACGAGCGCCAGCCGCGTCGTCGTGCCACCGATGTCGCCGGCGATCAGCATCAGGACACCGCCTTCCAGAGCTCCTGGATCTGTTCCAGCGACTGGCCTTTGGTTTCCGGCACGCGGAAATAAATCCATATCCAGGCGAGGGCACAAAACATCGCGAACAGCCAGAACGTCACCTTGAAACCATGCGGCGCGCCGGAGATCACGTGGTCATAGCCGAACAGGCCGCCGGAGAAGCAAACAACTACAGGCACCACCATCAGCCATGGCGTAATGCTTTGCCCGGTCTCGGGCACCGTTGGCGCGGCACCGGTACGCTCTCGCGGAGCATCCTTCGTGGGATTCGGGATCCCAGACTCATCCATCGCCGACCCCTTGCGTTGTTTGCATGGAACATGTGTTGGTCGCGGCATCGCCCCCAGGTGGATCACCATAGCTGTCGATGAAGCCGCGGCGGAGGCTCGGAAATTACTTAGGTTCCGGCCCGCGGGAATGTCGGGCCTCGCCGGCAGACTGTTTTTAAGACGGTGTCCCGATGACATGAGGGGTCACCACTCGATCGGCGTTGATGGGTATCGTTCGTCAGCGGCATCCGCCGGATGAGTATTTTCCGAGTCTGAGTCAGTCGATTGAACAGCTTCTATGGTTCGGCTGGGTAATGCCTTGGATCGGCCCGCCGCGGCCGGCCATGCCCACCCGATCAGCGGCCAGCCGATGTCACCGCATGGCAGGGCAACCAACAGCTTAAACGCGACACACGAGGAACCACGAGACATGGATTCACCCATCGCGATCCAGGAGCCTCAAAATCTCTCTCCCGATAAAGAGACGACTCTTGGGTCAGAGGAGTTGCGCCGGATGAACGCCTATTGGCGCGCTTCCAATTACTTGTCCGTCGGACAGATTTATCTGTACGATAATCCGCTGTTGCGGGAACCGCTGACCTTGGCTCACGTGAAGCCGCTCGTCGTCGGACATTGGGGCACGACGCCCGGGCAGAACTTCATCTATGTGCACCTGAATCGGGTCATCAAGAAGTATGACCTTGACATGTTCTACGTCGCCGGCCCCGGTCATGGCGGCCCGGCGATCGTCGGGCAGACATACCTCGAAGGCACCTGGAGCGAGGTTTACCCGAACGTTACCCAGGACGAAGCCGGACTGAAAAAACTGTTCACCCAGTTCTCGTTTCCGGGTGGCATTTCCAGCCACGTCGCTCCGACCACGCCAGGGTCAATCCATGAAGGCGGCGAACTGGGCTATTCGCTCAGCCATGCCTTTGGCGCCGCGTTCGACAATCCCGATTTGATCGTCGCCTGCGTTGTCGGCGATGGCGAAGCCGAGACCGGTCCACTGGCGACCGCGTGGCACTCCAACAAGTTTCTCAACACGGTCACCGACGGTGCGGTGCTGCCGATCCTGCACCTGAATGGATACAAAATCAGCAATCCCACCGTCTTGGCCCGCATCGAGCACGACGAACTGGAGCAGTTCTTCCGGGGTTGCGGCTGGACGCCTTACTTCGTCGAAGGCGACGATCCGGAGACGATGCACCAGTTGATGGCCGTCACCATGGACAAGGCCATCGACCACGTTCAGCGGATCCGGCGAAACGCCCGGTCCGGGAGCGACACCGCGCGGCCGCGGTGGCCGATGATCATCTTGCGTTCGCCAAAGGGTTGGACCGGACCCAAAGTCGTCGACGGATTGCAGGTCGAAGGCACCTTTCGGTCGCATCAGGTTCCGCTGCTTGTCGATCCGGCCCACCCCGAACATGTCGCCCAGCTTGAGACCTGGATGAAAAGCTACAAGGCCGAAGAACTGTTCGACGAAAACGGCCGCCTGCTGGCGGAACTGGCCGATCTGGCCCCAAAGGGCAACCGGCGAATGAGTGCCAATCCGCATACCAACGGCGGAGTTCTGCTGCACGACCTGATAATGCCCGATTTTCACCGGCACGCGGTATCCGTGCCTTCGCCGGGTGCCGTCGACGCTCAGGATACCATGATTCTCGGACAGTTTCTGCGCGACACAGCCAAACTGAACGAGGCGAAACGAAATTTCCGGATATTCGGACCCGATGAGACGCTGTCGAATATTCTGGGTGCGGTGTTTGAGGTCACCAACCGCCAATGGGACGCGCGGGAAGAGAAGAATGACGAATTCCTCGCGCCGTCCGGGCTGGTGTTGGATTCGATGCTCAGCGAACATCAGTGCGAGGGTTGGTTGGAAGGCTATCTGCTGACCGGCCGGCATGGGATGTTCAACAGTTACGAGGCGTTTGTCCGCATCGTCGACTCGATGTTCAGCCAGCATGCGAAATGGCTGAAGGTCACCAAAGAACTGCCGTGGCGGCGGCCCATCTCCTCGCTGAATTATCTGCTCGCCTCCCATGTCTGGCAGCAGGACCATAACGGCTTCACGCACCAGGATCCCGGCTTCCTCGACCATGTGATCAACAAGAAGGCGGATATCGTCAGGGTGTATTTGCCGCCCGACGCCAATTGTTTGCTGTCGGTCTTCGATCATTGCCTGCGCAGCCGGAATTACGTCAACGTGGTGGTGGCCGGCAAACATGCTCTGCCGCAATGGCTGAGCATGGATGCCGCCGTCGTGCATTGCACGGAGGGACTCGGCATTTGGCAGTGGGCCAGCAACGATCAGGGCGGCGAACCGGACGTCGTGATGGCGTGCTGCGGCGATACGCCTACCCTTGAGATTTTGGCGGCGGTTTCCATTCTTCGCGAACATCTGCCGGAATTGAAAATCCGCGTCATCAACGTCGTCGATTTGATGCGCCTGCAATCCGCGAGCGAGCATCCGCACGGCCTGAGCGACCGGGATTACGATTCGCTGTTCACCAAGGACAAGCACATCATCTTCGGCTTCCATGGCTACCCGTGGCTGGTGCATCGGCTGACCTACCGCAGAACCAACCATAACCTTCACGTACGGGGCTATAAGGAAGAGGGAACGATCACGACCGCCTTCGACATGCGGGTGCAGAACGACATCGACCGTTTCCATCTGGTGCAGGATGTGGTGGATCGCGTACCGGGCCTGGGTGGCAAGGGCGACTACCTGAAGCAGATGGTCCGCGACAAGCTGATCGAGCACAAGCTTTACATCGATAAACATGGCCAGGACCTGCCGGAGATCCGGAACTGGAAATGGAGCACCCCCTCATGAAAGTGAAGCGGCTCGCGGACACCGCCACGGCCCTGGTCGCCAGCGGCAAAGGCCTGCTGGCGATGGATGAAAGTACCGGAACGTGTAACAAACGATTCGAGTCAGCGGGCATTCCTCAAACCGAGGAGGCCCGCCGCGCTTACCGGGAGCTGATCGTCACCACGCCTGGTCTTGATGAGTCCATCAGCGGCGCGATCCTGTATGACGAAACGATTCGTCAGAAGACGAAAGACGGCCGGCCATTCGTCAAGGTCCTCGAGGATGCCGGCATTATTCCCGGCATCAAGGTCGATCTCGGCGCCAGGGACCTGGCCGGGCATCCCGGGGAGAAGGTCACGGAAGGGCTTGATGGACTACGCGAGCGCCTGACCGAATATTACGAAATGGGAGCCCGCTTCGCCAAATGGCGGGCGGTGATCGCTCTTGGTTCCGGGCTCCCCAGCCGGGGCTGTATCGAGGCCAATGCCCACGCTTTGGCTCGCTATGCCGCGTTGTGCCAGGAAGCCGGTCTGGTTCCCATCATAGAACCGGAAGTCGTTATGGATGGGGAACATACTCTGGAACAGTGCCGCGCGGTGACCACAGGCGTGCTGCAAAATGTATTCGCCCAAATTTACACGCAAGGCGTGATGCTGGAGGGGATGATCCTGAAGCCCAACATGGTGCTGCCGGGATTGACCTGCCCGAAACAAAATTCGGTGGATGAAGTGGCGGAGGCCACGGTGCGATGCTTTCGGCACGTCGTCCCCGCCGCCGTTCCGGGGATCGCGTTCCTGTCGGGCGGCCAGTCGGGTGAGATGGCGTCCGCTCGATTGAACGCCATGAATTTGCTCGCCAGATCGCCGGAGTTCCGGTTACCTTGGGCGCTCACGTTCTCGTTTGCCCGTGCGATCCAACATCCGGCTTTGGATATCTGGCATGGCCAGGACGCCAACGTCCCGGCGGCGCAACAAGCGCTGGTCCACAGAGCCAATTGCAACCGGGCAGCCATCCACGGCGAATACACCGCCGCGATGGAACGGAAATGAGTGTTGACCTTCGGCTTTATCTTATCCGGCACGGCGAGACCGAGTGGTCGCGGTCGGGCCAGCACACTGGTCGTTCTGACATCCCATTGACCGGCCATGGCGAGGACGAGGCGCGCGCGCTCGCGTCATGCTTCCGCGACATCTCATTTTCCGCCGTGTTGACCAGTCCAAAACAACGTGCACGCCGAACCTGCGAGTTGGCGGGGCTTGGGAGCGTGGCGCGGATTGAACCGGACCTGGCCGAGTGGGATTACGGCGAGTACGAGGGCAAGCGGTCCGCGGATATTCGCGAGGCGCGGCCCGGCTGGATGATTTTTCGAGACGGTTGTCCGGGCGGCGAAACGCCCGCACAGATCGCCGATCGGGCGGATCGGGTCATCGCACGGTTTTCTGGGATGCACGGCAATGTCGCGGCGTTCTCGCACGGGCAATTCAGTTGCGTACTCGCCACGCGGTGGATCGGACTACCGATTATCGAAGCGCGGCATTTCTCGCTCGACCCGGCGTCGCTCAGCGTACTGGGGTATAACCCCGATCATCCGGAGACGGCGGTTATCGCGCTGTGGAACTCGATCCCGGCAGCACCGCCTGGTGATCAACAGAACGGCCAGCGGGCGGTTTGATTTCGCGACACGACCGGACGGACTCATGTGGTGTCGGTTCGTCACCGATGCCGCCGATGATTTGCCGATGATATCCTGACCCGCGTCCCGCCAGGTCGTGCTACTACTTCTCAAGTTGCTCGCGGATTGACAGCAATTCCTTGTGCCGCTCCGGGGTCGTTTTCGGATAGCTCATGTTGAGCCCTTCCAGCGTATCGAGGACAATCTGGGATACGATCAGCCGGGCGTTCTCCTTGTCATCCGCGGGAACGATGTACCAGGGCACATCGCTTGTGCTCGTCGCACTGAGGCATTCCCCAAAAGCCGTCATATAGTGATGCCAGAATTTTCGCTCCGCTATGTCGGCGAGGCTGAATTTCCAGTTTTTTTCGGGTTCGTCGATACGTTCCAGGAACCGCTTGCGCTGCTCGTCCTTCGACAAATGAAGGTAGAACTTGACGATGCGGGTTCCATTGGCATGAAGGTGTCGCTCCAAATCGACGATCGAACGATACCGATCGTGCCAGACCGCTGGTTCGTGGAGCAAGGCATCCGGAAGTCCCTCGCTGTGGAGAATCTCCGGATGTACACGCACGATCAGCACCTCCTCGTAATAGGATCGATTAAAGATGCCGATCCGCCCGCGTTCCGGAAGATCGCGTGTGGTGCGCCAGAGAAAATCGTGTTGCAATTCGGCGGCGCTGGGATGCTTGAAACTGAAGACCTGGCAGCCTTGCGGGTTTACGCCGGACATCACATGCCTGATGGAACCATCCTTTCCGGCCGCATCCATCGCCTGAAATATCAGCAGAATCGCATGGCGGTTGGACGAGTAGAGCAACTGCTGCAGCGAACTCAATTGCTCAACGTGCGCTTCCAGCAGTTTTTTGTATTGCTTCTTCGACTTGTAAACGGGATCGACCTTGGTCGGCCACTTATGGAGGTCAACGTTAGCTCCCTCCCGTACGCGAAACTCCTTCGAATGAATTTTCATCATCTTTCCTTCCGGTGGTGCAGGCTGCGTGGCGTACGTCAATTCAGCTTCGCGGCGGACTTCCCAATCATTCGGATCACCGGATCAATCGGCCGTTTTTGGTGCCGGAGCGGGCGGCGTCTTGGCTGTGGGTTCAGGCTCGGATGCGGTCGGGGTTTCATGCATTCTCGCGGCGGCGATGCGCGCCTTCGTCTGGATGATACCCTGGGCGATGAGTCGCCCGGCATCTTCCGGGTCTTTGAGGAGGCCAGTCACGAGGACGTCACCGAACGTCGTGCTGAGCAGAGCCGCGACGTCGGCTTCGGCTTCCGGCTGCAGCCTGGCATTGCCGTCTGACCCGGCCGCGGCGTCGGCGTCAGCCGTGGTGGGCGAGGCTTTGGCTTCGGGCTCCGGCTCGGCTTTGGCCTCAGGCTGAGGCCTGACGTTGGCATCGGGTATGGGTTCGGTTTTGGCTTCAGGCTCAGGCTCCGCTTTCGCTTCGGGCTTGGACTCAGCCTTGGGTTCGGCTTTGGCCTCAGGCTCCAGGGCTGCTTTCGTTTCGGACTTGGACTCAGCCTCGGGTTCGGTTTTGGCTTCAGGCTCAGGGGCTGCTTTCGCTTCGGGCTTGGACTCAGCCTTGGGTTCAGCTTTGGCTTCAGGCTCAGGGACTGCTTTCGCTTCGGGCCTGGACTCGGCCTTGGGTTCGGCTTTGGCTTCAGGTTCAGGGGCTGCTTTCGTTTCGGACTTGGACTCAGCCTCGGGTTCGGCTTTGGCTTCAGGCTCAGGGGCTGCTTTCGCTTCGGGCTTGGACTCAGCCTTGGGTTCGGCTTTGGCTTCAGGTTCAGGGGCTGCTTTCGTTTCGGACTTGGACTCGGCCTTGGGTTCGGCTTTGGCTTCAGGCTCAGGGACTGCTTTCGCTTCGGGCTTGGACTCGGCCTTGGGTTCGGCTTTGGCTTCAGGCTCAGGGGCTACTTTCGTTTCGGGCTCAGACTCGGTCTTGGCGTCAGACTTCGTCCCGATCTTTGCCTGAGTTGCTGACTTGGCGCCGGGGACGTCAAGAACCCAATACGCGAGCAGTTTCACGCGATCATTCACGAGGAACCATGCCAGAGCATAGCCCCAGACGAACAGTGCCCAACCCCAGCCAAGCGGCGTCATGAACAAGCCATAAACCGCGATCAGAGTCGCCACCGCTTGCGTGCCAAGCACCGCCGCCCACAGAATCCGCGCCGGGCGAATGGACCAGAACGGGCCACGTGTGCGCGTCAGGAAGATCGTCAGGTGTCCCGCCACGGACAGCTTCAGGTACATCAGCGTCTGGATGTGCGCGCGGTCGAGGTGGAATACGCGCTCGCCCAGATAAAACAGGCCAAACGCCGCCACGACACCGATGATACCCAGAACCGTGGATATCCCCAGCACCAGCCGCATGTTCCAGGCTTCGGGCTGGTCCCTGTAAATGACATTGTCATAGGCAATCGACAGGATGGCGCCGTCATTGAGCAACGCCAGCATCACGATCATCACCGCCGTCAACGGATAAAAATTGAAGACGAGGATCGATAGCGTCATGAACAACAGCACGCGTAGCGTCTCGGCGATGCGGTACATCGCGTAGCTGTTCATTCGCTGGAAGATCTTCCGGCTCTCCTTGATCGCGTCAATGATCACCGACAGCCCGGGTGTCATCAGCACGATGGCCGCCGCCGCGCGCGCCGCGTCCGTCGCACTTGAGACGGCGATGCCGCAGTCGGCCTTCTTCAGCGCCGGAGCGTCATTCACCCCGTCGCCGGTCATGCCGACGATATGACCGCGCTTTTGCAAATCCTCCACAATATGGAACTTATGTTCGGGGAACACCTGGGCGAAGCCGTCAGCGTCCTCGATGGCCTTGGCCACTGCCGGCGTCCGTTGATGCGCTTCGTCTCCCAGGGTCGCGGCATCGAGGATATTTGTGCCCATTCCCAGTTTTCCGGCGGTTTCCCTGGCGATGGCCAGCGCATCGCCAGTTACCATTTTGACCTTCACGCCCATTTGTCGCGCGTTCGCGATCGTTATCTTCGCATCGTCCCGTGGCGGATCGAACAGCGGCAGCACACCAAGAAACAGCCATTCGCCATCTCCGTCGGCCCGTGCCACACCCAGTGAACGAAAGCCGCGCGCCGCGAATTCGTTGACCGCCTTGTCGACGGCGGGCTTCACCTGCGCGGCATTGCCGGACAATGCCAGGATCACCTGCGGCGCGCCCTTCGTGACTTTGAACGCTTTTCCGTCCGGGCCGGTGACGGCGGCTTCAGTCCGCTTATGCACCGGATCGAATGGCTGGAAATGCCCCACCTTGTAGTCTTTAAGGGCCTGATCGTCTTTCAGGCCACCCAGAACGGCCAGATCGATGGTGTCGTTGTTGTCGGCGCGCGACGCCAGCGCGGCGGCGAGGACAACCTGCTCCGCGGCGACATCATTCACCCCGAACGGGTCGCCCAAGGTCAGTTTATTCTGGGTCAGGGTGCCGGTCTTATCCGCGCACAGCACGTCGACGCCGGCCAGTTCCTCGATCGCCACCAACCGTGTGACAATCGCCTTTTGTTTCGCGAGCAGACGCGCGCCAACCGCCATCGTCACCGACAGCACCGTCGGCATCGCCACGGGAATCGCGGCCACGGTCAGCACCAGGGCGAACTGCAACGTGGTGAGGATCGGATCGCCCCGATAGATCGCGACACCGATGATCACCGCCACCAGAACCACCGCCAGGACGATCAAATAATTGCCGATCTTCAGCACCGCTTGCTGGAAATGACTGACGGTGTCCGCCCCCTGAACCAGTTCCGCGGTCTTGCCGAAGTAGGTGTTCACACCCGTCGCATAAACCAGAGCACCGATTTCACCCTGACGAATGATCGAGCCGGAGAATATCGCCTCCCCCGATTTTCGCGAGGCGGGCAGCGACTCCCCCGTCAGGGCGGACTGATCCACCTCCACCGGGTCGCCTTCAAGCAAACGCGCATCCGCTGGCACGATGTCGCCCAGACGAACGCGGATGATGTCGCCCGGCACCAACTCGCGTGCCGGCGGGGTCAGCCATTTTCCGTCACGTTTCACGCGGGCTTTGATCGCCAGCGTTGCCTTCAAGGCGGCGATCGCGTTGCCCGCCTGGTGTTCTTCCCAGAACCCAACCACGGCGTTGGCCAGAAGCAGAAGAAGGATGATACCAAAATCCGGCCAATGCCGGGCGACCGCCGACAGGATCACGGCCACTTCGATCATCCACGGGATGGGACCCCAAAAATAGCTGAGGAACTTCAGGAGTTCATTGGTCTTTTTCTCCTCGATCTCGTTTGGTCCATATTGGGTTAATCGTTTCTCCGCCTCGGCCTGGCTGAGGCCGTCCGGCGACGATCCCAGTTTTTTCTCTACCTCCGGCAGTGGCAGGGATTTCAGGTCGTCCTTCGTCTCCGGCGCGGACGTTGGGGATTCAGGCGTCTTCCTGGATGAAACGGCGGTCGCGAAATGATGCACTGCTTTGGTCACAAGCATCACCAGAAGGACAACCGCGGCACCAGCCGCCACGCCCGTGATCAATATTCCTGAGTGCTGGAGCAAGCCGTCGAAGAAACCGGTCACGGCACCCGAGAGAGCGGCGTAGAGTCTGGCCGCCAGATTTGACAGTTCCTGGAGTCCGGATCCGGCGGTCTCCAAGGCGCCGTGGATCGAGATCGTCAGCGGAACGTGAATCGCGTCTGTCGGGAGTGCCATCAGAAAGTCTCCGGTCTGGTGAAACCATGGCGCCTCACCACGACAATGTCAGGGATGCGACTTAGCTTGTGGTGCTCTGGCTTCGTCGGGTTATCCACCAGGCGACACCACTGAGCGCGATGATCACACACGTCGCGACCGTCAACAGCAGTGGCGACTGGTCAAGCCAACCCAGGCCAGGAACCGCCAGGAAAAGGACACCCCCGATCGCGCAAATTTGCCAAACCCTGGCCTGAATGCCGGAAACGAAGGTTCCGAGTGCCAGCAGGATCATCATGCCAAGCGAGGTCGCGTTGGCATTCATTACCCCCTGCACGCCGCTGGTGTGGAGCAGATAGATGGCGAGCAGGAGCGCACACCAGTCCAGCGCGACTCTTACGACGAAACCCAGACGTTCTGTCTTGGTAAGGAAACTTCTCCATCCCTCGAGGATCGAGATGATGGCGAAAACCGGGGTCAGAATGATCCAGTAAATTACCGGAAGCCGTAAAACGACCCCGATCAGTGCCAGCAGCAGCATCGCGATATAGGGTATGTCATGCAGGAGCCAGCGCAGCACGACGGATTGAGTATGCACGGGAGGGCTCCGATCCGCGCCGGGCTGCATCGCCTCCATGACCGATTCTCCGGTCGCGGCGCCGGGCGTTTCCCCCGGAGTTCCCTTGGGAGTTCGCTGTGCCGGCGGGTTCGCTGGATGCGGGCGATCAACGGTATCCATGATCAGGCGGACCGCTCCAGGTGCTTCGGCGTGCCGTGCGTCGCACCCGTCTCATCGCTCGTATCGATCGCGGCCCGCTCGTTTCTGAGCGCGTCGCGTGCCGTGTCCCTGGCGCCGCCAGCGGCATTTTGGGTTTTGCCGGCCCCCCGTTCCGCGATCCCATCGGCCTGGAGTTTCGTATCGCCAGTGATGTTGCCCAGACCTTCCTTCAAAGCGTACGCGAAAGCTTTGGCGACCGAGGGCATCGTGTGATGAAACGCCGTGTCGAAGCAGGCCACTTGCATGAGTGCCGGGCGTGCCGCGGCGACGGCGTTTATCGGCGCCAGGTTGTCTGTCATATGCAATGGGTCCAGCGCCGTCAGCGGAACAGGCGTGATAAACTCGGGTACCGTGTAATTGGCACCACCATGCACAATACGATGCCCGACCGCCGCCAGCCCACCGCGGCCCAAATGATTGTCGGCGAAATCCAACAACGCGTGCGGGGCGAGATCGGAACCGGAGGGCAGACGCTTTTCAGCCAGCACCGTTCCGGCCGCGTTGCGCGCGACCATGTGCGGCGTTGAGTCCAGATCCTCGATCTCGCCCCGCACCGTGGCTGTCAGGGGGGCAGCGGCGTTGAACAGAGCGAACTTCATGCGGGAAGAGCCCGCGTTCAGGCTCAGGATTGAACCCTTCATGCCACTACCGTCACGGGTTCTGGTTTGTTCGTTCGTCGCGCCATATCTATCTCATTGGGAGGAGATCCCGGCGTTGTGATCAATTTGATGTGCGACCGGCGCGGCGGGCTCGCGGGCCGGGGTTACCGATGGCGAAGTCATACTGACCGCCAAGCCCATGAGGAGCGATATGCAAAGAAACGCGATCGGCACCCAGCCTGGCAATGCCGATGCCCCGATCGCCGAACGGACGGTCTGTCCCGTATTTTGGACCTGGGCGGGAAGAAGCAGGAACAGCCGTGAGGCGGTCACATTCGTTTCGGCGAGAGCCCGCTGGTCCAACGGCATCTTGCCGATGCTCCTTGCCAGACAATCGATCGCAGCCGCTTTCGGCAAGGTGGTCCACCTCGCTGCCTCCGCCCAGGGATCTTGACCAAGACGCGCCAAAATCGAGAGGATCGTCAGGGCTGAACCGTTCGCCTCAATGCCTACATCGGCATAGAGGAATGCATTGAGACTCGAGTTTTTCAGGGCGAATGCATCGGTGGATGTCACGTGGATCTCCTGTTCATGCGAAGCCGTGTCGATCTGGTCAACACCTTGTTCCGATTTTCCGAATTCATTTGCTTGCCTTCGACCCGGCCGGGACCTGTTCAAATTCATTTCCGTATTTCACGGTCTGCTCGGCACCGCCCATACATTGCCTGGCGGATCGCCCAGGAAAATCCTGATCGTTACAAGCGTCGTTCCGTCGGTGGCCTTGTGCGGACATCGCCGCGATTGACGTAACATCATATGCTTCCGCCAGTGCGACTTTCCAGATTCGGAAACTACTCAATGAAGTCTATCCCGGTGTGTCCTCGCTTGCCGGTTTGGGTGATTGGGACGAACGCGAGCAACTAATCGGCGATGCGCTGCACGCCAGTTCGGAGAATCTTCGCGTCATACAGCCCGTTCAGCAGATGGATCGCTCCTGGGAAGGGCTCGCTGTCGGGCAGCCTCGCGTCTCTTGGCGCCGCGGTGCCGATTTATGGCAGCGGCGATTTCACCAGTTACGATGACCGGCGTCTGGCGAGGTGGCTAGCCGGATGGGTCGAGAAAGACGGCTGCCAATGGGTGAAGATGAAGATCGGAACCGAGCCCGATCGTGACCCGGCGGCGATTGGGGCGGCGGCTTTGTTTGTCGATGCCAGCGGCGCTCATTCGGTTCGCCAGGCACAACATTTCGCGGAAATATTTGCTGCCGATCAGGATGTTCGCTGGTTCGAGGAGCCGGTGCCCTCGGATAATCTCGATGGCTTGCGGCATGTGCGGGCAGCGGCGCCGGCGACGACGGAAATCGCGGCGTGGGAGTATGGCTACACGTCGGATTACTTCCATCGAATGCTCGGATCCGGAGCAGTGGACGGGCAGCAAGCGCATGCAACGCGCCGCGGCGGGGTGACCGCTTCATGCGAGCCGCGACGCTCTTTGCTGGAGCTGTCGCGCATGCGTGGTGACGGTTCGTTTATCGATATTCATGCGGCGGCAATGGACCCGCGACGTCGGCCCAATGTTATAGAGGCCCCCGAGCCTGAGTTCGGCCGCCACGACGACGACCTACTTCTTCATCTTCGCGGCTACTTTGCTGGGTCGCCCGTTGGGGGCGGTGATCTTCGTTCACTGGGCTGATCGAATTGGCCGGCGCCGGACGACGATGATCAGCATCGTCGGATTTGGCGTGTTGACTTTCCTGATCGCCCGCCTTCCGGGCTGTGCCAGCATCGGTCTCGTCAGCACCCTGGTTACCGTGCCTTCAATTCCAGCGACGCTGCTGTTGGATTTTGGCGACACCGACCGCCTCGATCGCCTGCACGAATTCGGCGCGTGTGTCGAACGGGAAGTCCTTTCCGCCCCAGGCGATCCCTTTCCGTACCTTGGCCCCGGCTGTTAACCCAACTTCGCCGATTCGACCCCGGTTTCCAGAATCTTCGTGGCAAACTCGTAGTCCCTGACACGAGCCGCCTCCGGAATCCGCTGTAGTGAAGACCTACCCTGTTCCCAGAGGGTGT
>Ga0182018_10000711_pt1 | contig 41567 bp, 24 predicted proteins | sample 812P2MmetaG_FD_120490 | JGI IMG/M metagenome (GOLD analysis project Ga0182018, IMG submission 120490) | Permafrost microbial communities from Stordalen Mire, Sweden - 812P2M metaG | ecosystem: Environmental > Terrestrial > Soil > Wetlands > Permafrost | place: Sweden: Stordalen | collected... | reverse complement strand
CGGTGATTGCAGATTCCATCCTGCCCCCATTACATTATGCAATATGTAATACCACGTTAAGCGCCCGAGCGTCAAGCTCGGATCCCGGCGTTCAGGTATCGGATTGTTCGGCCTACGACTCGTTACATAGTCTTGGCTCCCTGCGATGCATCAAGGGACTTCTCCGATGCCAGCTTGCGGATTGCTAGGGCATTGCCGCTGCAGCTCCGTTCGCGCTCGTGCTCACAGGGTCGGGTACAAACCTGTAACCCTTGCCCGAAACCGTCTGTATGAACCGCGGCCGCTCTACGTCTTCCCGCAGCGCCGTCCGAATCTTGCAAATGGCAGTATTGATGCCGTGCTCGGTATCCAGGAAAACATCTTTGCCCCACAGTCGCTCGATAATCTCCTGACGGCTCACCACCTGCCCATTTTCTTCCAACAGCAGGATGAGCAATTCCATGGGAATGCGTTCGAGCTTCAGCCGGCGATCATGGCATCGCAATTGAAAACGGGAGCTATCCAGTTCAAAATCGCCGAACTTGTAGGTGGGCGCGGGCACGACACTCCAACGATTTGGCCAAAGATTGTACCATTGATCGGCAAGCGAAAGGATACCCGACCTGTCAAATCAGCAGCTTACAGCTTCACCTTTCTTTACCTCAATTCATTCGCCCAGTCATTGCGTCGTCGCGCCGTTTAGGTCAGGATTCGCTCCCGCAGCTGAAAGCGTTCAGCGCGGCTCGATTGTTCAAAAAGGAGATCACATGAAACCAGCACTTAGCAAATTCACTCTGGGCCTGGGAATCATTCTGATGGGAGCGCTTCTCAGCGGCAGTGCCTTCGCAGGTTGCGGAGACCAGGGCAAATCAAAACACGGCGCCTCTTTGTTGCCGCAATCGTGGAATGGTCAGTTTGGTTCCTTCTTGCCCATTTCCGCCAACTCCTCGGACGATCCGATCGTCGGAATGTGGCACGTCACCTTCACAGCCGAAGGCAACGAAGCAGGACCACCGGACAATACTCCGATAGACAACTCTCTGGTCTTGTGGCATAGCGACCACACGGAAATCATGGCGTCCTCGCGGCCTGCACAGGATGGGGATATCTGCCTGGGCGTTTGGGAGAGGACAGGGAGATCCAAATACAAGCTCAATCATTTACCTTGGCTTGGGGGCAACGATACCACCAACGCGCCAAGCGGGATCGGGAACCCTACTGGCCCGACTCGCCTCTTTGAAGAGGTCACCTTGAGTCCGGACGGGAAGCATTATTGCGGGAGGTTTACGCTCGATGCATTCGATACCGCAGGAAACCTGACTGCCCACATTATCGGTGTAGTCACCGCAACACGCGTCACCGTGAATACGACGGTGCAGGATTTGCTCTGAGGGAAAGCTGATTCAGAGTTGGTAGGGCGGCGGGAATCGAGTGCCTGCCGCTCTGTCGTTTTTTGAGCGACATCGGCCGAGTGTTTCACTCGGTGCAGAGTTCTCTCGGGTTCCTCGCATGTCGGTGACTCCGGCGGCCAGATAGATCCGTATGGCTGGACCCAATACAAACACGGCTTATACGCCTGGTGACCGCACTGGGTCCCGAAACGAGAGAAACGGGCTTGCCAGTCGTGTGAGGAACTTGCAGCCCGAGACAGCTTAAGCTTCCCTAAGAGTACGAGACCTCTCGCGAATTTGCCTACTGCACCAGCTCTGCAGTCATCACAGCTCCGCCCATGGAAGCCAGAACCGAGGTGGCCTTCACTACTTTGTGGTTGTCGTCGGCAATCCAGACGGTCTTTTTATCCGCGCCTCCATCCGCAGAGGAGATCTCGACCCGAAATGCATTGAACGTGCCGGCAGGCACTTGAACTTTTTCCTTTCCGGCGACGGACAGTTGCAGCAATTTCACCTTCTGTGTTTGGACATCGAAGTTGCGGAAGGTCGTACTGTAGCCCTCCGACAGTGGCAGGCAGGCAATGACTTGATCCGAACCAGCAGCATCCGCAAAAAGTGGGCCGCCCAGATCCACCGCTATGGGACGGTCTTGGCCGTTCATGCTCATCTTGCCCGCAGCTTTATTCCCTGCAAAATTGAGGTCGAAGGCGACCGGGCCCTGCTTGACGCTTCGTTTCAGCAGCAGCAAGCTTCCTTTCTCCAGCGTCGAAGTGTCGGTAGCGGCGCCTTGTGGCGTATCCATCTGATCGATTGCGGTCCAGGAGCCAGCGCCGTCCTGCACGGTAGTGGAGAGCTTCATATTCATCTGCTGGCCGCCCATTTCGATCTTCACCTGGTAGTTGTAAGTGCCTGCCTGCAAATCCATGGCAGGCTTAGGAGCGCTGATGCTCCCGGCATCGATCTTCCTCACCAGGACTACCGTCTTCGGATCCACGGTGATTTCCTTCAGGCGCGCTACCTCCTCGCTGGTGCCGCCCTCTTGATACTTTCCTCCCAGGTGCTGGGCAAAGAATTTTTCCGACGCCATGAACAGCGCGAGATTATTGATCGGTCGGGCAAAACCGTGCCCTTCGTCCGGTGCGAGGATGTACTCCACCGGGAAACCGCGGTCGCGTAACGCAATCACGATCTGTTCAGCCTCACGCCGGTTTACTCGGGGATCATTGGCTCCCTGGGCCACAAGCAGAGGCGTCTTGATCTTGTCGGCGGAGTTCAAGGGCGATTCTTCCATCAGCAGCGCTTTGCCTTGCGGCGTACTCGGGTCGCCCATACGTTGGTAAAACATCTTGCGAATGGATTCCCAATAAGGCGGAATCGAATCCAGCAGCGTGATCAGATTCGAAGGCCCCACGATGTCGACCGCCGCGCCATATAGATCAGGAGTGAAGGCAACGCCCGCCAAGGTGGCGTAGCCGCCATACGAACCGCCGATAATGCCCACCCGTTTGGGATCGGCGATGCCCTCTGCAACCACATACTTCACACCCCAGGTCAAATCGTCCTGCATTTTGCGGCCCCACTCCCGGTTGCCGGCGTCCAGAAATTTCCTGCCATAACCGGTCGATCCGCGGAAGTTGGGTTGCAGTACGGCGTAGCCTCGATTGGCGAAGAACTGCGTCAACGAGTTGTACCCCCACGGGTCGCGACCCCACGGGCCGCCGTGTGGAAGGATAAGAGTGGGCAGATTCTTTGCCGGGGCCCCTTTCGGAACCGTGAGATAGGCCGGAATCTCCAAACCGTCGGAAGATGGGTAGGTGACGGGCTTCATCTGGGCCAGGTCCGCACGCGGGAGTTTCTCGCGGACTTTATATTGCGGCGTTAGGACATGCGTCTTGCGCTCGAAGAGCATCGTCTCGCCGGGCTCTATGTCGCTTACTGCCGTGACCAGCCAGACTTGCTCGTCCTTCGTGCGCGAAACCACCAAGATTTCATGTTCCGGGAACTTGTGCTCAATCCAGTGCACGTCATCGCCGAACGCCTTGTTTTTGTAGTAAGTCTTTGCGCGGGCAGCGATGTACCAGGTTTCCACCAGTTCGTCGGTCGCTTCGGAGAACAGCGCTCCGCCGAAATCGACTTTCCCCAGCGGATCCGATTCCACCATCTCCGTTTTGCCGGTCTGCGGGTCCAACAATTCCAGCGAGGTCAAATCCGTGCCCTTGTTGGTTTCGATGTAGACGCGCTGGTCTCCGGGCTGAAATTGCAGAGGGTTGCATGACTCAAACACCGAGCAGGAATAAATCTTAGTGAACGCATCCGCATCGACCCGAAGCACCTCAGTGTCGCCGTTTTCTGCGCTGCGCGTGGCCATGCGCAACTGTCCCTTGAGGTCGAACACCCAGCCGGTAATGCGCTCGGTGTTTTTGCGCACCAGTTCTTTTGTTCCCGTGGAAATCTTCAGACGGTAAAGATCATGCCAAGCCTTGTCGCGATCATTCAGCCCGATGTAGACAACATCCGGATCGCTCTTCGGCACCTCGAATATCTCCACCCGCACACCTTTCAGTCCGGTCAGATCACGCGAGGGCGGCGCTTCCGCTCCTGCGGCGGGTTTCGCGGAAGGATCGACCGCGTAAACATTGAAGTTCTCATCTCCGTCGTTATCCTTGGCATAAAGGACGTACTTGCTGTCTCGCGTCCAGAAATATCCAGCCACCGGCCGTTTGGTCTCCGTGGTAAGCAGGCGCGCAGCGCTGAACGGCTCATCCACTGCCTTCACATAAACATTGCGAGTGTCTTTCCAAGGTTTTAGAAAGGCGATGTACTTGCCATCGGGAGAAAGCTGCGCGGCTGCAATTTCTGGGTTGCCGAAGATTACATCGCGATCAATGAGCTGCGGCGGGCCATTCGTTTTGTCTGCCTTTGCGGTGGCGAGGGACGCGAGCAAGAAAATAGACACCCAGATGAATCGGAGTTTCATATACGGCACTTCCTTTCTGGTGACATCGGAACGCGAGTGGACGATGAAAAAAGGACAGCGACATTCTCCTCCAGGCTGGTCGGAGGTGCAAGCGAGTGTCGGGACATTGCAGACCTTGCCCGGCGAAGACTCTGCTCAAGGAGGGCAAAGGCGAAGGCCGCGCCTCGTACTGTGGGGTTTGTCCCTGAAATTGAAGATCCACTTCAGTGATTTGATCCGCAGGCCGTAGCGACCTGGTTGCGATGGATGTAGCACCCGGCGGGATGTGTTCGACCATGTTCGTCTACGTTCTTATCACTGACGAGTCCAATGGGAATAGCCGAGCTGACAATTATTATCTTGCGAAGTGGCAAGAGAGAGCGTGCGACAAGTCGCTTTTCGGAGACGCAACGCCAAGTTACGGAAAACAACCTCTCGGCGTATTTCGCTGGACTCCATGGAGCCACTATGGGAAGGGGAGCGGACGGCGGTCGAGAGCCGACTGCGCGCGGCGATTGCGGGTTCGAATGTAACCGAAAAGGCGGGCTGGAAAAGCTGGCGGGTGATACGGGAACCGACGAGGTCATCGTTGTAACCGACACCGATGAGCGTGAGGACAGGTTGCAGTCGTATCGGCGAGTCGCGGAGATTGCGACCGTGATCGAGGCCAGGCCCATCATGGTTGTGTAGGTAAGGTGAAGAATGGACGGCCCCGTTCGTAGCGGTCGGTAGAATAGACTGAAATGGCTGTCTCAATCGAACTGCATAATACTGGTGATCCAAGCATCGGGGCCGAAATTCAGGCGCTAGTTGAGCACTACCTCAGCGACAGGCCGGGAGATTGGCGCGTGTCGATCGTTGGTTCTCGCGAGAATGATGGTTGGGAAATGAAGGTCTGGGGGCCGAATGGGTTTGAGAGGTCATACACATTGGTGGGAAGTGCGGGAGAGCACCAGCCTATGGTGATCGCTAACCTGATTCTGAGGTTGCTGCCCGCGAAGACGCCGAACGGGTGAAGCGGCGGACCGCTCTCATCGCTGGATCATCGAGCGCGTTAGCGGAGCGGGAGCCGCCGTGACCTTAAAACCTACCTCAGCCTCGCTGAGGTTCTGCATGGGCAACTTCGCAGCCTCTTCTAGTGGCTCTACATTCATAACGCGTAGAAACGCGAGCCAATGGCTCACGCCGCACAAGATATTTTCTTGCCGCGACCGTGAAGCGATTCGCCGGGGAGGACGGACAAAGAGCTATTTCGGAGCGCTCCGAACTCGTCACCAATCCGTCACCAAAACGGGGCGGTTCTAGGGGCATTTGGGTGTTTCGAAAAACCAGAAAAGCAAGGGAGCTAAAGGGCTTAAGGGGGTGTCCCCTCAAAATGGACACCTTCGAGCTCAGCAGTTCGAGTCTCCTTGTGCCACCCATTTCTTTCAACAAGGTAACAAAACTCGCCATCGATCTGAGACAAAACCCCGATTCCTCGATCTGAGGAAGATCAGGGCAAGATCTTCGAACGCTTCTTCCGCATCGACCAATCGCGCGGGGAGGAGCGGGCCTGGGTCTTGCCATTGCCGAGAGCATTGTCCTCGAGCACCGCGGCCGGCAACTGTGCCGTTTTCCGGGTGGAGTTGCCGATGGTCGCGGCGCAGGTTCAGGGCCGGCTCCCCGCTTAACCGTTTGAGGTTACAGTGATGCTCGTGCAGGCGGGAATGCGCGCTTCCACTGTCTCGAACGTGCGTCACTGCGTCAGTTCGGCTTGCAGTCCTAATTGCGACGCTTCAGTGAGCCTTAAGGTTCGTCGTCTAGTCTCCCGCCATGGGCTGGATGTACCGAAATCCGGTTAGCTTTGCTGGGGGTATATTTGCATTCCTTATAGCCTCCGGCTTCGCTGGCCCATCCGTCGCTCAGCAAGCTCAGCCGAACGGCGCGGTAGTCATCTCTCTTTCCGACGCCATTCATCGGGCGCAGCAAAACGAGCCGAGTTTCGCGAGCGCCCTGGCCGCGGAGAAATCGGCTGCCATCGATCGTTACCTCGCGAAAGCTGCCCTGCTGCCTTCGGTGGTCGCTCACAATCAGATGCTCTACACGCAACCCAACGGACAGATTAACCGCAACGTCCAGGTTGGGGCCCAGGCATCGCCAATATTTATCGCGAACAATGCCGTTCACGAGTACGTCAGTCAAGCCTCGATCAATGAGACGGTCGGCTTGAAGCAGTTCGCGGATGCGCAAGTTGCCGCCGCCAATGCAGCCCGTTTCTCGGCGGAGTTGGAGGTCGCGCGACGGGGACTGGTCTCGATCGTAGTAAGCCTGTACTACTCGATCTCAGCCTTGGAGACCAAGCAGCATCTTCTTGAGCAGGCCTTTCGTGAGGCGCAGTCGTTCACCGATCTGACACAGAAGCGCGAGGAGGCCCGGGAAGTCGCTCACGCCGATATGGTGAAGGCCCAACTGCAGCAGCAGCAGCGTCAACGGGACCTGAGCGATGGAACGCTGGCGGCCGATAAGGCGCGGCTGGAACTCGCCGTGCTCCTGTTTCCTGATCCACGGACACCCTACTCCACCGAAGCGGTAGCATCGCCAAAAGCGCTTCCGACGCGAGAGGAGGTAGACAGACTCGCGGCAACTAAAAATCCCGAGATACGGAGCGCATTGGCCGAAGTCCGGGCCAACAACGCAGAAGTTGCTTCAGCCAGGGCTGCCTATCTACCTGATCTCGCATTGAACTTCAACTACGGTATCGACGCACCACAGTTTGCCAAGCGCGGACCCGACGACGTGCGCAATCTGGGATACTCCATCAGCGGAACGCTCGACATTCCAGTGTGGGACTGGTTCTCAACACAGAAGCGAGTCAAGCAGAGCGAGATCCGGCGCGATGCGGCAAAAGTATCGCTGACGGCCGCTCAGAGGAGACTCATCGCATCCTTGGAGGAGGGGTATCGAGAGGCGTCTGCGGCGCGAGACCAGATGGACCTGCTCGATCAAAGCGTCCGCACGGCAGAGGAGAGCCTACGCTTGACAAAGCTTCGCTACTCGGCTGGTGAAGGCACGGTGCTTGAAGTTGTGGACGCCCAGACTGCCTATCTTTCGGCAGAAACTGCACAGGTGGATGGAGTGGTACGCTATCAGGCCGCGTTGGCAGCCTTGCAGATATTGACGGGAACGTTGTGAGGGCAAACCTGAACTTTGTTCGACAAGCAAGATGCGGCCCCAGCATGCGCCTGGCCAGCCTTAGCCGGGCAAGCATTCGCGTGGCAATGATGCTTCTCTGTTTCGGGCTTCTGCAGGCTTGCAAGAAAGCAAACGACGACACGGCTGCGATCGTGACGGTGCAGGCGGATCATCCAGAGGTGGGGGAGATTGCGGAACACATCATGGCGGATGCGACGCTCTCTCCGGTTGCACAGGCCGCGATTTCTCCAAAGATCACAGCTCCGGTTCGTGCTTTCTATGTACAGCGAGGCTCTAAGGTGAAGGCGGGCCAGCTTCTCGCGCAGCTTGAGAACCGCGACCTCAGCGCCCAGGCGCTCGATAACCAGGGTCAGTACACAGCGGCGCAGGCTTCCTTTGACATGCAGACGAAGGCCCAGGTGGCGGAAGACTACCATAAGGCCGAGTTGGATGTGGCGCAGGCAAAGGCGCAGTTTGAGTTGCAGCAGCAGATTGTTGCGGCACGGCAGAAGCTTCTCACGGAAGGCGCAATTCCCGGAAGAGATTACGACACGGCCGCCGCCGCTCTGGTGCAGGCGCAGGCCGCGTATGATGTGGCGCGAAACCACCTGGATGCGCTGAAGGAGGTGAGTCGGGCAGCCACGATCCAGCAGGCGAAGGGACAGCTGTCCTCCGCCAAAGGAAAATACCTCGCGGCCGAGGCCCAAGTCTCGTACTCCGAGATTCGAAGTCCGATCACTGGAATCGTGACGGACCGTCCTCTCTTCCCGGGCGAGACCGCGAACTCTGGAAGCACGCTGATCACCGTGATGGACACGTCACGGCTCTTCGCCAAGGTTCATCTGTCGCAGACGGCTGCACAACGGTTGAAGGTGGGCGATGATGCTTCGGTTGTGGTTCCCGGCGTGGATAAGCCCGTGCCGGCGAAGATTTTTCTGGTGAGTCCGGCACTTGATCCTGGCAGCACCACCGTGGAAGTGTGGCTTCGGTTGGATAACCGGGCTGGGAAGTACAAAGCTGGGACTCCGGTACGAACTTCCATTGTGGCAAGGACGGTTGCGAAGGCGGTCAAAGTGCCGCTGTCCGCGGTGCTTACCGGACAGGACGACTCGAAGTCCGTCATGGTGGTCGGTGCGGATGGAGCTGCTCACAAGACCGCTGTGGAACTGGGTATTAGTGACGGCGAAGACGTTCAGGTAACGAAAGGACTCGACGCGTCTGAGACCGTGATCACCACTGGAGCCTACGGCCTGGACGATGGCACGAAGGTGAAAATCGGCAAGGCTGGCGAAGAGGAGAAACCAACGGGCGGAGAGGCGAAGTGATGGAGCGGTCTTTCCCGTCTCGCCCCGAGGATACCTTTTGGCTCGTCCGCTATCGAGGTCCAATCTTCTTCTTTCTCATCGTGTTCTCGCTCGCAGGTATTTATGCGGCCGAGCAGGTTCCCATCTCAGTCTTCCCCGAGACCAATTTTCCACGCGTGGTGATCGGCGTCGACAACGGTGTGATGCCGGTCGAGCAGATGCAGGTGACCATCACCAAGCCGATCGAAGATGCGGTCAACTCGGTTCCGGGTTTGGTGACGGTCCGTTCCACGACGAGCCGGGGCTCGGCCGAAGTCAGCCTGCTCTTCGACTGGAGCGTCGATATGTACCGAACGCTTCAATTGGTGGACGCGGCGATTAGCCGGGCACGACAGGCACTTCCGAACACCGCGGTCATTACTACAAATCGCCTCACGTTTGCCACTTTTCCCATTCTCGGCTACAGCCTCACCTCCGACCGGCTTTCTCAGACTCAACTTTGGGACTTGGCGACGTACCAATTGAGGCCGCCACTAAACCGGGTAGCGGGCGTGAGCACGGTAACGGTGCAGGGTGGCAAGGTGCCGGAGTTTCATGTTGTTCCGAACATGGCGCGAATGCAAACCGCGGGCGTGACCATACTCGACCTGGTCAACGCCGTACAGGCGTCGAACATCATCGATTCGCCGGGGCTCTACGAAGCAAATCATCAGTTGATTCTCGGTCTCGTGGGGGCGCAGGCGCATGATGCCGACCAGCTTGGCCATCTGGTGGTGAAGACAACAACGGGCGGAGTGGCGGTTCGTGTCTCCGATGTAGCCGAGGTGCAGACCGGAGTGTTGCCCGTCTACACCGCGGTCACAGCAAATGATCATGCGGCGGTTCTCCTGAACGTTGCCCGTCAGCCTTCCAGCAATACCGTAGCCGTCGCCGACGCTGTCGCCACGCAAATTCAGCAACTCCGAAAGACCTTGCCTGCAGGGGTACAGCTCGAACCCTATTACGATCAATCCGAGCTGGTGCGCGAAAGCATTCGCAGCGTTCGTGACGCGATCCTGATCGGGCTGGTTTTGGCATGCATCATTCTGTTTCTTTTCCTCAGTGACTGGACTTCGTCCCTGGTTGCTGGCCTGGTCATTCCCGTAACCGTTGCGATCACCATCCTTTTCATGTGGGCCATCGGGGAGAGCTTCAATCTGATGACGCTCGGCGGACTGGCGGCTGCGATTGGATTGGTGATCGACGACGCGATTGTGGTGGTCGAGAATATCGTGTCGCATCGAGACCGCGGTGAGACCCGCGCAGACGCAGCTCGCCTGGCGCTACACGAGATCGCTGTTCCGCTGGTCGGATCGACGATCACGCCAGTTGTCGTCTTCCTGCCGCTGGTTTCGGTCACAGGCGTGACCGGAAGTTTTTTCCGGGCGCTGGCGATCACCATGACGGTGGCGCTGCTTACGTCGCTGCTTCTGGCGGTTACCTGGACTCCCGCACTCAGCCTTGTATTCCTGCGGGAGCGGCGAGTGGGCGGTGATAAGACCGACGATGAGCACGGCCGCAGGATGCGCAGAGTTCTGCAATGGCATGAGCGCGGACTCGGGTGGTCACTCAGCCGTCCCTTCACGCTTCTTGGACTGTGCGCGATTCTGGCCGTCGGCAGTTTCTTTTGCTATCGAGCCCTGGGGTCCGATCTGTTGCCTGAGATGGATGAAGGCGGATTCATTCTTGACTACATCATGCCCGCGGGCAGCTCGCTTTCCGAGACAAACCGAGTATTGGAGCATGTGGATCGAATTGTGCACGCCATGCCGGAGGTCGAAAGCACATCACGGCGCACCGGCCTTCAGATGGGGCTGGCCGCGGTCACTGAGGCCAATACCGGCGACATCACGGTGAAGCTAAAGAGCAAGCGCGACCGAGGAATCGACGAGGTGATCGCTGATGCGCGCGCTCAGATCAAGCAGACCGAACCGGAGCTGGATGTGGAGTTTACCCAGGTTCTACAGGACATGATAGGCGATCTATCGAACGCGCCAGAGCCGATCCAGATCAAGGTCTTCGCCAGCGATCCCGCGCTGCTGGCGAATCTGGGCCCTCGCATCGGTGATGCCATCGGCAAGATTGGCGGCGTCGTGGACGTCCAGAACGGAATCGACAATACCATCAGCGGTCCCGCGACGAACTTCCAAATCGATCCTACGGTTGCCGCGCGAATGGGCTTCACGCCGGTGGAAATTGCCGAAGACGCGACTTCCATCCTGGACGGCGTGACCACGACCGATCCCCTGATCGCGAACGGAAAGCCTTACACGGTTCGCGTGCGCTTGGGAGATGAGACCCGTCAATCGCTGGACACCATCCAGAATACGATCTTCAACAGTGCGACGTCCAAATTAGCGACTCTGGGATCGCTGGCTCAGGTGACAGAACTGCCTCCGCAAAACGAAATTAAACGGGAGAACCTGCAGCAGCTCATCAACGTGACCGCCAGGCTTGAGGGCTCCGATCTTGGAACCGCGATTGCGAAAGTTCAGAGCACGGTTAACGCGATGCACCTGCCTGCAACGGTGCGCGTTGAATATGGCGGAACCTATCAGGAACAACAACAATCTTTCCACGAACTGGTGCGTGTTCTCGTCCTATCGTTGGCGCTCGTGTTCGGGGTCTTGCTGGCTGAGTTCCGCAATTTTTCTGCGCCGATTGCGATCCTCACTTCGTCGGTATTTTCCCTTGCCGGCGTAGTGCTCGCTTTGCTGGTCACGCACACGTCCTTCAACGTTGCGTCGTTTATGGGCCTTATCATGGTCATCGGGATTGTGGCGAAGAACGGCATCCTGCTTCTCGATGCAGATGAACGCTATCGTGGCGAAGGAGTGTCAGCGCGCGAAGCCATGGTTCACGCAGCACAACGCCGTCTGCGACCCATTCTCATGACTGCATCGGCTGCCATCTGCGGCATGCTGCCGCTCGCGTTTGCGCTCGGCTCTGGATCGCAGATGCTTCAACCGCTCGCCATCGCCGTCATCGGAGGGCTGGTGATCTCGATGGTGTTAAGCCTGATCGTAACGCCGGTGGTTTACTACCTGCTGACACGATCCCACTCTCAGGCGGTGAGCTAGGAAAGGCCCGCGATGGTGATCGCAGGCCTAGGTTGGGCCCAAGGTTTGAATGGGGAACGCTCACCGCTCATCCGGTTGCTTACCGCCGCTATCGCTCGACCACGATGATCTCGAAACTATCGGGCACCACACTGCGGCGCGGATGTGGCATGGCATCGGTGGCTGCCGGTGCCGCTCCGAACTGCGCGGTCACCAAGTAAATGCGCCCTGTCGAAGCGTCCAGCGCCATGGTTCGTGCTCCCATTTCCGTCTTCACCGTTTGGAGCAAGGGAAAGCCGGGCTTTTCGGCCTCCACAATGGTGAGTGTGCCGTCCCCTCCATTCGAGGAGAACGCCAGTCCATGTTTCGGATCGAAGCCAGCCGCATCGGGCGAGTCGCCGATGGAAGCCAGGCCTAGAACTTTGCCTGACTGATAGTCGACAATGGCCATCTTTCCCCCGTCACAGACGGAGAAAATCCGCTGTTTGCCCCGGTCAATCGCCATGCCGGAAGGCGATTCGCAGCCGGGCAGCGGCCATGTGGCGGTGGCTTTGCGACTTGCCGCATCCAGTTTCACGATTTCATTCTTGTCCTCGATGTTTACGAACACCGATCCCTGCCCGTCTGCCTGGGGAAACTCCGGCTTGCCGGGCAGCGGCACTGTGGCTACGATGGTGTTCGACGCACTGTCCAGCACCGAGATATTGTTGCTGCGTCCGTTGAACGCCCAAACCGTTTTCGTCGCCGGCTCGAAGGTGATGCCGTCGGGATTCGTGCCAGCCGCAACCGTAGCCTGGATCGAGAGGTCTGCACGGTTGAATACGACAATTGCATTTCCCGCGCCGTCGCTAATGTAGCCCGTCTTCCCGTCGGTATTGAGCGCCACACCATGCGTGCTCTTCAGGCCGGTAACGGCGCCCACGGGCTTACCAGTAATGCTGTCCACGACTTCGACTCGTGAGTTGTGCGTGAGGTAGAGCCGGTGGGCTGCATCGTCGCTCAGCAGGTAGTCCCAACCACCCTGCCCCCCAATTTTCCAGTGGTCAGCGACGTGATAGTTCTGGGCAGCGGACGTCGCTGCAAGGGAGAGAACAGCCGCAGCGACTGCGGCTGGATAAAGGCGCATGGTGAAAACTCCTGCAGGAGAGACTCGGCAGTTCTGCCGGCCTTCGGATCGTAGCTACTGTACCTTAACCGAAGCTGAAGATATTGAAACAGGTTCCAGCGGTTCGGCAGGGAGATTCACGGTAACCAAAGCTCCGCCAGCGGGGTTGTTCACCATCTCGATCGAACCCCCGGCCTTCTCACAGATTGCTTTGCAAATGGAAAGGCCTAAGCCGGTGCCTCCGCTCTTTCGGCTGCGCGATGGGTCACCGCGATAAAACGGTTCAAAGATGTAAGCTCGGTCTTCTTCCGAGATGCCCTCTCCCTGGTCCTCAACCTTAAGCCGAGCAGTTTCTTGCGTACCTTCCATAGCGATCCGGACCGTAGCTCCGTTTGGACTATGTTGAAGAGCATTCAACAGGATGTTCGAGCACAACAGCAGCGCATCGTGGCTATTGATCGGTACCCTGGCCTCGGCGTTGAAGTCGAAGCTCACAGCAATCGCTTTCAACTCAGCCAAAGGCTTGCTCTGATGAACCGCATCCTCGATAACATCGCGGAGAGAACAGGACTCTAGCAGTTTTTCTCGGTCGTCAGGTGTTGGTTGTTCCAGTCGCGCCAAGGTGAGCATTTTCTGCACGGTGGATTCCAAGCGGGTGAAGTCATCCAGGCTGACTACTAAGCCGCGAATATACTCCTCCACGGTACGCTGGCGCATCGACAGTAATTGCAGTGAGGACTTGACGATTGCCACATCCGTCTTTAGTTCGTGAGCAGCATCGTTGGTGAAGCGCTTTTGTTGCTCAAACGAGCGTTGCAGACGTGCGAGCGCTACCTCCAGAGCGATGGCCAGCGGGCGCAACTCTGCCGTCTTTTTGGCGCTGATCGGAGCTTTGAAATGCCAGTCGCTCGGATTGATGAGCTCGGCTTCGCGAGCCAGTTCATAGACCGGCGACAATCCCTTCCGCACCAGCCACGCCATGACTGCCGCGGTGATACCCAGAAGGATGGCGGTCGCCATCGCGAAGAAGCGAACCGCCTCAAAGACCTCGTGCCAGACGTGACCATTGGGAATTCCGTAGACCAGCGTGATGCGGTGGCGAATTCCGCCGTTCGGTTTGCCGGGATCCACGATGCGAAGGGCCTGAAGGACGAGAAATCGATAACGGCGACTACCTACATCTACCTCGCGGAAGGTAGGGGCTTCAGACGACGGCATTTCAAAACGTGGCGGCTCACCCGCCGAACCCAGAAGCCTGCCGCGCTCATCCTCGACGCGAAAGGCGGCATCCTGGGCAACCTGCACTCCGCGCATGTCGAGCATTACGTTGTCGCCTTCATCCTCTGTATCCTGCACCGCGCCCATCAGCGACTCAGCCGTGGCTACCAGAGATGCATCGAAAGCTTTCAACTGCACGTGCCGCTCGTGAACGGTGATGGCGACAATCAGAGCGACCGCAGATATCAGTTCAAGAACAAGCACGGTCACGACAAGTCGCCGCGTGATGGAGACCGATCCGGTCATGAGGCGGGCAGATCCTTGCGAAGCCGGTATCCCCGATGACGTAAGGTCTCAATCAGCGGCTCCGCACCTGCGAGGTTCAGCTTTCTTCGCAGATTCGAGATATGCGCTTCGATCACGTTGGAATGATGCTCCCAATCGAAATCGTAGAGATGTTCCAGCAACTCTTGCTGTGAAACCACCGCACGAGGCCGATGCATGAGGTATTCAAGAATCCGGTATTCGGTGGGGGAAAGATCGAGAAACTGGCCGCGGCGACGGACAGTTTGCTGGACAGTATCCAGTTCCAGATCCGATATGGCTAACACTGGAGTGGAGACACCCTTCGCGCGCCGTATGAGAGCTTTGATCCTGGCGAGCAGTTCTCCCAGGTCGAACGGTTTGCCGAGATAGTCATCAGCTCCTGCATTCAGCAGGTTTACGACCGACTCTTTGCCTTCTTGCGCCGTGAGAATGAGCACAGGAGTGTGAAATTTGTCTCTACGCAAGTCCTGGAGAACACGCAGTCCGCTCTTGCGAGGAAGCATCAGGTCGAGCACGATTGCGTCATAAACGCCCTGCTCAGCGAAGTGCGAGCCTGCTTCTCCGTCGGCCGCATGATCCACTGCCAGTCCGGATTCGCGCAAAGCAGCAACCATGTTCTCAGCCAGTCGCTGCTCGTCTTCGATCAGGAGTACGCGCACAATATAGCCTCAAGAATATTGTCTCAAAGCTTGCTTAAGTGTGGCTGAATCGCTTGGTTACCGCAACGATTCACTCCAGAAGCGTGAAGCCCTTTGACGCTTCGCGCTCGGCCGGCGATGAAAAATGAACACGCCGACTGCTCTCGACCCTTGTTTTGTTGCGGGAATCTCGTTTTTTGACTGTCTAGGACGGTTTCGCTTGCTATTCGGCGGCTCGCGGTTTGGCGGCGGAGAGAGAGATTGACGCAGTGCAGAATCGGTAGAGTCGAACGGCGCTTGGCGAAAACAAGCGCTCAAAGGCAGACCGGCCCGCTTTCGCCGCTGTAGCAATCGCTACTGCGGCTTCGGGGTTGCGGTCGTTGCGGCCTGAATCGGTTCGACCGATGGTGTTTCAGGAGACACACTCGCTTGCCTCTGCTTATTCGGAGGGATTTCCGTCCCGGCGGGGTAGATGAGGATCTGCAACGTACCCCAGGCGGCATTCGAACTCGAGTCTGCCTGCTTGCCCATTCCCAAGGTTTTGAGTTGACTATCGTCGAATCCGAAGTTCTCTACCAGGTACTCACGTACAACCATGGCGCGGGCTTGGGTCAGCACTAGGTCCTTTTCGGTATCGCCCTCCATTCCCGTGGATGCGACGATCACCGCAAATGCGAACTGGTTATTCGCTAGGAACTCGCCGCCGCTGTTGAGAGATTTCTGGTTCTTCAGCTTGGCCGAGTCCTGCTTGTCGAAAATCGTCTTCGCCGGGTAGGTAAATTCCTTTGCCGGTGCGCTTTGTGGCAATCGTCCAATTTCATTCTTGGCCAGCTCGGCCGAATCCTCGTAGCCGCGACTTTTGAAATACCCGCGCACGAAGAAGCTATGCTTCAGAGCTTCCATGTTTTCCTGGAAGTCAGTAGCCCCGGCTTGCGCCTGGACCATGGTGTCGCGCATCGCGCTCGTAGTCTGTTCGAGGTTGGTATAGAGTTGTTTGTCGTTGACCAGGGCTCCTGCCGTACCCTGTCCGCCATTGATTTTGGCGCTGATTGAGTTCAGATTTGCGGTCGCGCGCGTGGCGTTCTGAATTGCCTGCTGACTGCTATCGAGGATGTCGCTGGTCTTTGCGAGCAGGTCCGACATTTCAAGCGGTGGCTGGCTGGCGAGCGTATCGCCATCCCGCACATTCGACGATGCGGCGGAGCCAAACGAGATCGCCAGATATTGATTGCCCAGCAAACCCTCGGTTTCGATAGTAACCAGCGAGTCTTGTTTGATGATCTCGTGGGTCGACTTGCCCAGATCCATGACGACCGTTACCTTTTCGCCCGGCTTATGGGGCAACACGATGTCACGGACAGTTCCGCTGTGGACTCCTCCCAGCCGCACATCGGCGCCGGCATCCAGGCCCTCCACGTTGTCGAATTGCGCTCTTAGTTGATACGTAGAGCTGAAAAGATACTGCTTGCCACCGATCACAAAGATGCCGGCCACCAGGATCGCCAGGGTCACAACGATGAAAGCTCCTAACCGCGCCACTCTCGACATGATGTTCTCCTACGAATGCTTCAGAAATTCCCGAACAAACTCGATGTCACTGTTCTGCAGTTCTTCAAAATCGCCTTGCACTACCACGTCGCCCTCATTGAGCAGAGCTAGATGGTCAGCAATTGTCTTCGCGCTGTGCAGATCGTGGGTCACGACGATGGATGCCATGTGATGTTCCTCTTGGAGCTTGAGGACCAAATCATCGATCTCGCCAGAACTGATCGGGTCCAGACCAGCGGTAGGCTCGTCGAGTAGCAGAATATCCGGCTCCAAAGCCAGCGCGCGTGCCAGCCCCACTCTTTTCTGCATGCCCCCGGAGATGTCGGAAGGCATTTTGGCAACAGCGCCTTCCATGCCCACTTCCGCAAGCAGTCCCCTGACGCGGTCGGCCCGCTCAGACTTCGACATCTTCTTCTGGTGGTGTTGCAGTGGAAACGCTACGTTCTGTTCGACGGTCAGCGAATCGTAGAGCGCGGCGTGCTGAAACAGAAAGCCCATCTTCTTTCTGATTTCGCCCATCTGGTCCAGGGCTAATCCGGCAATGTCAACTCCATGAATACGAACCGATCCCGAGTCTGGTTTCGTCAATCCGATGATGAGCCGCAGCAACACGCTCTTACCCGTGCCGCTGCGTCCCAAGACTGCCAGGGTCTCGCCACGCTTCACCTTCAGGCTGATCCCGTTCAAAACCTTTTGGCTGCCGAAAGACTTATGCAAGCCGGCGACGGCGATAACGGTCGCGCGGCCGTCTTGCTCGGCCTCCGTCCGCTTGATCGCGATTTGAATCGGAATTTGATCGATGCTGTTCATCTCTATTTCGGGAGTCATGTGGTTCTTTGTCCGTCCCAACGAAAACCTAAAAGATAGTCACGGGAAAAATATGATGATGAGTTTCACGAGCACGACATCGGCCAGGATCACGAACAGCGAAGACAAGACAACCGAACTGGTGGCCGCACGGCCGACGCCGGCTGCGCCTCCCTGAGTCCTCATTCCCTGAAAACACGCGATCAGCCCAATGATCAGCCCAAACACTGCGGTCTTAAGAGTGGGCGGCAGAAAATCATTGAAGTCGGCGCCGTTGAAGCCGCTATTGATGAACTGGTGCAGCGACACGGGCTCCACCAGGGCTTGCGAAACCCATCCCATGAACAAGGCGCAAGCGTCCGATGCGAGGGTCAGCAAAGGCATCATTAGAATGCAGGCCAGTATGCGGGTCGCCGCCAGCAGTCGGTAGGGGTTCACCGCGGATGCCTCAATGGCGTCGATCTGCTCGGTCACTTTCATCGACGCCAACTCTGCGCCAATGCCAGCGCCCACTCGGCCGCTTACCACCAGACCGGTGATGATTGGTCCGGTTTCGTGAATAACTGAGAACACGATAGCGGCAGGCAACAGCGACTTGGCGCCGAATCGCGTCAGGCTATAACGGGCTTCTAGAGAAAGAACAACTCCGGTAGCCGCGCCCGCCAGGGCGACCAACGGCAGCGACTTTGAACCGATCTCGTCGAGTTGGCGAAACAGTTCTCGGAATTCAAATGGCGGCGTCGCCGCGGCTCGCGCTACGCGCCAGAAAAATATTCCGAGATCCCCAAACCATTCCAGAAACGGATTGATCGGGCCCTTGGTTGCAACGGTGGAAGACCCAGGCAGCGTTAGGGGCGCCGGAAGGGGAGTGGCCCTATCTGCGGCCGCACTCAGTCTAGGGGCGATCATCGGTTCGATCCCGAACTCGGCGCCTCGCGGCCGTTACTAAGGTGCATGCGACGAAGCAAAGAGTTCGGACCTCGGTAAAGAAATTCCATCGCGATGTTCCCGCCCACATATCCCAGAATGGTGTAGTTGCCCATCCGGAGTGCGTCCTGGCCGTTGTACCTGCCGGGATACCACGCATAGACGGCAGTCATGGTACCCGCATACGGCACAATGAGTGCGGGAAACGAAAAGATGCGGTGGCCATCCTCGCCGCTGCGTGAGGTAAGAGTCGAGATCACGGCATGACCCAATCGCGGACCTAGACCTCGGCACTCACAGCGGTAGTACAGTGTGTCTTCCTGGAAGGCATCGGCCAAGCCGTAGAGCGTGGTAGTGCTGACTGCTGCGATGCCGAAGGCGGACCCGATTCGCTCGCCATACCCTTCCGCAGCTTGCCGCCACTCCGGCGGAGTGTTGTACGCTTGGCCGATGCCCGCTGCAAACGCCGCCGCAGCGAGGGGATAAGGGCCAAATGCGTCGAAAACATAATTGCGAAGTTTCGTCTTTTGCGTCGGACGGGTATAGGTTACGTCCACGTGGGCCGGGCTTGTGGTGGCAATCGTGCCTGGGGACTCTCTCGGTTCGATCAGCATTTGTGCGGTTGCAAGAACCGGCAGAGCTGTAAAGACCGCGATTATCAAGAGCCCGATCCGACGCATCTTCATAGAACGAGAATCTCCCAGGTCAAGCCGGCGGCTCCCAACCAAAGGTAGCGTTCTTTACACCGTAAGCGGACAAGGTCCGTGGTCACACTGGCACGCAATCTCTACGTCCTTGGATCCCGCTTCCTTACAAGCTGGTGAGCAGAACTTGTCACCCGCTGGCACCGAACACCGGCATGGTAGATGTGCACACTTGGCCTGCTCATCCGTCTTCATTAGGGTTCTCCTTTTCCAACTTTTTCTCTTTTTCTTTGCCAAAGTTCGTGTAGCGATGGCGGCAGCACGCTATTCCCATTGCTGCATAAATCTTCGTCGTCTTACGTGTTCGGGTTTATCTTCGGCTTCATCGTTCAGGGTAATGAATCATCGCCGTTCTCGGATCTTCCCTGGTTGCTTTGGTGCTGCTGTTAAACCTGGTGAATACCAGTATCAGAGTTTGGGCTTTGGAATACTGATCAGAATTAACCATGTTGCTAAATCATTGAATCGTTCATTCGCCACTCGCTGCCGGGCCTGCCCCAGGCCGAGAACTACAAGATGAGTGATTCCGAACGAAGAGCAGCATCGAGTCCGTGAAGGACCGGGCCCGGGATTCGGGGATTTTGGCTTCGATAGAGCGGGCGCCGGAGTCGGAGATCCCGGAGTCGGAGATCAAGGGCCACCGTGTCCCCGACCAGTACACCGGCCTGGACAATGGCTCCGACACGCCTTCGCCAAGATCGAGACGGATGCCCCGGAACTTCCGAACGCCACCGCGGCATAAATGACGGACGCTGATGGGCAGGCTCAACAAATTTCGGTTATGTCGCCGAACAGGTGCATTCGCATGGTGAGGCGTGAGGCTCGATTGCGGGACGAATAGGGGTCGACACAGCAAGTGCCTCCTGGGTCCATCCGGACACGCGGTTGGGGGCACCCGTCGCGGGGATGGCTCTGCGCCCTTGGAATCGCTAACTTTGCCATCGGCCAGTCTTGTTGAAACTTAGGGAAAAGGGCGTCTGTCACGTCCGGACGACATAGTCACTTGTGGCCCATCGCCGCTGTCGTCGATTTTTTCGGCGATGTCCTTCCGGAGCAGCGCCCTGGCCGTGCCCATCGATCGGTCATCTTTAAGTCTTCCCACCGAACGTGCTGTGACCTTGGCCTGGCGAGAATAGGAAAACCACTAGCGCTCGCGCCGGTAATCGACGCGAAAGGCGAGGATCTCGAAGGGATGAACGGGCACAGTCAGTTGATTGCCGGTGACGGTCAGCGGCGATCCCTGCGGCTGTTCGAGAAGGTTGGTTAGAACCGCGCCGGTGGCTCCCTCAGGGATCGTGAACGTTACCTGGCCCGACTTGCCCGCCCACTCATAGGCGTGAAAGATGAGACTGTCGCTGTCCTCCGCCTTCTTCATCGCCGTGAGCACAACATTCTCTGCTTGAACGGAAGCGAAGGACTGTTCCAGAGGCTGCGAACCGCCGTGCGCGCCAACTTGCATAGCTTGCAACTGATAGTTGTACTCATAGCCATGCTGCACGGTGAGAGCCTGCTTCCAATCGCCCGCGTGTGGGTAGAGGGCATAGCTGAAGTGGTGGTGCCCGCGATCGGCTTCCGGATCCGGCCAGACCGGCGAACGCAGCAGCGTGAGACGCAGCACATTGCCCTGATCGTCGTATCCAAACTTAGACTCATTGATCAAGCTGAATCCGTGCTGTCCGTCACCCAGGTCTGCCCAGCGCTGGGCGGGAACCTCGAACTGTGCGCGTTCCCAACTGTTGTTCCGCGTAGTGGCACGTTCAATGCTGCCGAAAGGAATCTCATAGGTGGCATGGCTGTTGGTTGCGGCCAGCGGGAAGGCGGCCTTCAGCAGAACGTGCGTCTCATGCCAGTCGATGTCGTTCACCACATCGACTTGATCGGCTCCGGCATACAGCGCGATATCCTGCACAAACTTTGAGCTTTGCCAGGCGCGCGATACGCGAATCAAGGCACGTAACGGACCCTTTTCGATCAGCTCCACCGAATTCACGGCGTCGATCGGAGTCATGTGATCGAGCGTGCCCGGATCGATGTTCCACGCGTCGTAATCTTTGGGAGTGTCCGTAAAAGTCTGCAGTTGATTCCCGCAGGCGCCGCTGGCCAGCGACTCGAAGTTGGAGCGCTTGTCGAACAGACTGGTAATACAGCCCGTTTTCGGATCGACGGTGACCCGGAGGTTCGAATTCTCCATGGTCAGTCCGCTGACTTTCAGATCGGTGACTGCCGGCTTGGCGTCGGCAATGACATGAAGAATCGTGTATCCCATGGAAGGCACGTTCTTAACCTCAACCAGCATTCGGTAGGTATGGGTTGCCGGGTCCGTGCCAAGAATCTCGGAGGGAAGTACGTGCCCCTGGGCATCGACCACCGAGGGTGCAACCGCAATCGCGGAAGGCATCTCGACTTCGAGCGTGGCCAAGCCCGAGCGCCGCCACGCCAGAGGATTAACCACGAACACCGGAATCCCACCAGCCGCGCTGGTATTCACATGTGCCGCAAGGGTATTCAGTGCGTTGCTGGAGATTTCATTCGTCGCCCATCGCACCTGGTCATAATCGCGCTGCGCATCTTTGTAAATGACGCCGATGCCCGATCCCGCGGCCAAGTCGTGAAAATCGTTGAAGGTGATCTTCTTCCATGCCTCGGTCAATTCATCGGCGGGGTAGCGCTTTCCATCCAGCCATGCCAGGGAGGCGTATTTCTCGGCATTGAGGGCCCACATGGAACTCTGGCGCATGTTGCGTTTGTGATTGGCTTGCGTCGTCATTACGCCGCGGTGGTATTCGAAATAGAGTTCGCTCTTCCATGTGGGAATGCTGATCATTCCGGCCGTGGCCGCAGGCGGTTCGGTATAGCCCTTCGCTATCGACGCATAATCCCACTCCGGGGAGTTGCTATCGACCTTGCCGGCGACATCATGAAAGTAGGCGGCAGCCGTGCCGAACCGCATGGGCGGGACAATTTTGTCAGGCTGCATCCAGTGAATACCTTCGTCGAGGATGGCGCGCGTCGGTCCACCACCGTGGTCGCCAACGCCGTAGAGGTCCATCATCTCGGTCAATCCGGGGGCCTGCTTGCGCGCAATGGCCAGATCATTCGCCAACCGGACAGGATTCAGATCGGTGTGAACATAGTCATGGGGAAAGTAAGTGAGGACCTTGCTGCCGTCTGGCGATTCCCACCAGAACAGCTTGAAAGGCAGAGGATTGGTGTCATTCCAGGTCATCTTCTGGGTGACAAAATAATCGATGCCGGATTTCTTATAGATCTGTGGTAACTGCCAGTTATAGCCAAACGAGTCCGGGTTCCAGCCAATGTGGACATCCACTCCGTACTCTTTCTTGAACCAGCGCTTGCCGATCAACAACGAACGCGCCGTGGACTCATCGTCAGGGATGTTCAAGTCGGGCTCAACCCACATCCCGCCGACAATCTCCCAGCGCCCTTCTTTGATCCGCCGTTTGATATCAGCATTCATCTCGGGATATTTTTCGGCGATCCATTCGTTGTAAGCAGCCGCCGACTGCGTGTAGGTATAGTCGGGATACTCGTTCATCAGTTGCAGGGCCGTGCCGAATGTTCGCCTGACGACGTCGACAGTTTCGGTCCACGGCCAGAGCCACGCAGCATCGATATGCGCGTTGCCGGTAAGGTGCATGGTGGCTCGCTGGAGCGTTGGCTTCAGCATCTCGAGCAGTTCCTGTGCACGTCGCAACGAGGTGTCAAAGGCTCGTTGGTCGGCCGCGTCGAGCGCTTTAAGATTTACTGCCCCAATGGCCTTTTCGAGCGCGGCAACATCGGCCGAGACATTCCCGGACAGACTCGGAAGCAGGATGGCGGAGGTCAGAAATTCGATTCGCAGGTCGTCAGGATTGGGCCGGCTCTCGGAAAACTCGATTTTCTGCTGCGTCCCCCCAAAAAGCTTTTTGTCGACCGTGGGAAGCAGTTTGATCGCGACCAGCACCTGGTCGCCCGGCGTTGCGTGATCGAACAGAACGATGGGCTCAAGGTCGTCGCCCATGGCCACGCGACGGCCATTCAAGTAGATGATCTCCGGCATGGGCCCGTTCGCCGAGGCGTGAAAGCTGAACCAGATTCTGGTGCCCGTCAGATCGTATCCTTTGAGGGTGGGGGGCACGCTGATGGAGCGGCGATACCAGACTGCATTGGTTCCAGCCTCGGCGTTAGCATGGACGGCTGGCCAACTCGAGTCATCCAGATCGAGGGCCTCTCCATGCGCAAGATCGCCCTCATGCGTCTTCCATCCTTCTGCCGGCAGGGCATCGAGGGCCGACAGTCGCTGGATTGCCGCCTGGGACGGGCTGGAGAGCGTGCTTGCAGCGCGTGCGGATTCCTCGGCGGACTGGGCACGGGCCGGGAGTGCGAAGGGAAGAAGAAATGTAAAGATGGCCACCGCAGAAAAGCCACATTGGGCATAGCGTCGCACCCCAAACACCCACCCTCGTCGTGTCATTACGAATCCCCTTCTTAACCGCTAAAATAGCCGCGAAAACGACCGCCGAGTATACACCCTGTTCGCCCTATTCGCGACATCGTGAAAATGATTTTCGTCGGGCGTGTTCGATACGGTCTGCAATCGGCACGCTGGAATGGTGAAGGGAGTGCCACCGCTCGGTGTCCGGATCGCTGCCGCCGTCCGGTTTCAGAGTAGCGCTCTTCACAGTTACGGGCAAAGGTTATTGGCAAAGGTGTGATCGGCTGGACCCGTTTCTATCGCAAGGATTTGAATTGCCGCCGCACCCGCGAGTAAGATTCGTTTCCCGTACCGAAATGCGCCAGTCCGGAAAGGTGACACGATGAAGACCCTCGCCCTCTTGCTGCTATCCCTGATGTTCATCGCCGTTTTCAAGGAAAATGTGGCCGCACAATCCAGCTATGACCTGCGCTCGCCCGACGGACGAATCGAAATCAGAATTCGCTCCGCTGAACAGCTCCGCTACGACGTCGTGCTGAAAGGCCGGGCGGTGCTGGAGAATTGCACGATTTCTCTTGACGTGGAGCACAAGAAACTGGGGGTGCAGCCGAAGTTAATCGATGCCAAACAGCGTTCTTTCGATCAGATCGTGGAACCTGTGGTGCGCCAGAAATTCGCCAGAATCCGCGAGAACTACAACGAACTGAAGATGAACATGGAAGGCGGATACGCCGTCGTGTTCCGTGCCTACAACGAAGGTGCCGCGTATCGATTCGAGACCTCGATGCCGCAGCAGCAAATAAGGATCTACGGGGAAGAGTCGGCGTTTAATTTCCCCTCGAATTTCATGGTTTATTATCCCCAGGAAGATAGCTTCTTCTCGCACAATGAGCGCAAATACCTGCCTCAGCATTTGAGCGAAATTGCGCCGGAATTCCTGGCGACGCTGCCTGCCGTCGTTGATGTAGGGGGCGGCGCAAAGGTCGCGATCGCGGAATCAGACCTGGAGTCTTACCCCGGCCTCTGGCTGAAAGGTACTGGCGGACATGGCCTGGCGGCGACGTTTCCACCGTACCCGCTCAAGCAAAGTCTCACCGGAGATCGTGACTATAGAGTGGTTGAGAGCGCCGACTACATTGCCGTCACTGCCGGGACACGCAGTTTTCCCTGGCGCGTGATTGGCATCGCCGACCGGGACGGCGACCTGCTCACCAACCAAATTGTCTATCTTCTGGAAAAACCCTCGCAGGTCCAGGACACTTCGTGGATCAAACCCGGGAAAGTGGCTTGGGACTGGTGGAACGCCAACAATGTTTACGGGGTGGACTTCAAAGCGGGAATCAACACGGAAACGTATAAGTACTACATCGACTTTGCCGCGAAGTACGGTATTGCTTACATCATTCTGGACGAAGGCTGGTACAAGCTGGGGAACGTGCTGGAGGTCGTCCCCGAAATCAATATGGAGAAACTGACCGCCTACGCGAAACAGAAAAATGTCGGGATCATTCTATGGGTAGTGTGGAAAACGTTGGACGACCAACTGGTTCCCGCTCTCGATCAATTTCAAAAGTGGGGTGTGAAAGGAATCAAAGTTGATTTCATGCAGCGCAGCGATCAGATCCTGATCGACTATTACCACAGAGTCAGCAGGGAGTGCGCCAAGCGCAAAATGCTCGTCGACTTCCACGGAGACCAGAAACCCGCGACCATGACTCGCACCTGGCCCAACCTGATCAGCACGGAGGGTGTGCGGGGGATGGAGTGGAGCAAATGGGGCGCCGAAACTGAACCCAAGCACAACGTGACGCTCCCCTTTACACGAATGTTTCTCGGCCCGATGGATTACACACCGGGGGCAATGCGCAACGCAACCAAAGCGACCTTCGCGCCTATTTTTAGCCAGCCTATGGCGCTGGGAACGCGCTGCCACCAACTGGCCATGTATGTAGTTTTCGAAAGTCCGCTGCAGATGTTGTCCGACAGCCCGTCAAACTACATGCGCGAGCCAGAAATCATGGAGTTTCTCGCACCAGTTCCAACGGAGTGGGATGAAACCAAGGTGCTCGATGCGCGCATCGCCGACTACGTGATTGTCGCCCGAAGAAACGGCCGCGACTGGTATGTGGGGGCTATGACCGATTGGACGCCCCGCAACCTCGAAATTGATCTGTCCTTCTTGCCTGAAGGAAACTTCTCCATGGATGCATACCAGGACGGCGTGAACGCTGAGCGCAATGCGAGCGACTATAAAAAGACAACCATTCCGGTAAACAGAACCACCAAGGTGAAACTGCAGCTCGCAAGCGGTGGGGGGTGGGCTGCAAGAATCCATCAGTAAGTCAGCCGGCCTGGGGCAACGCAATGGGTGGGCCGGTGGCAATTTCGTCGTCTACCCCAGCGCGCTGTCTGCAGGTCAGCTCGCCGATTGTGTTGACTCGGGCCCGACCATCCCGCTGCCCTCGCGGATTGTGAGAATCTGGTTCGCCTTTACCTGAGTGAATCGCTCGATCTTCTGGGTCGTCGGCCACTTCACCTCGATCAGATTGATTGTGAGTGCCTTGCCCAACCCGAAGTGCAGGCGCAAGTCACTTTGCGACATCACGCTTGATCCGCTGCGGACTTCGTCCATCTGGGCGTGATTGCCCGTGACGACGCGTACCCGAGCGCCAATTGCGGTGCGATTGCACTTGGCTCCGATCAGTTTAATCTTGATCCAATTCTGCTTGTTGCCGCCATCGTTGCGCAGCAGGGAGGGCAGATCGTTCATGTTCAAAATCAATGCGTCGACGTCACCATCGTTATCATAGTCGCCAAAAGCAGCGCCTCGACTGGAAAAGCGCTCGTTGATACCAGGGCCCATCGCGGAGGAAACATCCTTGAATTGCCCGTTGCCCAGATTCTTGTACACGAGTCTGGGATTCTTGAAAGTCTGGCCAATCTCGTGACCACCGATCTCCGGATAAACATGTCCGTTGACCTGGAGGATGTCCGGCCAACCGTCGTTGTCATAGTCGACGAATCCGCATCCCCACGCGACGTACTGGTTGTTGATGCCAATTCCTGAGGCGAAAGTCACGTCACTGAATGTGCCATCTCCGTTGTTGTGATAGAGGTTGCAAGTATCGTCGGCAAAATTAGTTTTGAAGATGTCGAACCATCCATCGCAGTCGTAATCGCCGACCGCGACCCCCATCCCGGCTTGTTCATGGCCATTCTCGCTGTAAGCGCACCCGGCCATCACCGCCACGTCGGTGAATGTACCGTCGTGGTTGTTGCGAAACAGAATGCTGGGCTCGGAGTCCACGGCGACATAAATATCTGGCCAGCCATCGTTATCAAAATCACTAGCAACCGCAGTGATGGAATATCGCGGACCCGGTTTGAGGATGCCAGCCTTCGCCGAGACATCGGCAAAAGTGCCGTCGCCATTGTTGTGGAAAAGGACGTTGGTGTCGCCGGTAAGGCCGCGCGGGCCGCACATCACCGGGATCCCTTTCCACTGACAAGCCGCGGGATCGCCAGGCGCGGCGGTCTTCGCCGGGTCAAGCTGGATGTAATTGCACACGAAAAGATCCAGGTGGCCATCGCGGTCATAATCGAGGAAAGTGCAGCCCGCGCCCCAGCGGACGCGCTCGTCGTGAAGGCCGGACTTGTGAGTGACATCGGTAAAAGTGCCGTCGCCGTTGTTGTGAAAAAGAATGTTGTGTCCCCAGAAGCAACAGAACAGATCGTCCCATCCATCGTTGTCGTAGTCTCCAATGCAGACGCCGGTTTGCCAGCCGGTGCGGGCAAGTCCGGATTTGTCGGTTACGTCGGTGAACGTTCCGTCGCGGTTGTTCTTGTACAGATGCGACCTGGGGGCCTGCCCGGCGGGCCAGTTTTCGCCGAGGCGCGTTCCATTCGTGAAATAAACATCGAGCCAGCCGTCGTGGTCGTAATCGAAGAACGCGATCCCGCTGCCCTTGGCTTCGATGATGTAGCGCTTGTGATCGATGGCGCCCCAGACATTGGGAATGTTGAGTCCGGCTTCGCCGGCTACGTCTACGAATTGCACGAGAGACGTCGAATTCGCGGACGGGGCGGATTGAAGAGTGAGGCTGTGCTTCCACTTCCACAGTGGCGTGGTGAGTGCGTCGAGCAGCGTGCCGGCGAGAACGACAAGAGAAGAGCCGAGAAAACGTCGCCGGGGACAATTCATTTCGGGCTCGGGATCTTTGGAAACTGCCGCGGGATCACGCCTACGCCTTCTTTTACTGCGATGATCTGATCGATAGAAAGGTTTGTCAATCGATCCACCTGCCCACTCGGCCAGGTAATTTCAAGTGAATCGATTGTGGTGCGTTTGCCTAAGCCGAAGTGAATCCGAGGATCGCTGGCGGACATGTAACTCATGCCGCCTTTGGCCTGTTCGATGTGCACGAAGCCCTGGGAGGTGAGCTTGAGGGAAGCGCCGATGCCGTCGCGATTCGATTTTGTTCCGATCAACTGGACGGTCAGCCAGTGATTGGCATTTCCTCCGTCATTGCGCAGAAGCGAGGGATAGTCGCCGCGATTGTTGGTGACGATGTCTATATCACCGTCGTTATCGTAATCAGCAGTTGCCAGGCCGCGTCCGACGATCGGACGCACGAAATCAGGGCCGAGGGACTCTGAGACTTTGTCGAACCGGCCTTTGCCGAGATTGCGGAACATGAGCAACGGCTCTTTGTAGGACACTTCGGCGTGATAGAGGGAAACATTGTCGAGCATGGCGCCGTTGAGTTGCAGGATATCGTTCCAACCGTCGTTGTCGTAATCCAGAAATTTCATAGATACGCCACTCAGCAGCACTGCTTTATTTCCGATGCCCGAGTTGAATGTGTCATCGGTGAATGTTCCATCGTGGTTGTTGTGATAGAGCCGATTCAGTTCGAAGTCGAGATGAGTGATGTAAACGTCCTGCCATCCGTCGCCGTCCACGTCGGCCGCATCGATGCCCATGCCGGCCTCGTAGCGCCCATCCTCGCTGGCGGCGATTCCCGACACCAGGGAGACGTCTTCGAAGGTTCCGTTGTGCCGGTTGATAAAAAGAAAATTAGGCCAAGAGTCGTTGGCGACGGCAATGTCGGGCCAGCCGTCATTGTTGAAGTCAGCCAAAACTACGCCCATGCCTTTTGCTTCGGGCTTGCCGACTCCCGATGCGTCGCTCACGTCGGTGAAAGTTCCGTCGTGATTGTTGTGGTAGAGTTTGATGCGCTGGCCCTTGTAGTTGCCCGGATGGCAGTAAGAGCGGTAACCGGGTCGGCGCTCGCCGCACCACATGTTGTTCTTCGGACTCCAGTCGATGTAATTCGTGACCACCAGATCGAGCCAGCCGTCTTTGTCGTAATCAAACCATCCTGCACTGGTCGACCATCCACCTTCGTCTGCGACGCCGGACTTTGCCGTCACATCCGTGAACGTTCCGTTGCCATTGTTGTGATAGAGAATGGCACGACCGTAACCGGTCACATATAAGTCGGGGTAGCCGTCGTTATCGAAGTCGCCGACGGCTACGCCTTGCCCGTAGTGGCCTTCGCCTCCTACACCGGCTTTCTCCGTGACGTCAGTGAAGGTTCCGTCGCCGTTATTGTGATAGAGAGCGCTGCGCAAAGGATGCGGCGGTTTGTACGCGTCAGTCGCGCCGGATTGGACAAAATAAAGATCCATCAGGCCATCCTGATCGTAGTCGATCCATGCGACGCCGGTGCCCATGGTTTCCAGGTAATACTTTTCGTCGGTCTGCGTGGAATCTTGCTGGAAAGTGATTTTCGAACTTTCGCGGACGTCGGTGTAGCGGACTGGAATGGCGGGCTCGGCCTTGGTTGAAGTCTGTGCGGCGAAGAGTTTGCCGTGGATGGAAGCGCCAATCGCAACGGCGAGCGCAAGCATCGCGCCGCACTGGAAACGGCGAAGAAGTCTTCCCCTCGGCGCTACTCTGTGCTTTGCCATTCTGAACTAGTGTAATGGGACGCTGTTCAAACGCAATGGATCAGACGCTTTCCCTTGCCCGCGATTCTCACAAACTGCGATCCGCAATCAGCAGCGCGAACTGGAGCATTTGTTGGCGGGCGGCCATTGGGATGGTTGGTCCGGTCGTTGCGGCGTTCGGCGGAGCCTGGGAGAGAGCTTCCTCGATGCGCGCAACATCCAAGCCGCCGGTGTTGCTTCCTTTGAAGCGGTCAAGCACCTCGCGAGCTTTTTCCAGTTGTCCCGTCTGGTAGTAGAAGACACCGAGAGTGGAGTAACTGCCGGCCCACTCCGGCAGCAAGTCGACGGCATGCTCCAGGTGCTCGGCGGCTTGCGGAGCATTTCCCCGTAGCACCGAGGCCAACCCCAGGCCCCATGCCAGTTTTCCGGAGGCAGGAATACGCACCAGCCCCTTTTGCAGTGTCTGCTCCGCGCTGGCGAGATCATTGTCACGAAGTTGGACCAGCGCGAGCGACAGGTAGTACTGGTCGTTGTCCGGATTTCGGCGGATCGCGTCGCGAAAAATCTCGATGGCCTTGGTGGTGTCGCCCGAATGGGCCTCGATGTCTCCCAGCAAAGCGAGAAAAGCGTCATCGTTCTGCCCGGCCGCGGAAACCTTCTGGGCAGCGTCGAGCGCCTCGGGATAACGTCCTTTGTGAAAATATGCATCGGCGAGGTCGAACTTCACGTCATCGGAATCCGGATTTGCCTGCAAGGCTGCCTGGAAGTGTTGAAAGGCATCGTCGTACCAACGATATCGGGCAAACAAAACGCCAATCCCGGTCTGCGTGCGATAGTCGTTCGCACTCATTTGATCAAGCTGTGCGACGGTCTCCCGCGCAACGTCGATCTGTCCAAGCTTCAAATAAGCCTCGGCCAGGAGATACAAATCTTGAGGCTGCCCAGGATGCTTCTGGATTTGCGCCGTCACTTCCGAGACATCGAGTTGCGTCCGTTCCTTGGGAGAAAGCGTGGACCGGTTGTCGAGATAGTCGAAAAGGTGTTGATACGGATAGGGTCCGGTGGACGCATTTTTTGAGAGAGTCTGAAAGACGCTGAGATCTCGCTGCGCTGCGGCAGTCTGATGCAAGCTCCGTTCCGCCATCGCGAGTTTGTAATAGCCGTCCGCAGGATTGCGGCTTATTTTGACGAATCGTCGAAGATATTCCGCGGCTTCGGCGAACTTCTTGTCCTTGATGCGTAGATTCGCCAGCTCGAGAAGCGAGTCGGCAAAATCCGGATTCGAACGCAGAGACCGCTGAAACATGTCTTGCGCTTTCGCGTAATTTCCTTGGCGCTCCTCGATGTAGCCGACATTGAATAGGCAGGAAACGTTGCCCGGATCTTGTTTCAGTCCTTGCTCGAAGAACGTCAGAGCTTGATCGAACCTTCCCAGATGCCGGTACGACAATCCCATAAACGCGTAAGAGCGCGCGGAGGGATCTAGTTCAATGAGTTTCTTGAACTCTTCGACTGCGCTTTCTGTTTTGCCCGCCATGAAATAGCTTTCGCCCAAAGCAGCGTGAAGATCGGGGCGTTGCGGCGCAAGCTTGATGCCGGATTCGAGAAGGGGAATCGCATCCTCAAAGAAATTCTGGGTCATGCTGACGCGGGCCATCAGGAAGATCACATCCGTATTCTGCGGAGCGAGCTTATGAGCGCGCACCAACAGGTCGAGAGCGTCGACCGGCCGCGACTGTTCGAAATCAACCTGGGCTAACAGGTAGAGTGTTTCGGCGGAATCCGGCTTCAACTTCGATGCGCGATCGAGAGCGAGTTCGGCTTTCGCGTAATCGTGGCCCTTGAGATATGCCTCCCCGAGATTGTGGAGAATCTCAAACGTCTCCGGTTGCAGCGTGTTTGCCTGCTCCAACTCGATTTGCGCGGACTTATATTGTTTCGCCGAAGCGAGAAGGACCCCAAGACTGAAGTGCAACTGAATATCCTGCTTGTGGGTTGCCGAAAGTTCGCGAGCCGCCGGCAGCGCCGCGGTGATCCGTCCGGCCTGAAGGTAAGCGCGAACCAGATTGAACCGCACTTCAACCGTCGCAGGCCGCACCCGCTGGAAATGCTGGATCGCTGCGGCGGGCGCTCCCTTCGCCAGTTGCAGCATACCTAAGTTGTAGTTCGCATCCCGATTCGCAGGAGCGAGACGCAAGACTCTGGTGAACTCCTCTTCGGCGAGGTCGAGTTTTTGCTCCGCGACGTAGAGATCCCCTAGGTTGTTGCGGGTTTTCGTGGAATTCGGGGCCAGCTTCAACGCCTGCTGAAAAGAATCGAGCGCGTGGTCGTAGTTCTTCTCGTTGGTGTAGACAATTCCGAGCAGATTGTAAGCGTCCACGCTGGAGGGATTGAGCCTGAGCTGATCTTCGAGAAGTTTCCGCGCCTGTTCGAAAGATCCTTTCTGAATGAATCCTTCGGCTTCGCGAAGCGATGACGGGTGTTGTTTTTCCGGGGACGTCTGCTGCGCAGCACACCCAGCCACGAGTACGGCGACCAAGGCAAAGCCAGCCCTGCCGATCTTGGCGAACCGGCGGTTTGTTTTTGGGATTAGGATCGAGGCACGACCAAACATCTGCAAGGCCCTTCCGCGGGCTCAATATAGCATCTGCAGCATCTGCTGGGCCATCTTGTGTTGCGGTTGTTTTTCCAACAGAGCTTGCAGGATGGTTCGCGCTTTTTCTTTTTCGTTCGACACCATGTATAGCCGCGCAAGGTTCAGATAAGCCTGATCAAAATCTGGGGTACGCTGGATGCACGTCTTGAATTTCTCTTCCGCCTCGGTATATCGCCGGTTCTGCACAAAAAGAACCCCTAGGTTGTTGAGCGCTTCAGAATAGTCAGGGCGAAAGCTGATTGCTTTCTCCAGACTCTGCACGGCGAGATCGGTCTGACCTCGATGGGCATCGAGCATTCCGATGCTGTAGTTGACCTCGGGATTTGTGGGCTCGGCAGCATAGGCCTGTTTCAAGAATCTTTCCGCTTCGTCGAGGTTTTCCTGGCGGCGGTAAACATTTCCCAGATTCAGCGCCGCGATAGCATATGCAGGCCTTAACTGCAACGATTGCTGAAAATCTCGAATTGCTTCGTCGTTGCTTCCTTTTTGCGCGGCAAGCATTCCGAGATTGTTCCATGCCTCGGGATAGTCCGGGCGCAATTTGACCGCTTCCTCAAGCGACCGCTGTGCTTCGACCAAAGAGTTGCGGCGGAGATAGAGGGTCCCCAAGTTGTAATGAGCATCCGGATCAGCCGGATTCTGCGCGATGACTTGCTGGAACGATCGCGCCGCCTCATCGAGGAATCCGTGTTGGAAGAAAGCTACGCCATAAGTGAACTGGTTGCGTTGAAATGCACTTTGAGGGGGGATCCCCGCGAACGGCAGTGCCTTGGGAACGCGCTGCTCACGAGTTCTTGGGATGGAAGCTAAGTCTCGCACCAGTTCTTCGGCTGTCACGGATCCCTGGTACACCCGCACGATACTTCCGTCGTGATCGATCAGAAACGATGTCGGCAAGGGAAGATCTCGATGACGGTCGAACAGGTAGCGATAGAGGATGTTGTAGACGCCCGCCACTTCTTCTGTGCCTAAAAGAATGGGGAACGCGAGCCCTTCTTTGCGGGCGAATGATTTTATGGCAGCAGGATCGAGCGGCGAATCGAGGTTGACGGCGGCGAGTCGAAGAGCGGTGTCCGCCAGGGTCGTCTGTGCTTGGCGAAGTCGCTGCAACTGATCGCGGCATGCGGGAGAATCGGTAGTCCAGAAAGTAAGCAGCACCAAGCTGTCTCGCAGCGAGTGCAGATCGATCCGATTGCCGGCCGTGTCGGGCAACGAGAAATCAAGGGCCGGGATGGGTTCGATCAGCCAAGTTGCCGAGGACTGGGGCAGCGTTTCCTCTCTCGCTGGATCGCCCGCTTGCGCCCAGGATCGCGGAGAAAGCGCGAATGGCTTCACGTTGCAATCCCCCGAGCCCTCTTCGATTTGAATTCGGTGATTGATCGGCAGCGCGGCGTAAGTCTGAGTGAGGCCGCTGGGCCATCGGACCGTCACGCGAATAGGCTCCTGATGTTTTCCCACGCCGAAAGAAAGTTCCTTCGTGTGTTGCGACAGGAATCCGGAGCCAGCCTGCAGATACTTGCTCTGTCGCAGGGATCCAGCTTCCACGGTTACACAAGCCCCAATCGCGTCACGGTTGCTTTTGCTTCCTCGAAGACGGATGACGATCGAATTCCCGATGCCATCCATGGCGAGACGCAGGACTCGAATTTGCGGCGCATTCCGGTTCTTTAGGAGAATTTCGAGCCGTCCATCGCCATCGAGATCGGCGAGCGCGAACGCGCGGCTATCGTCGCGAAAATCCATGCCGACGACTCCAGAAACGTCGGAAAACGTGCCATCGCGATTATTGGCAAAGAAAACATTTCTCTCGTGTCCGTTCCAGGTCGAGTCGGAACGAATGAGTTCATTCATCGCGCTCCACCCGCGTTCATATGCGGGTGCAGGAGTCGAATCCTGCGGTGACTTGGCGACGACCTGCCGCCAGAAGAAACTGGAGACATCCCGCTGCTCGGCGCCAGAGATGTAGCCGTTCGCGACGTACAGGTCTGGATAGCCGTCGTGATCGAAGTCCCACGCATCGGTCGACCACGACCAGCGACCCATTTCGACGCCAGCTTTCACGGCCACGTTTCCAAAGGTGCCATCCCCCTGATTTCGGTAGAGCGAGTTGCCCGCCATGTGCCGCCGGTAAAGACTGCGAATGGATTCCGGTTCTCCGTTGTGAAAATGAGAGTCTTCGAACACTCGCATGCCGGCCGCGACCCACATTCCGGCGGCGTAGATGTCCTGCTTGCCATCGTTGTCGAAATCCAGCCAGCACCCGCTCATCCCGGCGCCGGCTTCATTCACTTTGGCTTCGTTGGAAACGGCGGCAAAGGTGCCGTCTCCTTTATTGCGATAAAGATTGTTGCGGCCGAAATCGTTGACCACGTACAGATCCGGCCAACCATCGCCGTTCGAGTCACCCCAGGAGCACGCGAAACTGTAGCGGTCATTCTCGACGTTCAAACCTGCAGCTTCGGTGCGGTCGTGAAAAACTCCGTTGCCTTCGTTGTGAAAAAGATAGTTTGGAGGGCCGTTGCGCGCGTCGAAATACGGCACCGGATAGCGATACTGATCGAGTCCCTGATAGTAGTTGTAAAGGCAAAAATAGATGTCGAGACGCCCGTCGCGATCGTAGTCGGCAGCTGCCGCATGCGTAAACGCGCCTTGCGGCGCATGCGCAAAGCGGAACGCGTCCTTCTTGAAAGAAAATTTGCCGTTGCCATCATTCACAAACAGCATGGGCCCCGTCGATGAGACCACCAGCAGATCCTGTCTGCCTCGATTGTCGAAGTCCGCAAACAGCGCGCACGCCGTGAAATCCAACAATCCGACCCCTGACGGTTCGGTCACATCTTCGAATGTTCCATCGCCCCGATTGCGATAGAGGCGGTTGGGCAGACCGGCGGGTTGGCATACATACAAATCATCCAGCCCATCGTTGTCGAAGTCCCCGACGGCCACTCCGTTGTTTCCGTAAACATCGACCCCGATCGCGCCATCGAGAACCGTGCGCCAATAGTCAGCGCCGCGAAGAAGTTGGTGTTTGTAAGAGTCGGTTTGTCCGAGAACCCGGGAGCTAATATCGACAAAGATTGGTCCAGCGGCGCGGCTGATTGTTTCGTCGAGTGTGTTCCATCGCAAGATTCGCAACGCGCCGGATTCATCACGGGACCATCGAGTGAGCCAGGTCCCGATTCGTTCTTCCCGGACGCGGTTCTCTCGCATGCCCACAAAGTCATACCGAATCTTCGCGTCGAGCGTCAGCGATGAGCCGGCGGCCCGCGTGCAGTCATAGATTTCAAAGTCCGCGACTTCCACCTTCTGCAATTGGGCCAGGCAAGTTCGCATATCCTCCACGAAGCGTTCGCGGCCCCCAAGAGATTGCGAGGCAAATTCCTTGCGAACGACCTGGATCGGATTGCCCGACCGCACCGAAATTTCGCGAATTGGAGTGAGTGCGTTCGCTTGAATGGAATCATCCGCGAGATTGTTCAGGACATTCGTGGCGGAAGAATTCACCCTCAGTTGCTGTCTCCATCTCTCGAGCAGCACCATGATCTCGGCAACATATCCTTCCGTGAGGTATTCATCCGTGCCGGGAGCAGCCAGAGCTAGAAGATTGTCCAGTGGTGAACTTGAAGGATAGTGAGGACTCAGCCGGACATCCGCAAAAGGGAAGTGTGAAGCATGGGTCGATGCCGGGCTTGACCAGGCCGAACGAAAGAAAGGACGGACCACCGGCGCAGGAAGAAAAAGCACGGGTGCCCAACCCATCTGCTGCAGAAATAACCGGCGTGAAATCGATGGGTCTTTATCGTTTCCAGGCATGCTTGCGCGTCCCGTCGGGCTCGCTTCAGGCAGTTTACCAATCGGAGCGCTGATTCAACGGGAAGCCGGTCCAGAAGAATCTCCCAACACCAGGTCCGCGCCGATGCGATATTCGCGGCCTTGGGGATCGTCGGAACTCGACAGTTCATGAAGAGCGTCGGCCGCCATGTGGCCAAGGGTCTCGCGATGAACATCGACGGTTGTGATGGAAGGGTTGCTGTATTCCGCCAATCGTGTTTTGTCGAAGCCGGTCACGGAAATATCCTGGGGAACGCGGCATCCGGAATTCAAGAGTCCTTTGACGACTCCGACGGCGGTGAGATCGTTCACCGCGACCACGGCAGTAGGGCGCGAAGCCAGTTTTGCGATGCTGACGCCAGCCGCGAGACCGCCCTCAAATCGGAGATCGCCGGCGAGCACCGGCCCGGGCTCGAGCCCTAGATCTCGCATGCATTGTTCGTAAGCCTCGAGGCGCACTACATTTGATTTGAGCCCTGGCCTGCCAGCGACGAAGGCGATGCGCCGGTGTCCTTGGGCGTGCAGGTGCTGCACGATCTGCTGGATGCCGGAGAAGTAATCGATGCGCAAGTTGCTGATGTATTTTCGAATCGGCGCGAGATCGAGGAAAGTTACGGCGATCCTTCTGCGCGCGAGCTGATGAATCAATTTGATGCTGATCTCGGAAGTCATCACGGCCACGCCGCGAACCTTGTGTTCCATCATCCGCTCGGCGGCTGCGCGCGTCCGGCGCGGATCGTAGTTGGTGTCGCTAAGAATGATGTCGTATCCGAGTTGCCGGGCGCGCGCCTCGAATCCTTTGACTACCTCGGGGAAGAAGGGATTTTCAATATCGGAGATGATGATTCCGAGCGTGCGGCGATCACGCGAAGCGAGATGGCGAGCGTGAACGTCGGGAATGTATCCCATGCGCTTCACTGCACCGAGCACAACCCGGCGCGTGTGCGCGCCAACCTTTCCCGTCTTGTTCAGGACGTTGGAAACGGTCGCCGTGGAAACACCGGTTGCCTTCGCAACATCACGAATAGTGACACTCATGGTTGGTGGTAGTTAGACGCAAAATCAGTCGACATGTTTCTTGGCGTGGAATCTGCTCGTCGCGAGCAGTGTGAACCTGGCGGAGTGTAAATCAAGAAAAAAATCTTGACAATAAAGCAGATACCGTGATATTCCCGACCCACTAGTATTTTTAGGTTAAGCGGTTAATTCGCTTTTTCAGGGGAAGGCAGGCAGGCGAGGATGTGGCGCTTGCACTGTTCTCGGGGAAGCAAACAGTTCTGAGTTGTTTTCATGGTGAGCGGCTCGCCGGGACGCGAGTCGTACGGCTCGAAGGAGAGCTCATGAACCGATACGCAGTTGGCTGTATTCTGCGCAGTTTGCTGGTGGCTGGAGTCTTCGCTTCTCTCATTCTTCCTCTCCGTGCTCAAGTTGACACCGGGTCCATTACCGGCACAGTCACGGACTCTTCGGGTGCCGTCGTCAGCGGCGCGAAGGTCACGATCACCAACGAAGGCACCGGCACCAGCCTGTCGACTACGACCGGAGGGGAAGGAATCTACAATTTCAGCCCGGTGAGAATTGGAAGTTACAAGCTTGACGTTTCCGCGGAGGGCTTCAAGAGGGAATCTCAATTGCACGTCGCGGTCGACGTGAGCGCCAGGGTTCTGATCAATTTCAAGCTCCAACCCGGATCCGTAGCTGAGATGGTCGAAGTCACTTCGGCCGCTCCGATGCTCCAAGCGGAAGATGCCTCCGTGGGCCAAGTAATCGACCAGCGCAGCGTGAATAACCTTCCGCTGAACGGCCGGAACTTCACCTTCCTGGCCCAACTGGCCGCCGGCGTGAACACCCCCGAATCGGACACGCGAGGCAACGCTGCGTCCGGCGCCTTTACGGCCAATGGTAATCGGCCGGCGCAGAACAATTACATGCTGGATGGCATTGATAACAATTCCGACACGGTCGATTTCCTCAACGGCACGAACTTTGTCGTTCTTCCTCCGGTCGACGCTATTCAGGAATTCAAGGTCCAGACCTCGGACTTCAGCGCAGAATACGGCCGCTCGGGAGCCGCGGTTCTCAATGCCACGATCAAGTCCGGCACCAATCAGTTTCACGGCGCGGCGTGGGAGTTTTTCCGCAACGATAAGCTCGACGCCCCGGACTACTTTGAGGACGCCGGTCGCGTACCCAAAGGCGAACTGCGTCAGAACCAGTTCGGAGCTACCTTGGGCGGCCCGGTGATCAAGAAAAAGCTCTTCTTCTTCGGCGACTATGAAGGGCTGAGAAGGATTCAGGGAACGATTCTGACTGGTTCCGTGCCAACTGCGGCAGAGCGCAGCAGTGGTTACACTGATTTGTCAGACCTGATTGCCGGGCAGACGGGGACGTTGACGGACCAGTTGGGCCGAACGATGCCCACCGGGACGATTCTGGATCCCGCTACCACGCGGCCGGTTACGTCCGGGGTGATCGATCCTGTGTCTGGTCTCCTCTCAACTGCGACCGGCTATGTTCGCGATCCCTTCGGCACTTGCGGGCCCGGTACCCTCGCCTTTAGCTCCAGTTGCGGCCTGAATCAACTTCCCGCTGGCCGGTTGGATCCGAACGCCATCAAGCTGCTGAATCTGTATCCGAATCCGACCAACGGTTCTCTTTTCTCGAACTTCGCCAATTCTCCCAAACTGGATGAACATAGCGATGCCTTTGACGCCCGACTCGACCTTAACATCAGCGACAAGGACCAGTTGTACTACCGCTTCAGCTACAAGGATGACCCGCAGTTTATTCCTGGAATTTTCGGAGGCGTGGCCGACGGCGGCGCCTTCCAACAGGGACCACAAACGGCGACTGCGCAACAGAGCGCTTTAGCCTACACCCATGTTTTTTCTCCGACCTTGGTTAACGTCGCGCGTGTGGGGTTCAATTACCTGAACACCACTCGCGAAAGTCCCGAGGCTTCGAACCTTGGTCTTCCTGCCCAATTTGGCATCCAGGATATTCCGCAGGTTGCCAAGAACGGCGGCCTTCCAGCCTTCGGAATTAACGGACTGCAAACTTTGGGCAGTAACTCCTTCCTGCCTTCGGACGAGGTCAGTTCTACGTTCCAGCTGACGGACGACCTCACCAGGATTTACAGCAAGCACACGTTCAAGATGGGTTTCGAGTGGCAGCACGTCAAGTTTTCTACGCTGCAACCATCGTGGTCCCACGGAGAATTCGACTATGACGGCGATTTCACGGAAATACCAAGCGGTCTCGCCAGCAGCGACCAGGGCAGCACAGGGCGGGCCTCATTCCTGCTGACGCCGATCGCGTCGACGGTCGCCGGCGGCGTGCCTTATGACGTGGGAGGATCGACGAATGTATATGCCTCCAACATCTACCTCACGGACGACGGAAAGAATTATTACGGCACCTACTTCAATGACGACTGGAAAGTCACCCCCAAGCTGACCCTCAACCTTGGTTTGCGCTGGGATTTCTTCACGCTGGTATATGAGCACCACGGGGCCCAAGCCAACTTCGTTCCCGGCGGCGCACCCACCGGAGCTCCCCTGTACATACTCCCGGGAGGTACGAACCCTGCGGATCTTTCCTCGAGCTTCACCAGCTTGCTCGCTGCCGACGGCATCACGCTCGACATCACGAACAAGTACGGCAGAGGGCTGGGCAATTCGCAAAAGGGAAATTTTGCCCCTCGTGTTGGTTTCGCCTATCAAGTTACTCCGAAGCTGGTAGCTCGAGGCGGGTTTGGCATTTTCTACAACGGGTTTGAGAATCGGGGGTATTCACCGAACTTGGGCGAAAGCTATCCCTTCCAGTTCGATTTCAACTTTACTCCCCCGAATGATGGTATCCCGCATACCTATCCGGGTTGCTCCACGGCGGGTCCCGGTGGCACCGCCACATTTGAGGCGGGATTTTCCTGCACTCCGCTCTCACCGACCGCGGTCCAGGCCAATGGTTTAGCGTTGCGCGGAATTCAGTTTAACTACCAAACTCCCTACACCATGAGCGGGAACTTTACTTTGCAATATCAGCTAACGCCCACATTGACGGTGCAGGCAGCGTACGTGACCTCCTTGGGGCGTCACTTGGAGTCGTTTCCCGGATCGAACATTCCCACGGCAATCTTGCCTACTGGTACGCAACTCACCAATACTGCCGGATCCAATGGTACGGTCGGCACCGGTGCTTGGCCTGCCTCTCAGGGTGGAATTCCGTGGGCGGACTTTGGCGAGAACAATAGCTACGCCGCCACCGTTGGCCTCAGTTACTACAACTCGCTTCAGACCAAAGTAGAAAAGCGATTGGCGAGCGGGCTGAATTTCCTGGGTACCTACACCTGGTCTCAATCGCGCACCGACGCGGGTGATTTGCTTAACGGCGGGAGCCTGGCAGGCTTCCGCGCTCCGAATGTTCCAGGGGTCGGCATTCACTATGATTACGGCTTGGCTGACTTTGATATTCGGAACGTTGTTCATCTCAGCGGCGGGTATGAACTTCCGTTCGGCAAGGGAAAACCCTTCCTGGCCTCGGACGGGGCGGCCAGCAAGGTGTTCGGAGGTTGGAGCATCAATACGAGCCTCGTGCTTGAGGGTGGCCAACCGATTACTTTGAGCTGCCCTTCGGGTACGAGTTCAGGGAGTGGGTGTTATGACTTCATCGTTCCGGGGCAGTCTTTGGACAGAGGCGTCCACATCGACTCCAACGGTAAAGTGAGCTTCTTCGGTAATCCTAAGGCCTTCTCCCAGCCGACGCCTTGTACGTCCTTGCCCTGCCCTCTGTCCACCTTAGGGGGGCCCCCGGGCCAGATTGCCGGACCGACCCTTAAACGGATGGACTTTTCGACCTTCAAGGATGTGCGACTCAGCGAGCGCTTCTCCCTGCAGTTCCGGGCTGAGTTTTTTAACATTTTCAACCACCCGAACTTCAATGCTCCGAATTTCGGCGGCAATGGCGTGGTTGCGGTCTCAAACTCGGGCAATTTCACCAGTTCGAACTTTGGCGAGATGGGGTCCACGCGCGATGCTCCCTACGATCCACGGCAGATCCAGTTCGCTCTGAAGTTGTACTACTAAGGAAAGTGGCTTTGTTGTCCCGAGAAGGCGCATGAGAAGCGCCTTCTCGGCGACAATCCTCCTCGCCATGCACCGCTTGCCGCAGGGCAGGTGATAGCATGCTGACCGTGCATATCCGACCACGCTTTCTGGAGTGTGCTGGCCTGATTCTCTTGCTGTCGGTAGGGGCGACGGCGTCGGACGAGGACCAAACCAAGCGGCTCAATCAGGAGTTCCAGGCGGCCGTGGCGCAATATGACGCGGGGCATTATCCGGAGGCGGCGGCGCAACTCGAGAGGCTGCTCGACGAAGTGCCGCAGAGTTTCGAAGTGCACGAGCTATTGGGAATGGTCTATGCGGGAGAATCCCAAGACACTCTGGCGAACCAGCAGCTTGAGGCGGCAGTGCGCCTGAAACCCGGTTCGGCTGCGGCGCGAACCAACCTGGCCGCCAATTT
>Ga0182018_10000710_pt1 | contig 41578 bp, 32 predicted proteins | sample 812P2MmetaG_FD_120490 | JGI IMG/M metagenome (GOLD analysis project Ga0182018, IMG submission 120490) | Permafrost microbial communities from Stordalen Mire, Sweden - 812P2M metaG | ecosystem: Environmental > Terrestrial > Soil > Wetlands > Permafrost | place: Sweden: Stordalen | collected... | reverse complement strand
GCGAAGAAGATCGCGCTCAGGAGCCTGGGCGTGATCAGGTCGTTCAGCAGCTTGGCGAACTTCTTGGAGTGCCTGTTCTTGACGATCCAGAGGAGCACAGGGGCGCGCAGGTTCTGCTCGGTCTGCCAGCGCTTGAGCGTCGACGCCAGGTCCTCGGAGTAGCCGTTCTCGACCAGGAAATTGATGCACTCGGTCGTGAACTTCCCCTGCGACACCTTCAGCAGGTTGAACACGATGTCGCGGCACTCGATCGGGTGGGTCTCCTTGATCAGCTCGAGGAAGTGGCTCTGGAACTGGACCGGGATCTTCTCGGCGATCGCGGCAAGGTCCCTCAGGTTGGCGACCAGCGAGGCCTGGGAGGGCTCGAACGTCGTCGGGTCCACCCCGGCGACCTTGGCGATCCGGTCCCGGACGGCGGCGCCGTAGAGGCGCTCCGCGGCGTCGAGCTGGTTGCTGTCCTTAACGGAGTCGGCGACCCCCTTGAGGACCTCGGCCAGGTTCCCCTTGACCTCCTTGTGGGCGGAGGCGTCGGCATAGTCCTCGGCGAGCGAGATCCTGCGGCGGGCCGAGCGGGTAGAGGTGAACTGGTCGAAGATCTCGTCCTCGGCCGAGACCGGCGTCTCCCTCAGGACGTAGCACTCCGTCTTTTTCTCCGGCACGGAGACGCGGGGGTCCTTTGCGACCGCCTTGCGGGCGTCGCCCCACCATTTCTTGAATTTCTCGTCGCCGACGACCTGGGAGAGAGTGATCTCGAGGTCGATGGCGGTAGTGGCCTTGTTCGGATAGGACTCGAGGGCCTCGACGATGAGCTGCGCCGGGTTGTTGGCGATGAGCTCGGATATCTTCTTCGGCTCCGTCTCCTTGCGCACCAAAAGATGATTCTCAGGAAGGACTTCCATCGTTCCGACGCAGAAGGCCGGGTCCATCGCGTGGGCCTTCTTGCCCTTGAAGTCGATCACGAGGCGCAGCGTCGTGTCGTCGAAGCTCTTGATCTGGCCAAATCCCCAGCTCCTGTGGATCACGTACGCGCCGGACTTCATGGCCTCAAGCTTAGACTTGAAGGCCTTAAGTGTGGGATTTTTGACGAGTAGCGCGGAAACGGCTTCGGAATTCATATGTGCTCAAACGAACGCGTGAACCGGAGAGTAAAGCGGATCAAGGTGAGGATTGTCAAACCGAGTCTCCATATGGTGCCGGAGCCCCTTTTGCAGCTAGTTGCAAAAGTCTCGCTGGGAGGGTTCCGGGCGCCCCCATTGGGATGGGTCAATCCATGGCCTTCGTCGCCGCCGAGGAGACCGAGAATACGAAATAGGTCGAGGGCCCCGGGCCGGGATTTCGCAGGCTTTGGCTGGCATTGGATGCCATGAAGACAATGGAACCCGGTCCGGCGGAGTGGGCGACTCCGTCAACGGTCGCCTTCACTATGCCCGACTTGACGATGACAAGCATCGACTGCGGGAGGCGGTGGGGCTTGTCCGCGCGAGCGCCGGGATTGGCCGTGGTCGCGTGGACCTCGAGATGGGCGAAGGTGAGGGTGGGAGAGTCGATGAGATCGCGTCGAAGGCCGGCCTCGGTGCGCCTGGGTTCAAGCTTTTCCCAGTCGATGACGCAGGAACGAAGCCTGTCCACGGGCTCCCATTCGGCCGCCGGCTGGTCGCGAACCGAGGCCGTGGCGGCGGTGTAGAAATTGATGACGTAATAGGTGGCCGGTCGGTCGCCGACGTTTGTCAGGTTATGCACATCGTGCGAGGCGAAGAAGAGGAGCGATCCCGCGCCGACGCGCTCCCTGCGCCCGTTGATCGAGGATTCGATGGCGCCTTCCTTGACGAGTATCAGCTCCTCCTGGGGATGGTGATGGGGAGGGTGGGCAGCGAACCCGGGATTGAGCGTCGTGACATGGATCTCCAGGCGGGTGAAGCCCGGCGTGGGGGCGTCGACCACGGCGCGAACCATGCCGACGGCGGTGGGTGTGGGCAGCAGCGTGTCCCAGTCAAAAAAGGCGGAGCCGAGTTCCGAGGGAGCCTGGGCCAAGGCGGCCGGGGAGCCGGCAGGCGAGAGGGCCGCGGACACGAGGCCTGCCAGGCGGAGAAGGGTCGTGAACGGGAGGCGGTTCATCCGGGGTTTAAGATGGCTACGCTCAGGCGAAAGATCCTGCTTTCCGCCCGACACATCCTTGATGACCTTCCCGGGCCCCGAAGTCGAACACTCAGGTGCGGTCCCGGAATTCAAGGTTGCTCAAACGAGGGCGCGAACCGGAGAGTGGGGGCGACCGTGGCGACGATTGAAAAACCAAGCCTTCAGGGCTCCTGGCCGGCAGCCGTGAGGCTGATTGCCCGGTGGCTGGACCTGCGCGAACGGATCGACGTCCTTATGGAGTCCCTGCCGCCGGGGATGGCGGGCGCCGAGCGCGCCCGGTGCCAGCACCTGGTCTTCGGGGTTGTCCGGCACTTTGGCCGGATAGAGTCCGTGCTGGGGCGCCTTGTCGCCCATCCGCCCCGGTTCGTGACCCGGGCCGTCCTCTACACCGCCGCGTTCGAACTGATCGAGGCCTCCTCCGAGGGAGCCGATTCCGGCCAGCCGGCCCGGATTGTCCATCACGCCGTCGAAAGGACAAAGGAACTGGCCAGCCCCGCCGAGGCCCGCCTTGTGAACGCGGTCGTGCGCAAGATGGCGTCGATCCTGCCGGGGCAGCGGGCGCCGGGCCCCATCGCAGCTGCGGAGGACCTCGCCGACTATTTCTCGCACCCCGCGTGGCTGGTGCGCCGCTGGCTCGCCGCCTTCGGCGCTGGCCCGACGCGCAGCCTCCTGGAATGGAACCAGTCCCCGGCGCCGCTCTACGCGCGCTGGCGCGACAGCTCGAGGCCGGCTCCCGAGTGGCTGCAGGCCTCGCAATGGAGCGGTTTCTACACGGTCCCCTCCGGGCGCTGGTCGGACGTGGGGCCCCTCCTCAATTCGGGGTCTCTCTATCTCCAGGATCCCGGTACCCGCCTTTCGGTCGAGCTCCTCGAGCCCAAGGCGGGCGAGACGGTCCTAGACCTGTGCGCCGCCCCCGGGGGAAAGAGCCTTCTCATCGTCGACGCGCTCGGCTCCGGGCGCATTGTCGCGATGGATGTCCCTGCCTCAAGGATCGACCGGCTGAAGGAGAACCTCTCGCGCACGGCGGGCGTCGAGGCCGCGCTGGTCCAGGCGGACCTTCTCGAGGGGGCGGCCGGGGTCCTCAAGGAGCACGGCCTGCCGGTGGAATACCCGGCCATCCTGATCGACGCGTCGTGCTCGAACACCGGCGTCATGCGCCACAGGGTCGACGTCAAGTGGCGGCTCCAGGAGGGCGATTTTGCCAAGCACGCCCGCCACCAGGGCGCGCTCCTGGCGGCTGCCGCGAGGCTCCTGGCGCCCGGAGGGCGCCTGGTCTACTCGACCTGCAGCATCGATTCCGCGGAGAACGAGCGGGTCGTCGACTTCTTCCTCGACCGGCACCGCGCCTTTGCCCTCAAGAAAAGCGCGATTGCCGTCCCGTGGATTGACCGCCACGACGGAGTGGCGGCCTTCCTGCTCCAGAGGTCCTGAAACCCCAAACCCCGACCCCGACATGAATCCCAGAACCGCGGCGCTCGTCCCGATGCTATTGGCCCTGGCCATTGCCCCCGAGGCCCGCGCCTCCGCCGGCCGCAACTGGCCCGAGTATTGCGGCGACCCGGAGCGCAGCCACTACTCGACGCTGCAGCAGATCAACACGTCGAACGTCGCCGGCCTCAAGATGGCCTGGGAGTTTCACTCGGGGGAGTTTGGAACGGTCGAGTGCAACCCGATCATCGTCGACGGGGTGCTGTACGCGACGACGGCGACGAGCCAGATATTCGCGCTGGACGCCGCGACGGGCCGGCAGCTCTGGCGCTTCTCCGACCCCAGGAACCTGAATTCGTACGACAACGACCGCGGTGTCGCCTATTGGTCCGACGGGAGCGACCGCCGGATCCTGTGCACGATCGGCTCCTGGCTCTACGCGCTCGACGCCGGGACGGGGGCGATGGTCCCGGATTTCGGCGTCGGCGGCAGGATGAGCCTCAAGGCGGGCCTCGGCGCGGAGGCCCAGGAGAAATGGGTGGTGTCGACGACCCCGGGCACGGTGTATGGCGAACTGCTTGTCATGCCGACTCGCGTGGGCGAGGACCAGGACGCAGCCCCCGGTTACGTCCAGGCCTTCAATGTCAGGACAGGCACCGTCGCCTGGGTTTTCCGGACGATGCCGTACCCGGACGACCCGGGATACGAGACGTGGTCGAAGGACGCCTACAAGAATATCGACGTCGGATCGGCCAACTGCTGGGCGGGGATGGCCATCGACCGCAAGCGGGGCATCCTCTATGTCCCCACCGGCTCGGCGGCCCCCGACTTCTGGGGCGGCCACAGGCTGGGTGAGGACCTCTTCGCCAATTGCCTCATGGCCCTGGATGCCGCCACGGGGAAGCTGCTGTGGTACCACCAGACGGTTCACCACGACATGTGGGACCGCGACCTTCCGGCCCCCCCCGTTCTGCTGACGGTGAGCCACGCGGGCCGCGCGGTCGAGGCGGTCGCCCAGACGACAAAGACCGGGTTTGTGTTCATGTTCGACCGGGTGACCGGCGAGTCGCTCTTCCCGTTCGAGGAAATGCCCTTCCCCAAGTCGACCCTCGAGGGCGAGCAGGCGTGGCCGACGCAGCCCATTCCAAGCATGCCGAAGCCCTATGCGCGCCAGACGCTGACGGACGCCGACATAAGCCCCTATGCCGAGAACCGCGACGCGCTCGTGGCGCAGCTGCACGCGGCCCGCAAGGGCCTGTTCCAGCCCTTCGGCAAGGACGACACGCTCCTGTTCCCCGGGTTTGACGGCGGAGGGGAGTGGGGCGGGCCCGCCGTCGACCCGGACGGCATCCTGTACGTGAACGCGAACGAGATGGCGTGGCTAGCCTCGCTCTCCGATGCGCCCAAGGCGGCCGACCTCGCCCAGATGAGCCCCGGCCGCAGGATCTACTCCCAGTATTGCATCACCTGCCACGGCCCCGAGCGAAAGGGCCTCCCGGCGGGCGGCATCCCCTCGCTGGCCGGCGTCGGCGCGCGCCTGACCCATGATGACGTCTCGAGCCTGATCACGACCGGCCGCAGGATGATGTACGGGTTCCCGACGCTGTCCCAGGCCGACAAGGACGCGGTCATCGCCTACCTTTTCGGCGCCGAGCAGGCGCCCGCCGCCCCCGGCGCCACCGCCGAGGAGGCCGCGGTGCCGCGCATCCCGTACCGTTTCGACGGCTACAACAGGTTCGTGGACAGCAAGGGCTATCCCGCCATATCGCCTCCCTGGGGCTCGCTCACCGCCATCGACCTGAACACGGGCGAGCAGGTCTGGCGGGTCACGCTGGGCGAGTTCAAGGAGCTGACCGCAAAGGGAATTCCGCCGACAGGCACCGAGAACTACGGCGGACCGGTGGCGACGGCGGGAGGCCTGCTGTTCATCGCGGCCACGAAGGACGGGATGTTCCGCGCCTTCGACAAGCACACCGGCAAGATCCTCTGGCAGGTCACGCTGCCGGCGGGCTGCTTTGCCACCCCGAGCACCTATGAGGTGGCCGGCAGGCAGTACGTCGTCGTCGCGTGCGGGGGGACGAAACTGGACACGCCCAAGGGCGACAGCTACGTCGCATTCGCGCTCCCGTAGGCCCCGGTCCGCGGCTAGGGCACCAGTTCCGCGACCGGGATCGATTTCGAGGTTTCCTGCGTGCCGTTTATGAACGTGAACTCGATCTTGTCGGCGGTCGCGATCAGGCGGTCGTAGCGCGGGAGGTCCCAGTTGTCCACAGGCTCACCGTTGACCCGCGAGATCAGGTCGCCCGGGCTGACACCCCCCGCCGCGGCCGGCGATCCCGGCACGACCCCGGCCACCTTCCAGTAGGCGGGGGTCTTCCTGAAGCCCATGCCCGTCCCGCGTAGCGCGGGAGTCGACAGGGAATCGGCGGGGTCATGCTGGAAGAACATCTCGTTGTGCTCCCGGTCGAACGTGATCGTGAAATGCCTCAGCACGGCGCCGCCGAGGGACGAGAGCTCGTCGGTGACCTCCGCGACCGGATGCGGGATGTCGAACGAGCCCATCCGCACGACGTCCGCCAGGCGGCCCACGCGGGTCGGCCGGTCCCCCGCCAGGGTCCCGATCGTCGGGCCGTCCACCGGCCCGAAGGAGAACTTGGGCGCGAGGCCGGCCGGGTTGATGGCGATCGCCGCGCTGCTGCCCGTGTCGATCAGGGCCGCGAATTCCCGGTCGCCCAGGCGGATCGAGATGAGCGGGGTCTTCTCGGCGTTGTCAAAGAGGATCGCCTCGCCGGGGAGGCCGTCCTCGGGAATATTCGAGCGGAGGACGATGCGCTCATGCGGGTAGTCAAGCGTGAGGACCGCGTTCTGGAAGAGCGGAAACCCGAGGATGCCGTCGATCTTGACGCCGAGCTGGGCGCTCAGGTCGGCGCAGTCGTAGACAAGCGCGGGCACGTACTCGAAGCGGGCCTTTCCGAGCTGGATCTTCTGCAGCATGACGGAGGTCAGGAGCGCGGAGCCGCCCTCGGAGGAGCGCACCCGGACCTGGGGCATGGGCGGGGGGGGCGACGCACCCGAGGCGTAGCGCTTGGCCAGCTCGGGCGAGACGAGCGTCACCGAGGAGCCCGTGTCCACGACGAAGTGGTAGGGTCCGAACTTGTCCCACTTGGCCTCGACAACGGGGACATTGTCGAGGATCCGGAAGGGAAGCGTCACCGGGTGGGAGCCGACGTAGGTCAGGCCGGGCTTGGGGGCGGCGCGATGGACGCCGAGGCAGCCCGATGCGAGCAGGCACGCGAGCGCCGGCAGGGCAAGGGGCAGGCGCTTGTTCATCGGGAGGGCTGCGGAAGCCTCCGGCTAAGGGCAACGGCCGCCGCCGAGAGCGCCGCCGCCCCCACAAAGACGCATCTCGAGCCCAGGATGAAAAACACGGCGCCCGCGAGCACCGGGGTGATCGCCCGGGACAGGGAGCCGAGCGAGCGGAAGATCCCGAGGACCCGTCCCTGCTCGTCCTGGCTGCTGTAGAGGGAGATCAGCCCCGTTGTCGAGGGGTTCACCAAGCCCGACCCCATCGCCACGAAGGCGAGGCCCACGTACATCATCCACGGGCGAAGGGCCAGCCCGACGATGAGAAGGCCGACGCCGGTCGAGACCAGGCCGCCGGCAAGGACCCGGATCTCGTCGGCCCTTTTCAGCAGCATGCGCACGATGAAGCCCTGGGTGACGATCGAGCAGACCCCGAGAAAGCCGAGGAGTATCCCGTTCTGCCCGGACGTGTAGCCAAACCGGTCCGCCGCGAGGAACGTGAGCGACGCCTCCATCGCCACGAATGCGACCGAGAAGACAAACGCGACGATGTTTGCCCTGCGGACGTCGGGATTGTCGAGGTTGAGGATCGCGCGGATCGGGTTTCGCAGCCGGACATCGCGCGGCCCGGTCCGGGCGGCCTCGGGGAGCGTCTCCCGGAAGCTGCGGTTGATCCACACGAGGTTGACGGCGCAGAGCAGCAGGGAGACGAGCGCCGGCACGGAAAACGGGTTGATGCCGAGGCGCTCCAGCGAGGGGTGCCGCGCGAGAAGGTTCCACTGCGCGGCCGCGGCGCCGACCATCGGGCCCGTCACGAGCCCGAGCCCGAACGCCGCGCCCACGATGCCCATCGCGCGCGACCGCTCCTGGCGCGTGGTGACGTCGGCCACCGCAGCCGTCGCGACCGAGAGGTTCCCGCTGAAGGCCCCGCTGACCACCCGCGAGACGACGAAGAGCCAGAAGGACCCGCTCACGGCCCAGACAAGGTAGCCGAGGCCCGTGCCCGCGACCGTGATGCGCAGCACGCCGCGCCGGCCCCTCCTGTCGGATAGCGCGCCCCAGAAGGGGGCGAACACGAACTGAAGGATGGCGTAGAACGACGTCAGGAGCCCCCCGAAGAGGACGGCCGCGAACGCGTGTTCCCTGCCGAGGGCGTGGGCGACGGCCTCGCTCTGCGCGAGGAGCCAGCCGAGGAGGCCGGAGCCCCCGTCGATGCGCAGGTAGTATTGGACCAGGTCGGGGCCGAGCGGGAAAATGATCGAGAAGCCGATCAGGTCGATCAGCAGCGTCAGGAAGATGACACCCAGCGAGAGCGGCCGCGTGGGCGTGGCGGGCGCCGTCACAGCCGGTACGGAAGAGGGTGGCGCGCGGACAGTTTTTCGACGCGGGCCTTCACCGAGGCGACCGCGGCGGACTCGCCGGGCGTGCCGATCGCGCGCAGGATGGCGTCGATCATCTCGGCGATCTCGCCCATCTCCGGCTCGGTCATGCCGCGGGTCGTCACGGCCGGGGTGCCGAGGCGGATGCCGGAGGCCTGGAAAGGCGAGCGGGTCTCGAAGGGGACCGTGTTCTTGTTGCAGGTGATGTTCGCGAGCTCGAGGACCTCCTGCGCCTTCTTTGCCGTCAGCTCGGGCAGGTTGGACCGAAGGTCGACCAGCATCAGATGGGTGTCGGTTCCCCCCGAGACCACCCGGTAGCCGCGCGACGACATCGCGGCGGAAAGGGCCCGGGCGTTGCGTATGATCTGCCCCGCGTACTCCTTGAAGTCCGGCTTGAGGCACTCGGCGAAGCACACGGCCTTGGCAGCGATCACGTGCATGAGGGGGCCGCCCTGCGCCCCGGGGAACACGGCCGAATCGAGCGCCTTGGCATGCGCCGCCCTGCAGAGGACCAGGCCGCCCCGGGGGCCGCGCAGGGTTTTGTGCGTCGTTGTCGTGACAAAGTCCGCGTGCGGGATCGGCGAGGGATGGAGCCCCGCGACGACGAGGCCCGCGATGTGGGCGATGTCGGCAAAGAGAAGGGCCCCGGACTCCCGGGCGATCTCGCCCATCCGGGCAAAATCGATCACCCGCGAGTACGCGCTCGCCCCGACCGTTATCATCTTGGGCCGCTCCCTCATGGCGACCTCCGCCAGCTGGTCATAGTCGATCAGCTGGTTGTCCTCGCGGACCCCGTAGGCCACGACCTTGTAGAGCTTGCCGGAGAAGTTCGCCGGGTTGCCGTGGGTCAGGTGCCCGCCATGGCTCAGGTTCATCGCGAGTATCTTGTCGCCCGGCTGGAGGACGGAGGTGTAGACGGCAAAGTTCGCCTGCGACCCCGAATGCGGCTGGACGTTGGCGTGCTCGGCGCCGAACAGGAGCTTCGCGCGGTCTATCGCGAGCTGCTCGATCTTGTCGACGAACTCGCATCCCCCGTACCAGCGCCGGCCGGGGTATCCCTCGGCGTACTTGTTCGTGAGGACGCTTCCCTGCGCCTCGAGGATGGCCGGGATGACGAAATTCTCGGAGGCGATGAGCTCGATGTGGCTCTGCTGGCGCCCGAGCTCGGCCGAGATCGCAGAGTAGACTTCAGGGTCGAGGCCTTTGAGCGGCGCGGTGTTCAGCATGGGGAAAAAAACAACGCTCGGCCAAAAGGGGTCCGAGGCAAAGCCTTTTTCGCGTCATCGGGGGCACCGGGCCCGCCGGTTACCGGCCGGTGAGCACCTCGGCCGGGAGCCTCGCCAGGTAGGCGATGATCGAGGGGACGGCGGCCACCATCTCGTCCCGGCTCGCCTCGTAGGCGGGAAGCGCCAGGCCGTAGGGATCGGGGATCTCCCTGTCGCCGTCCTCCTTCATGAAATCGCGGAAGAGGTGGAGGCGGTCGGGGACGGGATCGGCGGTCAGCTCGATCATGTCACGCTGCGACTCCGTCATGCACAGGACGAGTAGGGAGTGGTTCAGGAGCTCCTGGGTGACGGGCCGGCTGACGTGGCCCGTCAGGTCGACGCCGACATTCCTCAGGGCCGTGATGGAATGGGGGCTCGCGGATTCGCCGGTGCGGCTCGCCACCCCGGCCGAAATGACCTTGAGCGAGCGCAGCGGCTCAGGCTGCGCTGCGAGCGCGTGCTGCAGGAGCGCGGTTCCCATCGGGCTTCGGCATATGTTTCCCGTGCAAACGACAAGGATATGTCCCGGATCGGGCATAGAGGGGTAAAATGGACAGGGATCGCCCAAAAGGCAAAACCCATACCGGGCCGGTGGAAGGCGGACCGTCAGAGCCTTTTGAGGGCGAGGAGTCCCCGGTGCAGCTGGACCGCGCGCTGGAGCATCGTGTCGACCAGGGGACCGGGCGCCGAGGGCTTGTCCGCGGCGACGTCGGGCGCCGCGCCGTCGGAAATATGCTCCTTGTCGAGGTAGGCCTCGTCGACCCGCGGCTTCTCCGGGTTGTCGCTCAGGAGCGACTGGACCGGCGCCCCCTTTTCCAGCGCGTCGTAGGCGCGCTGGTCCGACGCGCCCGCGACGCGGACGGAAATGTCCGGGCTCAGGCCGGCCGATGCCGGCGCGATCACGATCAGGCCCTGCGGGCCGTTCCCGGCAAGGGAGGCAAGGAGGGCGGGGCTCGTCGCCGCGTTCTCGAGGACGAAGATGGGTGTGCGCGCGGAGACGTTGAACCTGACCCATGCCCTGAGCGCCGAGGCGGCGATCTCGTCCGCCTTGGCGTAGCGCAGGTCGAGGACGCACGGGCCAGGTCGCCCCGAGGGCGGGGAGGGCTGGTCCGCGGGCAGCTCGTGGACGCGAAAATACGACAGGCCCTGGCCAAGGTCGCACACCAGGGTGGCCGCCGAGGCCGGCGGGGGCAGGGCGCATGCGGCCATGGCGGCCGCGGTGAGGATGGGTAGGGGGATCTTCACAGTCGTTTCAATTGGCGGGCGCCGATGTCGCGGCGGTAATATTTCGATGCGAAGCGGATCGACTCGCAAGCCTTGTATGCCTTTTCGGCCGCCTCGGCGAGCGAATCGGCGACCGCGGTGACGCCGAGGACGCGGCCGCCTGCCGTGACCAGGCGCCCCGCGGCGTCCCTGGCCGTTCCGGCGTGCATGACCGTGACCCCTTCGGGCAGGCCGGCGGGGATCTCGATCGCCTCGGCCGACGGGAAGAAATCCGGGTATCCCTTTGCGCTTATCACCACGCAGAGGGCGTACCGCGGGTTCAGCTCGAGGCTGATTTCGCCCAGGGTCCCCTTCGCCGCCGCCCAGAGCAGCGCGAGGAGGTCGGTCGCGAGCCGCGGCAGGACGGCCTGGGTCTCCGGATCGCCAAAGCGCGTGTTGAATTCGAGCACCCTGGGTCCGTCCGCTGTGAGCATGATCCCGATGAAAAGGGTGCCGCAGAAGTCGATGCCCTCGGAGGCGATCGCCGCGACCGACGGCCTGACGATGGTCCTCTCGATCGCTTCCATCAGGGCGGGTGTCACGACCTCCGCGGGGGAGTAGGCCCCCATTCCCCCCGTGTTGGGGCCCGTGTCCCCGTCGCCGACCCTCTTGTGGTCCTGCGAGGTCGGAAGGATGACGTAATCCCAGCCCGAGACGACGACGAGTATCGAGGTCTCCTCCCCCTCGAGGCAGTCCTCGATCAGGACTTGGCGCCCTCCCGCGCCATACTTGCCGCCGTCGATCATGTCCCTTACCGCCGCCTGCGCCTCGGCTTGGGTCCGGGCCACGACGACGCCCTTTCCGGCCGCCAGCCCGTCGGCCTTGATGACAATCGGGACGCGCCGCGTCCGCAGGTAGTCGAGGGCGGGCCCCGTCTCGCTGAAGACCCCGGCGTCAGCCGTGGGGATCCCGTACTTGACGAGAAGGCGCTTCGTGTAGGTCTTCGAGGCCTCGAGATTGGCCCCCCGGGCCGAGGGCCCATACACGGGGATTCCGGCGCCGGCCAGCCGGTCCGCGAGGCCGAGGACAAGGGGGACCTCGGGTCCGACAACGACAAACTCCGCCTTCTCCCGGAGAGCCAGGGCGACAATTCCGGCGACATCGTCGGCCTTCACCGCAAAGCATTCCGCGTCCGCCGCTATGCCCGCGTTGCCCGGGGCGCACAGGACCCGGGGTTTCGCGGGCGACGCCGATATCGCCCGGACGAGGGCGTGTTCCCGCCCTCCCGAGCCGACAACAAGGACGCAGCGCGGAAGGTCTGCCGGGTTCAAAGGACCTGGAGCTTCCTGCGGTAGAACGCGACGACCTCCGCAGGGTCGTCCGCGAACAGGATGTAGTCCTCCATCCAAGCCGGCGCCCGTCCGGTGCGGATCATCTCGCGGACCTGCCGCTTCAGGTCGGACCAGTACTCCGAGTTGAAGAAGACATAGGGCACGCGGGGGCGGATCCCCAGCTTGAGATTGCACAGCTCGATCCCGATCTCCTCGAGCGTTCCGACGCCGCCGACGTTGAATATGCAGAAATCACACACCTCGAACCACTTTTGCCGGAAGTGCCTGGAGGCCTCCTGGAACGTGTTGAAGAAGTCGACGCCGAGCTCCGGGGGCTGGGCCTCGAGCTCGAGGAAACAGGCCCCGGTGAGCGCGCCCTTGCTCCGCGCAAGGTCGGTCGCCAGCCGCATGACCCCGCCGCCCCCGCCCGTCATGATGCCGAGATTCGGGCCGATAAACGCCGCGAGCTTCTCGACCAGGCCCGAAATCCGGTCGACGTCGGTCTCCTCGAGCCCGACCGAGGAGCCATAGAAGGCGAGGATCGTCGCCTCCTGGAACTTCCGGCCCATCTCCTCGCGCACGAAAAAGCCGTGCTCCTTCTTGTAGACGTGGAGGTACAGGTCCTTGGTGAGCTCGTCGTACCAGTAGACCTGGAGGTTGATGGCGTCGAACGTGTCAAGGCGGGCGTGGGCGTTGCTCGAGAGGAAGTAGCCGTGCGTGCGCGACGCCTTCCTGAAGATGATGCGCCTGAGCTTGACGTCGGCGACGCGCGTCAGGAGCTCGATGTGCTCCAGGAGATCCGGGAAAAAATCGAGGACGAGCGTGTCCGCGTCCTTGGGCGCCGCGTCGAGCGCCTGGATCATGGTCCTGTGGCCGCATGCCCCGCCGTTCTCCGCGTAGAGCTTCTTCACGTCCTCGGCCGTTCCGGCCTTGAGGCAGATGGAGCGGTTTTCCATGGTGGCGCTCTGCCCCTTGACCGAGATGGTCGTCTTGGGCCGCGCCTCGCTCGCGTCCCTCGGGGGCCGCTCGTCCAGGTTCTCGTAGAGCTCGGTCGCCGCGCCGAGCAGCCTTTGGCGGCGCCGCGACAGCGAGTTAAACTCGGGATCCGTGGCCTCGGGCGCGCGGAAGATCTCGACCGAGACCATGGGGTTCACGACGGGGTGGTCGCCCTTGTTGTAGATCTCGAGCATGATATTCGTCCCGAACGTCTTCACGGGGTCGAGGAGCACGGCGCTCGTGTGGATCCCGAAGTTTCCCGCCCCCTGGTTCAGGACCACGTAGTGCTCCTTCAGGTACATCGAGCAGCTCGTGAGGATTCCCGAGTGGGGCGGGATCGCGAGCGGGGAGGCGTCGTGCCGGACCTGGACCTTGTCGAGGAAGCTGCGCCCGGCCGCGCCGCTCACGATGAGCTCGAAGTTGATCCGCTGGAGCCTGGGGTTGAGCGTATAGCTGACCTGGTGGGGCGTCAGGAAGACCGATCCCTGGCTGTCGATGCTGATCGTGTTGGGAAGCTTGAGGCGGTTCTCCCTTATGGCCGTCCAGATCTCGTCCGACGAGAGCCTCGCCCCCGAGGGCGCGTGGAACAGCCGGCCAATGGGCATGCCCGGCCGGATGAGCTTTTTCCAGTACCCCGAGTTGGGAAAGCTCATGTCGAAGGCGAACGCGTCCACGCGCATGACCAGCCTGTTGCCGTCGACCTCGAGCCCCCCGTGGATCTGCATTTCTATCCCGATCCGGGCCAGCGAGCTGCGCTCGGTGAACTTGAGGTCGCCCAGCCGCGATTTCATGAACTCAAACTCGGCGGGATTGCGCGGCCAGAAGGCGAGCGTCAGCGTCACGTTCTTCTCGTCCTTGTTTTTGACGAGAAGGACCTGGCCGTCCTGGCTGGTCCAGAATTGCTCGGGGCTCATGTTTGGAACCGGCAATGCTTGCGGATGCGGCCCACGGACTCAAGCGGCGAACGCCGCTATAGATTTGCAAACCGTGCACCCCGGTGGCAGGGTCCGTCCTTTCACCTCACAAAAATGAACCATTCCCCGAAGGTACTGATCCTCTCCCTCATCGCCGTGTCGACCGCCGTCGCCCAGGATACCAAGGCCCCCGCGCCCGGCCAGGCGTCCGCGGCGCCCGCCGCAGCGGCGCCGGCCTTCACGGATACCCAGCTCCTCGAGGAGTTTGGCTGGTATGTCGGCAAGAAGACCGGCCTCGCCGAGTGGGGGTTCTCTCAGGCCGAGGCCGACTCGATCGCGAAGGGCGTGCTCGCCGCGCTCAACGGCAAGGATTCGCCTTACCAGCTCCAGAAGGTCGGGCCCGCCATGGATGAGTTCATCCAGAAGAGGCAGACCGCGCTGCTCCAGACAATGAGGATGAAAAACCTGAACGAGGCGTCCACGTTCTTTGCCAAGCTCAAGGGCAACAAGAACGTCGTGGAGCTCCCCGACGGCCTGCGCTACGAGATCCTGAAGCCGGGCGACGGCACCGCGCCCAAGCCGACGGACATGGTCAAGGTGAACTACACGGGCACGCTCCTCAACGGCAGCGTCTTCGACAGCTCCGTGCAGCGCGGCCAGCCGATGGATATCGGCCTCGACAAGGTGATACCGGGCTGGACCGAGGGACTGCAGAAGACGAGCAAGGGCGGCAAGATCAAGCTCTACGTGCCCCCGCAGCTTGGCTACGGCGACGACGGCCGCCCGGGGATCCCGCCCGGCTCCGTGCTCATTTTCGAGATCGAACTGCTGGACATCAACCCGGCCGGAGCCGCGGCGACCCCCGCCAAGTAAGGGCCGGGGCCCCCGGAATCCGTAGGACGCTTCCGCCCTGAATCCTGCGGATGTCAACCTGTACCTCGTCGGTTTCATGGGAACCGGCAAGACGACCGTCGGGCGCGCCGTGGCGCACCGGATCGGCTTCAAGTGCGCGGACAGCGACCACGAGATCGAGCGCAGGGCCGGGCGGCCAATCGCGGAGATATTCGCGAAGGACGGCGAGGCCGCGTTCCGGGAGCTGGAGCGCTGGTTCGTCGAGGAGGGGCATTCCCATGAGCGGCTCGTCGTGGCCTGCGGCGGCGGCCTGGTGGTGCAGCCGGGAATGCTTGGGCGCCTGGCGACAAAGGGCGTCGTCGTGTGCCTCCATGCGTCGATAGAGACAATCCTCGCGCGCACGGCCCGCCACAGCAAGACGCGCCCGCTGCTCGACGTGGAGGATCCCGACGCCAGGGCGCGCGCCCTCTACGCCGAGCGCGAGGCGATCTACAAGTCGGCCGGCACCGTGATCCTGACCGACTCGCGTCCGCTGAACGAGATCGCGGCGCACGTCGTCCGGGTATGGCGCCGCGAATCGGCTGAGTTTGTGCGCAGGCTCGGCGCGGGCGGGGCCTAGGAAGATGGGCGGCCGCCAGGAGACGCTCAGGGGACGGCTCGGGGAACTCGGCTTCGACGAGGTCCGTTTCGTCCGGCTCGCGCCCGGCCCGGCAGGCGGGGGGCTTCGCGCGTGGCTCGACGCGGGCTACCACGCGGACATGGGTTGGATGGAACGGACGGCGGCTAAGCGGCTGGACCCCGGACTGGTCCTGGACGGGGCCCGCTCGGCCATCCTCCTGGGCGTCGACTATTTCCAGGGCCGGGAAACCGGGGATGAGGGGGAGGCCCGGCGCGAATCCGGTTCGCCGTCCTGGGCGCGCTACAGCCAGTACCGGGACTACCACGACTCGCTCAAGCGGGCACTTGAGCGCGCGGGGGCCGCGATCGAGGATATCTGCGGCGCCGGCCCGGGCGACTACCGCTATTACGTCGACACCGGCCCGGTGCTCGAGCGCGCCTGGGCCGCGCTCGCCGGCGTGGGGTTCATCGGGAAGAACGCGATGCTCATCTCGCGCACGCATGGCAACTGGCTCTTCCTCGCCGCGATCCTCACGCGCCTCGACCTTGAGCCGGATCCGCCGCTCAGGGGACGCGGCGACCCGGGCGCCGTCGGCCGGCTCTGCGGAAAATGCACCCGGTGCATGGACGCCTGCCCGACGCAGGCGTTCCCGGCGCCGGGGGTCGTCGACGCCCGGCGCTGCATCTCCTACCAGACGATCGAGAACAGGGGCATCATACCCGCCGGGCTCAGGCGCGCGATCGGGAACCGCGTCTACGGCTGCGACACGTGCCTCGACGTCTGCCCATGGAACCGGTTCGCCAAGGCGGGCCGGCGGATGATCCTCTCCGCGAGGGGCGACATCGCGGATATCCCGCTGCGCGAGCTCCTGGAGCTCACGCCGGAGCGGTTCGCCCAGGCCTTCCGCGGCACGGCGATAAAGCGGATCAAGCTCGCGGGCCTCCTCAGGAACGCCTGCGTCGCGGCGGGCAATTCCGGCGACCGCGGCCTTGTCGAGCCGCTCCTGCGGCTCGCGTCCCACGATTCGCCGGTAGTCCGCGCGCACGCGGTCTGGGCGGTGAGGTGGCTGGGCGCGGCCGCGCGGCTCGGGCGGGCCGAGGCCGCGGAAAACGATCCCGCTGTCCGCGCCGAATACAGCTCCGAGGTGGAGGAGGCCGCGGCGGGCCCCCGCCCAGGGTGAGGCGCCCCGCCGTCACGCCCCGCGAGCCTGCGCCGCGGGATCCTGCTTCCGGGCGCCGTAGAAGGCGGCAAGGAGCATGGCTGCGCCCGCCGCGGCGAACCACGGTCCGTTGCGCAGGGCGAGGACGGCGATGAGGCTCAGCGGCCCGTCCTTGATCGACGGCAGGAGTGAGGGCTCGCGATCGCGCACGAGATCGCGGCGAAGCGGCCCCGGGAGAAGGGGCTGGACGTCCGGGTCGCGCAGCAGGGAAATCATGAGATCCGGGTAGATGTAGGGGATGCGCGGGAAGGAGACGCCCTCGATCACGCCTGCGTCGCCGGTCCTCATGAACGTTCCCAGCCGCTGCTCGTGTTCCAGGGTCTGGACGCGGAAGGCGTCGAGATAGGGACGGTAGACCGCTTGCGAGCGCCATGCCTCGCAGCCGCCGACTCCCGCCAGCCAGACCGCCATCAGGGCCACGCGCGCGAGGCGCGGTCGCCCGGCCGAGCGGCTGCCCCCGAGGACGAGGACGATCGCGGCCGCGTTGGCGACAAAGCCCCAGCCGAGGAATTCCGTGTAGCGGGAGCTGACAAGGCCGCTCAGGCCGGCCCGTGCCCACGCGAGCGCGCACGACTGCAGCAGCACCCACAGGCCCAGCCCGAGCGCGAAGGGCGCGAGCGGCTCCATCTCCCGGCGCCTCAGGGTCCGCGCCAGGAGGACGCACCACGGCAGCCACATGCACAGGAACCCGAGGACGCCCCGCGGCAGCGGCCACGCGGCGTACGCGAGGAAGGCCTCGAGCCACGGGCCGACGCCCGCCGCGTAGATCGAGAACAGGGCCGTGAATTCGACGCGGGTCAGCCAGCCGAGGGCGGCGATGGCCGCGCACATGGCGCAGAACCCGGCCACCGACCGGATGCTTTGGCGCCCGACATACGCGGCGACCAGGGCCGTCCCCATCATGGCCAGCGCGGTCAGGAAGCCCGACACCATGCTCCCGAGTGTCAGCAGCGCGACCGCGAGCGCCCCCCAGCTTCCAAGCGACCTGAGCGAATATCCCTGGGCAAGCGACAGGGCGACGACCGAGCCGAACGCCATGAAGATGAACTGGGTCTGGTTGCTCGAGATGATGCTTTCCCATTCGCAGACAAGGAGCATCGGAAGGAGGGCGGGGGCGCCGACGCAGCTTCCGCGCACCCATCCCAGGTGTTTCCAGCAGAGGGCGCACACCCACGCGACAAGGAACGACTCGAGGAGGTAGTTGCCGACCTCCATGACGCGGTTGTCCCACGAGCCGTTCAGCTCGACGACCGCGAGCGCGAGCATGCGGGTCAGCAGTACCCGGTGCTCGTTGTTTCCCGCAACGAGGTTCCTCCAGCCGAGTGTCCCGTGCGCGAGGGGTGCGAGGACGCCGGAGAACTCCGCGTTCCACTGGTCGAGGTAGGGCGCCCAGGAGACCAGCCCCTCGGCGACAACGAGGCGGCAGCCGAGGGCGAGTATCCCCGCTCCGGCGGCGGCGAGGGCGAGCCACGCGGCTCCGGGCCGGCTCCCGGAGGTCCCGCCGAACAGGGAGCGGTACGCGCAGAAGGCCGAAAATGCGCCGAGGCCCAGCAACACGAGCCCTGTCCCGGCAACGCTTGCTGAGATCGGCATCAAACGGAGACGGACCGGGACGGGGAGGCGGGCCACGGCTCGCGCTTGGCCTCGAGCGCGAGCTCGTTGAACGCATCTATCTCGGCCCGCGTGAAGAGAAGGCCTCCGGCCTCGGCGCTCCTCCCGGCCCATTCGGCCTCGATCTGGCCGGGGAGCAGGCACCGGTCGTTTCCGTGCCCGAGGATGTCCTCGATGACGGCCTTCACGTTCCCGGCCTGGGAGCGCCCCTTCGCGAAGGCCCCCCCGCTGATCGCCTCGGGATGGATGACCTGGAAGAAGAACGAGCAGGTGTGCTTCTCCGCCGGCTCGCGGTCCCAGCGGCTTCGCAGTGTGGGAAGCGAGCCACCGATCAGCGCCGCGACGAGCTCGTTGACGAGGGCGAGTCCGTATCCCTTGTGCGCGCCGAAGGGAAGGAGCGAGGCCGCCTTTCCGGCGTCGGTCGTCGGATGCCCGTCACCGTCCAGCGCGGCCATCGGCGGGAGCGGCCGGCCCTCGCGCCTGAGCTGCTGCACGCGGCCCATGGCGATGACCGACGTGGCCCAGTCGATGACGACAGGGAAGCCGACGGCGGCCGTGGTCGGGAAGCCCCATGAGTGCGGGTTCGTGCCGAGCGTGGGGAATTTCCCCTCGAAAGGGACGACCTCGGCCAGCGCCGCCGTGCAGTTCGTGTACGCGATGTAGCCGCGGCGCGCCGCGTCCATCACGTAGCCGCCTCCCCAGAGGTAGTGGAACGCGTTGTCGACGGAGACGGTGCCCACCCCGTGCCGATCGGCGAGCCCGATGGCGGCTTCGATCGCGCGATAGGCCGTGGGCTGGCCGAGCTTGCGGTTGGCGTTCCAGACCGTTGCCGCGTCAAAGCGCGAGGGCACCTCCTCGATCTGCGCCCCGGGGACACAGCCCTTCGAGCCGGAGCCGAGGACCTGGTCGAGATGGAGGGCCTTTATCGCGTTGTGCGTGCGGATTCCGTGGCGCGAGGCCTCGGCGCAGAGGCGGGCGCCGTCGGCGGCCTCGTCCGCGAGGTAGCCGCGGCTGCGGTAGACGGCCTCGACGAGGGCATTGTGCTGCGATTCGGGGATGATGAAATACGTCTCGGGCATGGCTGGCTCCGGCCTCGCTATCCAAGTCGGACGGGCGCTTTTCTGTGGAAAGTTAGCGTGGGATTGGCAAGGTCTTTCAGCTTACGTGAAGCCACGCCCAACGGCTGCCCCCCCGATCGGTCGCTATCGCTGGCGCATCCTCGCGCTCCTGTTTTTCGCGACGACGATCAACTACGTGGACCGCAGCGCGCTCGGCGTCCTTGCGCCCACGCTTCAGTACAGGGTGTTCCACTGGACCGACCAGGACTACGCGACGATCAACATCGCGTTCAAGACCGCCTATGCGGTGGGGCTGCTGTTCATGGGGGCGCTCATCGACCGGATCGGCGCCCGGGCCGGCTACACGCTCTCGATCGCCGTCTGGAGCCTCTTCGGAATGATGCACGCGCTCGTGCGCCCCGCCTTCAGCCTCGTGGGGTTCTGCGTGGCCCGCTTCGGCCTCGGGCTCGGGGAGTCCGGAAACTTCCCCGCGGCGATAAAGGCGGTGGCCGAGTGGTTCCCCCGGAGCGAGCGGGCGCTCGCCACCGGCATACTGAACGCCGGCACGAACGTCGGCGCCGTCCTTGCGCCGCTCCTGATCCCCCTGTTCGTCCTGCCCGACGGCACGCACTGGCAGTACGCCTTCCTCTTCACGGGCGCGTTCAGCATCGCCTGGATCATCATGTGGCTGAGGACCTACCAGGCCCCCGGGAAGCACGCGCGGCTGACGCCCGGCGAGTTCGACTACATCCACTGCGATTCGCCCCAGGCGAGGCCCGGCGCGAGGATCCCCCTGCGCAGGCTGCTGCGGGTGCGCGAGACATGGGCCTTCGCCCTGGCGAAGATCACCGATGCCGCGTGGTGGTTCTATCTCTTCTGGGGGGGCAAATACCTCTACGACCGCTTTGGCCTCGACATCAAGGGCCTCGCCCTGCCGCTCATCATCATCTACGTCGTCGCCGACGCGGGCAGCGTCGGGGGCGGCTGGCTGTCGTCGTCCCTCATCAAGCGGGGCTGGTCCGTCAACCGGGCGCGAAAGACGGCGCTTTTCATCAGCGCGCTCTGCGTGCTGCCCGTCGTCCTCGTGACCCGGATCCCGACCCGCTTCAACGCCGACGCCGCCTTCTACTCCCGTCTGCAGACGGCCCGGTTCACGGCCGAGCGGGAGGCGGGCGTGGACGGCCGCCCGAGGCCCGAGAAGGTCAGCGAGCCGATTCCGGCGGCCGCGCAGGAGCAGCTGCGGGCCCTTTCCGGCAGGAGCTTCGGCTCCGCGCGGGAGTTCACGGCCGCCGCCGCCGCGGCGATCACCCCGGCCGCCGAGGGCCGCATGGAGTCCCCGCTGATCGCGAGCGCCAGGAGCGACCGGTATTACTGGGTCGCGGTCATCCTTATGGCCTGCGCGGCCGCCGGCCACCAGGCATGGTCGGCCAACCTGTTCACCGTGGTGTCCGACGTGTTTCCGAAGGCGGCCACGGCCACGCTGATCGGCTTCGGGGGGATGTTCGGGGCGGTCGCCGGGCTCGTGGCGGACTGGTGCCTCGGCCGCGTGCTTTCCAGCAGCGGCCCGGCCGGCTACCTCTTCGCGTTCTTGATAGCGGGTTCGCTCTACCTTTTCTTCTTCGGCGTGCTCCAGATCCTGATGCCGCGCATGACCCCCTTAGACGAGAACCTCCAACACAGAACCCCGGCGATCCCATGAACCCTGATTCGTACCTCGGCAACCTGTTCGGGCTAGCGGGCCGCGTGGCCGTCATCATCGGCGGCACGGGCGAGCTCTGCGGGGCGATGGCGGAGGGCCTGGCCGCCGCGGGCGCGGAGACGGTCCTGGTCGGCCGCGACGCCGCCAAGGCCGGGGTCCGGCTGGAGAAGATCTCGGCGGCGGGCGGTAAGGCGTGGTTCCACCCCGCCGAGGCGTCCAGCAAGGCGGAGCTCCAGGGCCTGCTCGACGCGGTCCTCGCGAAGTCGGGCTGCGTCGACATTGTCGTCAACGGCGCCGGCGTGAACTCGCCGACCCCGTTTCTCGAGATCGCGGAGGATGAGTTCGACCGGATCGTCCGCGTGAATTTCAAGGGCGTGTTCCTCGGCTGCCAGGTCTTCGGCAGGCACCTCGTCGGGGCCGGCCACGGGGGCTCGATCATCAACATCGGCTCGATGTCGGGGCTCGTGCCCCTGTCGCGCGTCTTCACCTACTCGGCGACGAAGGCCGCGGTCCACAACATCTCCAAGAACCTGGCGCGCGAGTGGGCGCCGCAGCGCGTGCGCGTCAACACGCTGGTGCCGGGATTCTTCCCGGCGGAGCAGAACCGCAAGATCTTCAAGCCCGACCGCGTGGCCAGCATCATGGGGCGGACGCCGATGGGGCGCTTCGGCGAATCCGCCGAGCTCGTCGGGGCGACGCTCCTGCTTGCGGGCGAGCGCGCGGGCTCGTTCATCACCGGGGCGGAGATCGTCGTCGACGGCGGCTTCAATGCGATGAGCATCTGAACGGCCGTAAGCGATGAAATCCATAAACCGCTTTTTGCTCCGGAATGGCCTCATCATCTCCCGCAATCCCTGCATCAGCCCGGATTTCTGCCTCGATTGGCCGGCGCTCAAGGCCCGGCTGATCGGGGAAGGCGCGGGGGGGCCGGCACCCTGGCCCAAGTCGCGGTTCGAGACGGCCGCGGGCGCGTGGACGCTTGTCGAGGATGAGGGCAGCGGCGACTGTGCGTGGCGGCTTGAGGCTGCGGGAGGCCCGGGCCCACCCTCAGGGCTTGTGGACGGCGCCGCGGCGGGCTCCGGGACGTCGTATTTCCCCTGCACATGGGATAACCTGCTGCGCCTCAAGAACCTCGTGCAGGAGCATGACCCGGCCTCGACGATATTCCCGAGGGGGGACGGCCCGCTCGGCCGCGGCACGCTCGGGGTGGGGGCCCGTTTCACCACGCTCCACTGGCCGGCGGTCGAATGGGCGATGAGCGCCCTCGACCTGGGGGTGACCGCGAACCAGAACAGCATCCCCCGCGAGCTGGTGTACGATGTCGACGCCATGCTCGAGGGCCGCCTCGAGTCCGTCCCGTTCGCCTTCATCGGGACCCAGGTGCCTGAGGGCCACCAGGGCCAGAGCGTCGAGGGCATGAGCCACGGCTGCGTGCTGTCGAAGCTCAGGACCGGGTTTCACCGACGCAGGATCGCCTGGAGCTTCAATGCAGACCACCAGCCGATCGGGGGCGCCTTCGACGGACGGGAGGACGCGCTCGTGAGGGGATGCCTCCTGGCGAGCTACATCACCTTCGACCTGTCGCCCGAGCTCTCGCTGGGGCGCCCCGCCCGCCCGGAGGATCTCGGGGAGGGCGTGGCCGCAAGGGTGCGCGCCCGGGTCGCCGCCGCGGGAGTGGCGCTGGATCCCGGGGCGTTCACCTCGCTCCTCTGCGGGGTGTGGCCCGCGATGAAGAAGATGAAGCGCCGTGACAAGAAATACGGCGCCGCCCGCGCCCGGGCGTTCACGACAGGGGCCGGGCGGCGCTACCTGCGCGAGCTCTCGATAGACGAGCTGCCCGGGCTGACCGCCCCGGAGACCACCGCGGTCATGCTCGCCCTCTGCGAGGAGCTCGGGATGGCGGTTGATTTCGTCGCGCCGGCGTTCGGCTTCCAGAAGAACATGCCCCATCCCGACAACGCCGGGCTGCGCCGGCTCGTCGAACGGCAGTGGGCCGTGGTCCGGCAGTTTGGCGCGGGCATCGGGTTCCACTCGGGCTCGGGCAAGTCGGCGGAGAACTACCGGGTCATGGGCGAGGTGACCGGCGGGCGCCTCGAGATAAAGACCAGCGGACGCTACACCTACGAGATGGGCGCCGCGCTCTCCCGCTCGGAGGACCCCGGGGACCAGGCGCTCTGGCGCGACTGGCACCGCTTCGCGGTCGAGCTGGCCCTTGCCGGGGCGTTCAGCGCGGACCCCGCGGAAAGGGGGGCCGCGCGCGCATTTGTCGCGGGCACCCTCGACAAGGCCGGGAAAAGCTCCGACGTATTTGATTCGCCCGGAAGCTGCCGGAGGGCCGTGGAGGCGCTGGCACCGAGCCCCGAGCACATGATCTTTTTCGAATACAACTTCCTCTTCGTGCTCGCGGCAGGCGGGCGCGCGGACAAGGCCGCCCTCGGCGACCACTCCCCGGCGGGCTACGCCCAGCGCGCCCGCTTCTATGCCATCAGCCCCGGTGCGCGCCTGCTTTACGCCAAGGGCGTCGCCGGCTACATCGTGTTCCTGGCCGAGCACACCGGCCTCGCGGCGCCCGTGCGGTGCGCCGCCGCCCGGAGCCTGCTGGACCGCATCCAATCCTACGGCGAATTCCTGGGCGAGATCTCCCGATGAGAACCTTCATCCAATACGACTTTCTGCTGCATTCGGACGCCGCGTGCGCCCTGTACCGCGACTATGCCCGGGGCGAGCCCATCTACGACTACCACTGCCATGTGCCGCCCGAGCAGATCGCCGCCAACCACCAGTTTGCCGATCTCTCGGAGATCTGGCTCGGGGGCGACCACTACAAGTGGCGGGCGATGCGCGCAAACGGCGTCGACGAGCGCCTCTGCACCGGCGACGCGTCGCCGCGCGAGAAGTTCGACGCCTGGGTCGCGACCGTCCCGCACACGCTCTGCAACCCCCTCTACCAATGGTCGCACCTGGAGCTGCTCCGGTACTTTGGAATCCGGGCGCCGATCAGCGCGGCGACTGCCGACATGATCTGGGCCGGGGCAAACGAGAAGCTGCCGTCCCTTCGCGTCCACGACATCCTCGCGGCCAACCGCGTCGCCGTCGTGTGCACCACGGACGACCCCGCCGACTCGCTGGACGCCCACGAGAGGATCAGGCGGTCCGGGCTCAAGACGCGCGTGTACCCGGCGTTCCGGCCCGACAGGGCCCTTGGCGTCGGGAACCCGGCGGCCTTCAACCCGTGGGTGGAGCGCCTGGCCGGGGCGGCGCGCGCGGCCGTGCGCACCTTCGACGACTTTGTCGGCGCCCTCCGGACGAGGCACGAGGACTTCCACGCGATCGGATGCCGCCTCTCGGACCACGGCATGGAGGCCGCCCTGGCCGAGCCGTGCAGCCATGCGGAGGCCGCGGCGGTCTTCAAGGCCGCGCGCGAGGGCCGGGCGGCCAACCCGGGCGACGCCGCCAAATTCGGGTCGTACCTGATGCTTGAATTCGGCCGGTGGGACGCCCGGCGCGCCTGGACGAAGCAGCTGCATCTCGGCGCCATCCGCGGCGTCAACTCGCGGCTCCTGGGTCGCCTGGGTCCCGACACGGGCTTCGATTCCATAGGCGATTTCCCGCAGGCGCGCTCCCTCGCGCGATATCTTGACTCCCTGGACGAGACCGGGGAGCTGCCGCGCATGGTCCTCTACAACGCCAACCCGTCCGACAACTACGTCTTCGCGAGCATGGCCGGGAACTTCCAGGAGGGCCCCGCGGCCGGCAAAATCCAGTTCGGAAGCGGCTGGTGGTTCCTCGACCAGAGGGAGGCGATGGAATGGCAGCTCGGCGCCCTCGCCAGCATAGGCCTGCTGAGCCGCTTCGTCGGCATGCTGACCGACTCGCGAAGCTTCATGAGCTACCCGAGGCATGAATACTTCCGGCGCGTGCTCTGCAATTTCCTCGGCGCCCAGGTCGAGCGGGGGGAGCTTCCCTCGGATCTCAGGCTCGTCGGGGAGATGGCGCGGCGCATCTGCTTCGCAAACGCGCGCGACTACTTCGGACTCGAGCTCGACCCGGCATTTGCCGTCGGGGCGCCCCGAAGGCGGGTCAGGCGAACGCCTTGTTGAGCATCTCGGCCGCCCACGGCGGGGGGCGCACCGGACGGCCCTCCCGGTCGACAAACGCGTGAAGGGTGCTTCCGGTGGCGAGGAGCTCCTCGCCCCTGCGGACCTCATACTCGATGCGGATCCTGAGCAGCGGGCGCTCGCGCACGGTCGAGGTGACCTCCAGCGTGTCGTCGTAGACGGCGGGCCGCAGGAATTTCGCGGCGACCTCAAGGACCGGCAGCCGGAAGCCCTCCTCCTCCAGCTTGCGGTACGAAACCCCTATCTCCTTCAGGAGCGTCGTGCGGCCGACCTCGAACCATGGAAGGTAGTTCGCGTGGTAGACGATGCCCATCATGTCGGTCTCGGCGTACCGGACCGTCACCTGCGCGCGCGATTGGATCATTCGCCGGCCCCAACCTTGGCGAAGAGGGTCGAGGCGTTCTCTTTCCAGCAGTTGCGCGCGGCCCATACGCGGCCCGCGTCGCCGAGTTGGCTGCGCAGGGGGGCGTCGTGGATCAGCTTTTCAAACGCGGCCGCCAGCTCCGCGGGGCGGTCGGGCGTCACAAGCAGTCCCGTCACGCCGTCCCTGACGGCCTCGGAGACGCCGCCGACCTTGTGGGCCACGATCGGCAGGCCGTGGGCGGCCGCCTCCAGGTAGACGAGGCCGAACCCCTCCACGCTGTCCCCGTGGTTGATGCTGGTCAGCGCGAAGATGTCCGACCGCTCGTACACCTCGGCGAGCTCCTCGTCGGGAATGTTGCCGAAAAAGCGCACGGTGAGCGCGGGGTCCCCGGCCGCCATCGAGCGCAGCCGGTCCTCGTAGTTGCCCTTGTTTCTCCCGCCGACGATCCAGTACTCGATCCGGCTGCGGACCTCGGCGGGAAGCATCTGCAGCGCTTGGAGCGTGATCACCTGTCCCTTGCGCGGATGCAGGCGTCCGACGGTAAGGACGACGATCTTGTCCGTGGGGCGCGCCGCGCGGGGGGGGACGACGGCAAAGTCGGAGCGGAGCGCGCCCGGCGTCAGGAAAATCTTGTCCGTGGCGTGCGGGAAGCGCTCAAGGAGGAGCTCCTGCGTGTAGGTCGTCAGCGTGCTGACACGGGTCGCATGGCGGATCAGCCTGCCCGCGAGCCACCGGCGTATCGGGCTGCGCGCGAACCGCAGGATCTCGGTCCCGTGGAAGGTCAAGACAAGGCGCTTCGGCCGGAATGCCTTGAAGAACTGCAGCAGCATCATGGTGAGCATCGGACCCGGCTCCGGAAGGTAGACCGTCGCATTGCGCAGCTGCCGCCGCGAGGCGACCAGCTCGCAGGCGAGCTTGAACTGGCAGATGAGGTCGTGGGTTCCCTTGAGCGGGAGCCGCCGCATCCGAAACGGCCAATCCTTCTCGACGGCGGGTGACGCCGACTGGGCCCAGACCTCGACATCGTACCCAAGGATGGCCGACGCCCTCGCGATCTCCTCGGCGAACGTCGCTATCCCCCCGCTGACGGGGTAGAACTCATGGGTGATGAGGAATAGGGGCGAGGACGGCTTGGCGGATGAAAGATCGCTCATTTCCCGGGTAGGGTGTTCATAGCGTAATCTTGTCGAAGCTGGGCATTCAAGCCCAGTTACGGTCAATCTGGGGTGTCGTTGGTTCCCTCGAAATGTGCAAACGACGGCGTTTCCACGTCACGTATGCGCCAAGAAATGGGTTTACTTTATCGGCCACCGCAACATACAAAGAGCGACAGATGTCCGAATTAAGCCAGTCCACAAGTTCCTCGAACAAGCCGTTTCCGCTTGCCTCCAAGCCCTTTGCGCCAGACGACGAGGCGGCACTCAGGGAGGCGCTGAAGCGCTGCTCACCCTCAACTTTCGAGGCGGCGGTGCAGTTCCGGAAAACCGGCAACGCCGACCATATGCCGGCGGTCGTAATCGGGGTGATCGAGCGCTTCGTGGAGCCCGACCTCCGGGCCAAGCTCAAGGACGCGGACGACGACCTCCGCCTGATCGAGGACCTCGGCATCGATTCGCTCACGATGATGGAAATCGTCATCCTGGTTGAGGACGTGCTCCAGCTGACGATCAACAACGACGAGCTGCGCAACCTGCGCACCGTCGGCGATGTCAAGACCTTCATTGACTGCAAGATCCGCGGCCTCCCGCTGCCCCGGCCGACGAAATTCCTGCCGATTGAGCACATCGGCGCCGTGATGCCGGTCCAGCCCCCGTTCCTTTTCCTGAACGAGGCTTCCGTGAGCTCCACGGGCGCCAACGGCAAATACAAGATCACGGGCCAAGAGTTCTTCCTGCAGGGGCATTTCAAGGACAATCCCGTGATGCCGGCGTCGATCATGCTCGAGGCCCTCGGCCAGCTCGCGGTCCTGTTCCTGCTGGAGGGCGCGCCTGCGGAGCCGGGCAAGGCGATCGGCGCGAACACGATCTATTTCACGGGATGCGAGGGCGTCCGCGCGCACCGCATGTGCAAGCCGGGCGACATCCTCACGCTTTCGATCAAGCCGAAGCGGATGAAGATGCCCCTCGCGACCTTTGAGGGCGCGATCCGGGTGGGCCAGGAGAAGGCGGTCATCGCCGAGGATATCACTCTCACATTTGCCTACGTCGAATCAGCGGTCGCGCCGCCCGCGGTCAATGGCGCGGCCCTCCCCGTTTCCGACAGCGACAATTCCGCCAACCCGCCACTGCGGGTGGCATTTAACGCCTGATTGACCGAATTGTGACGTTTGTCACGATGGGCCGGGCAGCCCTGCCTTAGCGCATGCCCAGAGTCTTCATCACAGGTCTCGGTTTTGTCACCAGCATCGGCAACGACGCCGCCACTGTTGCGGGCAACCTGCGCGCCCAGCGCCATGGTTTCGAGCTATACCCGCCGTTCCAGAAGCCCGACATCCCGTGCAAGGTGGTGGGGACGATCAAGGGCTTCTTCACAGATTCCGTCGACCCCGAGGACTGGACGTGGCCCGCCGCCTATGAGATCAAGCGCGAGACGATCCGCTCGATGGCCCCGCACGGGCTTTTCGCCCACTGCGCCTTCCTCCAGGCGATAGCGGACGCGCGCCTCGGCGAGGCCGACATCTCGAACAGCGACACGGGCCTTTTCGCGGCGTCGGGCGGCTCGCCCATGCTGACCTACTACCATCACGACCGGATGCTCAAGCTCGGCCCGGCGCGCTGCTCGCCGCTCGGCATCGTCGCCTCGATCGTCGGCACGCTCAATTTCAACCTCGTGGCGGCCTTCCGGATCCAGGGCGCCTCGAGTGGGTTCTCGTCCGCGTGCGCCTCGTCGGCCCACGCGATGGCCTACGCCTTCGAGGAGATCTCCCTAGGCCGACAGAGCCGGATGTTCGTCGTCGGGGGAGAGGACGGCAACCGCGACGCGATCCTGCCCTTTGCGGGCATGAGGACGCTCTCGCTCCAGACCGACCCCGACATCGCGTCCCGCCCGTTCGACGCCGCCCGCGACGGATTCGTGGGCACCGGCGGCGGCGTTGTCGTTGTTCTCGAGAGCGAGGCGGAGGTGGCCCGCCGCGGCGTGGCGCCCTACTGCGAGCTCCTCGGCTGGGGGCAGGCCTCGGACGGCTACAACGTGGCGATCTCCCATCCCGACGGGACGGGCTCGCGCATGGCGATGGAGAACGCGTTCGCCTCGACCCGGACCAGGCCCGAGGACGTGGATTACGTGAACGCGCACGCCACATCCACCCTCATCGGCGACGTATCGGAGGCGCGCGCCCTCAAGTCGGTTTTCGGCGAGAAGGGGGTCCGGCCCGCGATCTCCAGCACGAAGGCGCTGACCGGCCACGGCCTCTCGCTCGCCGGCGCCATGGAGGTCGGCTTCTGCGCGCTGGTGATGCGCGAGGGGTTCATCCCGGGATCGGCGCACATTTCCAGGCTCGATCCCGCCTGCGAGGGGCTGAACATCGTTAGCGCCACGCTTCCCGGCAGGCCGCGGGTCGTGCTGAAGAACAGCAGCGGGTTCGGCGGGGCGAACGTGGCGCTGATCATGAAGACCGCCTGAATGCGACGCCTGAACTCACTGCACGGCGCGGCGTTCGTTTCCGGCGCGAGCAAGGGGCTCGGCCGGGAGTTCGCGCTCATGCTCCTGGGCGAGGGCGTACGCGTCTGGGGCACCTCGAGGGACCCCTCGCGCCTTGCGGACCTGGCCGCCGCGCACCCCGGGGCGTTCTTTCCCGTGGCCCTCGACCTCGCCGACCCCGGCGGCGCACTCAGGGCCTTCGCCGCGGCATCCGAGGCGGCGGGAGGGGGATTTGACCTTGTCGTGAACAACGCCGGCTACGGCGTCTTCGGTGAGTTCGCCACCGTCGAGTCCTCCGTTTGGCGCGCCCAGGTCGGGGAGATGCTCGGGACGGTCCTTGAGCTCAGCCACGCGGCGTTCCGCTCCATGCGCACCCGCAACCGCGGCTGCCTCGTTCACATCTCGTCGATCGCCGCCGAGTTCCCGATTCCGCTCATGAGCGGCTACAACGTCGCCAAGGCCGGCCTGTCGGCCCTCAGTGAAAGCTTGATGTTTGAGTCGCGCGGCACAGGGATCACCATCATCGACTTTCGTCCAGGGGACTACCAAACCGACTTCAACCGAGCCATGCAGACGGATTCCTCCTCCGAAACCGCGCGCCGCGCCTGGTCGGCGCTTGAGGCGACATTCGCCGGCTCGCCCGAGCCCCGGCGCGCGGCCCTCGACCTGAGGCGGGCTCTCCTTGCGAACCGGAGCGGCGTCGTTCGCTCGGGTTCCCTGTTCCAGGCGCGCCTCGCGCCGCTCCTGGCGCGCCTCTGTCCCGCGTGGGCGATGCGCCGGGGCATCGCGCGCTACTTTGGGCTCTGATCGGCAGCGCCGCCCCCAAGCATGTCCAAGATCCGAATCCTAGTCCTGACCTCGAGCACCGGCGGCGGGCACGACGCCCGCGCGGAGGCCTTCGCGGACTGGTGCTTCCTGCTCTACCGGCACGACGTCGACGTCCGGATCGAGCAGATGCTGGAGAAGTCGTCCGTCTTCAACCGGGCGGGCGTCAATTTCTACAACAAGATCCAGGCGAGCGCCCCCTGGGTGCACAAGGCGTTCTACGCGTTTGTCGAGCTTCAGAGCATCCTGAACAAGGACTCCGTCTCGCTCGGGAGGCGCTACTACGTGAACGTGCTCAAGGAATACAGGCCGCACCTTGTCCTCAGCGTCCATGACTGCCTCAACCGCGGCTATTTCCAGCTGGCGCGCAGGATCCTCGGCCCGGACAACGTCATGTGCGCCACGTACTGCGGCGAATTCTCGGGAGGGTGGGGATACTCGCGCAACTGGATCGAGCCGTCCGCCGACATGTATTTCTCGAGGACGGCCACCGCGCAGGACTACGCGATCAAGAAGGGCATACCCCCGGAGAAGGCCCGCGTGCGCGGCTACCTCATGCATCCCCGCGCCCATTTCGAGGTCATCGCGCCGCACGACCGGGGGGCGTTTCGGGAGGAGAACCTCGGGCTTCGCCCCGACCTCTTCACCGTGTTCCTGGCCACCGGCGGGAACGGCGCCAACAACCACTTCGACCTGCTTCCGACGCTCGTGAAGTGGGCGGACCACTGCCAGGTGATCGTGATCTGCGGGCGCAACAAGCAGGCGTTCAACGACCTCGTGCACTGGCGCGCGAGCCATCCCGAGCTCAACTGCTACATCGACGGCTACTCGGAGATCGTTCACATGCTGATGCAGGTGAGCGACGTCATCGTCACGCGGGGCGGGACGACGACCTGCGCCAAGGCCCTGCACTTCAAGTGCCCGATCATCTTCAACGCGTCGGGCGGGATCATGCCCCAGGAGGAGCTCACCTGGAAATACCTGCGAAACGGCGCCGCCTCGGACAAGATCGAGGGGGGCGAGGACTTTGACCGGATCATCAGCGCCTGGTTCTCGGATCCGAACGCCTACATCCGGATGCGGGACAACTTCCTGAGGCTCCGCTACGAGGAGGACCCGACGATACTGATCGACGAGCTGGTGGGGCTCGCGGCGAAGGTGTCGGACGACAAGCCCGTCCGCCTGCCGTTCCGGCCGCATGCCGTCGCGCCGTTCAGCGGGGTTTTGTGATCTCCGCGAATGCCGTGACGACCGGCCGGCCCAGGTTGTAGCACCAGTTCTCCGGGGAAAAGTCGGGCCTGTTGCGCTGCGAGGTCACGGGAAAGGGGGCGAAGAGCCGCTCGAGCTCGGACTCGGAGAAGTACCGAACGCCGCTGGCGAAGGGGGAGGGCTCGGGGGCGCAGTCGGTGGTGACCAGCATCCGGCCCCCGGGCGCGAGCGCGCGGTACATCTCGGAGAGGCCCCGCTCGACGTTGGCGATGTGCTCGATCACCGAGAGGGCCACGATGCAGTCGAACGAGGCGTCGGGGCACGAGAGCCGGGTCAGGTTGAGGTTCCTCACGGGAACGCCCGCCCGGCGGTAAACCCCGAGCCAGGCGAAAAAGGGGGCCTCCTGCGCCTTGGCCGGCGCGAGCCCGAGGCGCCGCTCGGCGCTCTTTGCCATCCGCCTCCAGATGAGGTCCGAGGCGGTGACGCGGTACCCGCCGGCCGCGAGCGCAAGCGGCAGGTAGGTGTTGAACGAGCCCGTGTCGAGGACGCTCGAGCCCATGGGCACCGACCGGATCGACTCGAGCACCCTTGCGAGCTCCCAATCCCGCATGCGTATCGGGTGGGGGTAGCCCGCCCCGACAAACCGGCGAACGGTTTCGTCATAGCGGGCGAGGAGGTCGGAAACGTCGGATGTGAGCTCGTTCCGGCGGAAGAAATTCATCAATGCGGATTGGACCGCATCAGAGGGCCACGATCCGCGCGAGAGAAAAAGCGGCGCCCGCCGGACGCGACGAAGAATCTTTCCGGCGGGGCGTTTGCCGGTCTACAGTCGCCCGGATTTGAACACCCAGGCAACCGCAGTCACGTACCTTTTCACGACCTTCCCGAAGACCACCGAGATGTTTCTCCAGCGGGAGGTTGCGGCGCTCAAGGGAAGGGGGATTCGCCTCAGGATCCACTCGATGTGGGGAGGAGGGGGCGCGTTCCGGGGGATCGAGGTGGAGACATTCAACAAGTGGAGGCTACTCGAGCTTCTCTGGCTGATTCCCTACGAGTCATGCCGGCGTCCCGGCGTCCTGCGCCAGCTGCTGCGCGGGCTGGCCTCCCGCCGGCCCCCGTCGTGGATCAATTTCTGGGAAAACATGCTGGGCGCCGGCTTCGCGTGCGTCTACGCGCGCTCGTACCGCAGGAACCCCCCCGGGCTCATCCACGCGGCCTGGAGCGGGGCGCCCGCCACCGCGGCTTGGCTCCTGTGGCGGTTGGACGGCCACCGTTTCACGGCCGGCGCCCACGCCTATGACATATTCGAGCACGGCGGCGACTGGTGGCTCAGGGAGAAGCTGGAGGCGGCCGTGTTCGTCCACACCTCGACCGAGCTCGCCCGGGACGCCCTCATCGAGCGCGGCGTCCCGGCGGAGAGGATCGTGTGCATCCGAAGCGGGCTCGACCGGCTCCCGGCGCTGAAGCCCCTGCGCGCGTCGCGCGTGCCGCTGCACGTTCTCTCGATCGCGAGGCTCGTCGAGAAGAAGGGGCTGGACCGCCAGCTGCGGATCTATGCCGCGCTCAGCGCGGCGGGAGTCGCGTTCACCGCGCGCATCGTCGGCGACGGCCCGCTGCGCCAGAGGCTAGAGAAGCTCGCCGGGCACCTCGGCGTGGCGGAAAAGGTGACCTTCGTCGGGCAGGTGGCCCCCCACGAGGTCTGGGAGCACCTGGCCTGGTCCGACGTCCTGCTCCACACGGGAGTGGTCGCGCCGAGCGGCGACCGCGACGGGCTCCCGAACGCCATCGCCGAGGCCATGGCCGCCGGCGTTCCCGTCGTTACCTCGCCGGCCGCCGGCACGACGGAGGCCGTCAGCGACGGCGCAACCGGGGTCGTGCTTCCCGTCGACCGGCCCGAGGCCTGGGTCGAGGTGCTGCGTCGCCTTTCCTCGGACGACGCGTTCTGCGAGTCATTGAGGCATCCGGCCCGCAGCTGGGTCGAGGCCAACTTCGACGTGAGGGCGAACACCGATCGCCTTCTCAATCGGCTCGAGGCGGCCGCCGCCCGATGATCTTCTTCGACACGACGGAGGTGTCGTCCTGGCGCCACGAGTCGGGGCTCGCGCGGGTCAGCCGCCGCCTGCTGGCCGAGCTGGGCGGCGCGGCGACGGAGGCGCGTTGGCCGGGGATGCGGTCGGTTCCGGGCGCGGCCGACTGGGTCCTGACGTCCGAGCTCTTCTCGGAATTCGAGCGGCCCGGATTCACCGCATTCATTGAGGAGCGCCGCTGCAGGCTCACAGCCGTCTACCACGACGCAATCCCGATCAGGCTCCCGGAGATAACCTGGCCGAGGAGCGTCGAGCGGCACCCGGGCTACATGAAACTCCTCGCGCGATTTGACCACGTGTGGGCCGTGTCGGCGGCGAGCCGGGAGGAGCTGCTGGGCTTTTGGAAATGGCAGGGGGTCGCGCACCCGCCCCCGGTCGATGTCCTGCCCCTGGGGGCGGACGGGGCGGGGATCCCGCGCTCATCCGGGCCGGCCCCAGGGCGGGGAGGACCGGGGGCTCCCAGGATCGTCTCGGTCGGGATCCTCGAGCCGAGGAAGAACCAGGCGATGCTCCTTGACGCGTGCGAGGCCCTGCGGCGGGAGGGCCTCGAGATGGAGCTTCACCTTGTTGGGCGGGTGAACCCGCATTTTGGCGGGCCGATCGCGAGGCGGGTGGGGGAAATGCGGGCCAGCTGGCCCGGGCTCAGGCATCATTCAGACATGGGTGACGCGGCGCTTGCCGACCTAGTGCGCACGGCCCGGGCCACGGCGCTTGCCTCGATCGCCGAGGGCTGCGGGCTGCCCCTGCTCGAATCCCTCTGGATGGGGGTCCCCTGCGTCTGCAGCGGAATCGCCTCCCTCGTCGAGAACGCCGCCGCCGGTGGCTGCGCGGTCGTGGACGGGAACGACGTCGAGGGATGGAAGGCCGGCCTGCGCCGCGTGCTTACGGACGACGCGTTCCATGCGCGCCTCTCTTCCGAGGCCACGAACCGGCCGCTTCCCACGTGGGCGGGCGCCGCGCGCCTGCTCCGGGAGGCCCTCCAGGGCCCGCTATAGCTTCTTCGCCGCGTACGCCATCGCGGCCGCTATCTTCTCAAGCTGCTCGTCGGTGTGCATCGCCGAGACGGCGGTCCGGATCAGGTCCTTGCCCGCCGGCACGGCGGGCGACGTCGCCATCACGGTGAATATCCCCTTTTCGAGGAGGGCCTTCCAGAAAGGGTAGACGCGCTCCTTGGAGCCGAGGACGATGGGCACCGCGGGGGTTTCGCTGTCCCAGGTGTCGAAGCCGAGCCCCTTGAGCATGGCGCGGTACTTCTTCGTGTTCGCCCAGAGCTTTTCGAGGTGGTCTGGCTCGGACTGCATGATTTCCAGGGAGGCCTGGGCGCACGCGGCCTGGCTCGGGCTGATGGCGGCGCTGAAGATCGTCTGCTTCGAATGGGTGCGCAGGAACTCGACCACGTCGTTCGAGGCGGCGACGAACCCCCCCGTGCTCGCGAGCGACTTGGAGAGGCTCCCGCAGATCACGTCGACTTGGTCGTTGAGCCCGAAGTGATCGACCGTCCCGCGCCCCTGGCGGCCGAGGACTCCGAATCCGTGCGCGTCGTCAAGGACCGTGAAGCAGCCGTGCTCCTCGGCGATCTCGGTAAGCTCGGGAAGCCGGGCGATGTGGCCCTCCATGGAGTAGACGCCCTCGATGACCAGCATCTTCGGCGACTGCGGATTGGCCGTCGCGATCACCTCCCTGAGGTCCTCGGGATTGTTGTGGGAAAAACGCTCCACCGTGGCGTTCGACAGGCGGATACCGTCCCACAGGCAGGAGTGCACGTTCTTGTCCGCCAAGATGACATCGCCCTTCTGAGCGAACGCGGCGACGCTGGCGAGGCACGACAGATAGCCGGCCGCGTGGATGTGGCAGGCCTCGCGCCCCAGGAATGCGGCTATCTTCTGCTCAAGCTCGACATGGTACGTCCTCGAGCCGTTCGAGGGCCTCGCGCCCGTCGTGCTGGTCCCCCACTTGAGCAGCGCGGCGCGCCCCGCCTCGACAACCTTCGGGTGGAATGAAAGCCCGAGGTAGTCGTTGCTTGAAAGCATGATCATTTCGCGGCCATCCAGGCGGATGGTCGTGCCCTTCTGGGCATCCATGGCGTGGTAGAAGGGAGCGTACCGCAGCCGCATCTTGGTCGAGTAATCGTCGGTGCAGCGCCCCAAGATGGGCTTCTTATTTTTCAGGAATAGAGTGATCGCCATGCGGGGCTGACGCTAGGTCAGGGGCCGGACTTTGCAAATGCAAATGGAGGGGGTTCGCACCCAGCCCGGAATGCGATAAAACGCCCTTTGGAGGCTACATGCGCATGAAACGCGACCGGCACTTGTTCCGGGCAAAGAGGCCGGCGGGAAGCGATCGCCTTGGGGCCGCCCCGGCCGCGCAATGCCCCTGAGCGCCGATCAATTCAGCAGATACTGCTCCAAAAACAGAATGGTCGAATAGAACTGGTAGTCCACGTTCTGCTTCTTGCTGAACCCGTGGCCTTCGTTCTTTCCCAGCAGCCACCACACGGGCGTCCCGTTCCCGCGGACCATTTTCACCATCTGCTCTGACTCGCTCGCCGGCACCCTGGGGTCGTTCTTCCCCGCGATCACGAACAGGGGCTTCGTGATGTTCTTGGCATTGTTGGCCGGGGCGATCCTTTCCAGGAACTCGCGCATCTTTGGGTCGCGCTCGTCCCCGTACTCCGCGCGCCGCAGGTCCTGGCGGTACCCGGAGGTGTGCTCGAGGAACGTCACCAGGTTCGAGGGCCCGACCACGTCCACGGAACAGCGGATCCGATCATTGTAGTGGGTCGCAACCTCGAGCGTCATGAAGCCGCCGTAGCTTCCGCCCGTGACCATTATCCGGTCGGGATCCAGGTCGGGCTGGGTGTGAATCCAGTCGATCAGGGTGCTGATGTCCTTGTAGGAGCCCTCGCGCAGGAACCCATTGTCGAGCGACACGAAGGTCTTCCCGTATCCGGTTGAGCCACGCACGTTCGGGAAAATCACGGCGATACCCAGCTCGTCCAGCCAGTAGTTATAGCGCCCCAGAAAGCTCGGGCGGTCCTGCCCTTCCGGGCCGCCGTGGATGGAGATCATGACAGGCCTCTTCCCGGCGAATGTCTTGGGGGGACGGGAAAGAAACCCGCTGATGCGAAGCCCATCCCAGCTCTTCCAATGGATCAGCTCCGGCTCGGGCAGCGCGGTTGTATTGAGGCCCCCGGTCTCGCTCGTGGTCCATCGCTCGACCTTGCCGGACTCGACATCGAGGGAGAAAACGTCAGAACCCGTCCGCGCGGACGTCAGGTCGAAGGCGATGTCCCTGTTGTTCCTGTGCCAGCTCACCCCGGAAAGGATCCCCTTCGGGAGGTCCGGGAGGCGCATCTCCTTTCCGGAGGCCGTGTCGAGCACGTGCAGGACCCCGTAACCGTCCTCGTTGGAGACGAACGCGATCATCCGGCCGTTGTCGGAGAGGTCGAACTCGTCGACGTCCCATGGAATCGCGCTGCTCAGATACGCGCAGCCCTTCGAGGCCAGGTCGACGTAGGCGAGGCGATGGAACTCGGATTCCTTGTCCGTAGTCACGTAGATCCCCCGGCCATCCTTGCTGAATCGGCCGTCGGAATAATTCACCTTTGCGTCCCCCTTGGGGGTAAGGAGGGTCTTGTCGCCCGAGGCCGCGTCGACCAGATAGAGGTAGCTTTCCTCCACGGAAATGAAGTCCACGGCCAGCAGTTTCCGGCCGTCGGGGGACCAGTCGAGTGCCTGCCACCCGCCGCCATCAAGCTTGGCAACCATGCGGGCCGTCTTCGCGTCCGTCGGGTCCATGGCCCAGATGTCGACGTCGTTTCCATCCCGGCGGGTCGAGCCGAACGCTATCGTGGAGCCGTCCCTGGCCCACACAGGCCCGCTGTTGCGGGACTTCCCATCCGTGAGCAGCGTGACGTCGCCGCTCGCCTGGTCGTGGCGATAAAGCTGGTAGAACTCGCCGCCGCCAACGTCCTTCGTGAAGATGAAGCAATCGCCCCGCGCCGGGTTGAATTTCGCGGAACTGACCGGATCGGGGAAGAAGGTCAGCTGGTAGCGGGCGCCTCCCGGAAATTTCACCGAGTGCAGCTGGGGAACGTCGGCAAAGCGCGTCGATATCAGCATTTCGCGCCTGTCCGGGTCCCAGCTCGCAAACGAGGCGTACCGGATGTTCGTGTACCGCGCAACCGTGGCGGCCAGGGCTGCCGGGACCGGAGGGACACCCTCGGCCTCCAGGTTCTCGTTCGCGGGAATCGTGTCGGCCTGGCCAAACGCCAGCATTTCAAACGAGAGCGCGGCGGCCAGTATGGCGATCCATCTTTGCGCTGACCCCTTCAGCGGGGACGAGATCCTCGGGCGTGGCCCATCGGGGAGATTCTTGTTAGGCACGCGCGTACCGTAGGGTCCGCGGCAAATTCAAGTCAACCGCTCTGACCTCGGAGAGCCGGATGCAAGACAACCGCCTGTCCGGTTTGATGAGGAGGGGTGTGTTCATCGAGTGCCCCTTACTCAACTTTAACTCACGCTTCCAGTAAGTCTCTTGTATCCGCGACAACGACGTAGCCGCGGTGATCTTAAGGCCCACTGAGTACCAAGATGCGCGATCCTCTTATCGGGAAATATTCGGGCTGGCCTTGGCCCGGCCGATTCCGCACTTCGCAGCCCTTGGCATAGGAAAATCCCCAGGATGCCCTGATTTCGGAGGGAGCCTACGGCACCAAACGCGCGTTTCTCATTCGGGTCTCGACGTACCTTGGGCAGCCGATAAATGCTGGGCCAATCAAATGGAAGGAGTGCTTTGCCGATTTTGAACTACTCCCTTCGCGGATGGCGCACTTGGCCAGGTATTGCAGCTCGATTTCTCGTTGGACAGGAAGACGCGATAATCCACCGCACATTTGGATTTCGGTTGGCGATCGTCTTTGTTTGTTTTGGCATCCTCCTTGCGCGCCATATGGGCGCCTACGCGGGAAGTTCCGACACATCCGGCTACATGAACGATGCCCGGCTCTTGGCGTCCGGAGACCTTCATCCGGCGCAACGCGTGGTTGAAGGGGTTCCCCCGGAAGCGTTACCCTTCATGGGATATATTCCGCTGGGATTCCTTCCGCTCGACCACGGAAAAATGTACCCGACTTATGCCATGGGCCTGCCGTTCTTCCTATTGATGGGGTCGGAAGTTTGTGGATGGATCGCTGGACCAAACGTCGTCATGTGGCTTCACGCGATGGCATGCCTCTGGGTGGCGTTTCTCTTGTTTCGAGAGCTCCAATTAGGATCTGAGATGAGTCTCTTGGGCGTTATCCTTCTCGGGTCTAGCGCGCTCTTCCTTTTCATGTCGTTGCAGACAATGAGCGATATGCCATCGACGCTTTGGGCTACTCTTGCCGTGTTAGGCTGCCTGAAGGCCAGGAGACGAATGGGGTGGGCCGTTCTAGCTGGTTTCTGTTTCGGGTACGGAATTCTTGTGCGGCCAACCAGTATACTGATGATTCTCCCGATACTCGCAATCTTCCCGTGGAATCCCAGAAGAGGAATCCTGTTTTGTCTGGGAGGGCTTCCTGTCGCGGTTTTCCTGGGTGTGATGAACAGCGTGTTGTATGGCAAGGTGGTCACGACGGGATATGGCGATTTTTCCGCGCTTTTTGGCACTCGGTATATTCTTCCGACTCTTCACAACTATGTCTCTTCCCTTCCGATCGAGCTCACGCCGCTGGTCATACTCGCACTTGTGTTTCCTTTTCTGGGCAATGGACTGCATTTGTCCGTCCGAATTGGGATCTGTGTGTGGATCGTTACTTTTTTTGCGTTCTACTCGACATACTACTGCACCCAGGACGCTTGGTGGTACCTTCGTTTTGTTCTTCCCACTTATCCTGCGCTGATCGCTTGCATCCTCTTCGCCCTTCAAAGGGTGGCTGTTCTTTGCCCATCTTTTAACGTGATCGGCTGGATCCTTTTGGTCTCTATGACCGCGGCTTGGAACAAGCATTGGGTGTTGAAATTGGCGGCCTTGGACATTGGCTACGGCGAGAAGATTTATCCTGAAACCTGCGAATACATCGATCGCAGCATTCCTCCCAATTCAGTGATCCTGTGCATGCAGGAGAGTGGAGCCATTCTGTATTACACAAAGAATGTCGTTGTGAGGTGGGACTGCATAAGCCGAGAAAACCTGCCAATGCTGGTAGAGTCATGCCGCAAGGCAGGAAGGGGGCTTTACATGGTGCTCTTCCCGTTTGAGGAAGCAGATGCGCTCAAGAAATTCGACCGAGCTCGCTGGCGACAGACGGCGAAAGTTAGATATGTCAGTATCTGGACCTTAGCTGAGTTGCAGTAGGATTGGGAAAATGCGCGAGAGTGCCGTGATTCATTGGAGCGGATGGGTCTGCATTTTTGGTCTCGCGCCCGGCTAGGCGAGAACCGGCGCTCCGGAAAAGGACGCTTGCATCGAGAGTGCGCTATCGCTCATTTGTGCCCATTACGTGTTTCGTCTGACTGAATTTTACTGCCGCAGGGCTGCAGCCCTACGATGGCTGACCTGCTCCCTCCTCGTCGGATACTTTATTTGGAGCATGGCGCTCATGTATATTCCGGGCCGCGGCTTCACCTACCTGATCGAGTTTGGGGAAAGAGGCCACGAGCGCTATCTCCCTGAGGTCCAGGCGATCGACCATTACGAGATTCCTGATTCAGACGGATATGATGGAAAGGCTTACGTTCAAATTGCGATGCGTCCGAACCTGGGGGATCCCACTTTGCACGCTTCAGTGGATGGTTTGGCCTATCGAGCACGCCGGATGCTTTTCCTTTGGTCTGCTTGGCTGCTGGGAGCCGGAAATCCCTCATGGGTAATGGAGGTCTATTCATTACAAAATGTCATTTGTTGGTTTGTTCTGGCTGCGATCCTCCAGCGTTGGTTTCCCCCGGACAACTGGGAGAATGTCCTGCGCTGGGGATTTGTTTTGTTTTCCTTTGGCCTGGTTTTCAGCGCGCGATCGGCGCTCCTTGACGGCCCGAGCCTGCTCTTGATCGCTGTCGCAATGGTGCTTATCGAAAGCAGGAGGCCTTGGCTTGCGACGGCAGTCTTAGGAGTCTCAGGACTCGGAAAGGAGACAAACGTCTTGGCTGGTTTAGCATTGCAGACGCCGCGGGGGTTTAGCGTACGTGGCTATTTGGCATTTGCGTGCAGGGTGGGGCTCGTCGTTCTTCCGCTTTTGCTCTGGGTTGGGTGCATAACTCTCTGGATTGGTAACGGAAAAGATCCAGGGGCTCGCAATTTTGCTCTCCCATTTCACGGTTTCCTATCGAAATTGAAGCTCGACGTTAGCGAACTCGGGCACGAGCGGTACCATTTCACCTCTGTCGCTAAGTTCGATTTCCTCGTCCTCCTGGGACTTGCGTCGCAATTTCTCTTTTTCGTGCTGAGGCCTGATCGCGGGAGCCCGTGGTGGCGATTGGGTATAGGATATGGAATCCTCATGGTTTTTCTCGGCTCAGGTGTTTGGGAGGGATATCCGACGGCGGCTTCACGCGTGCTCTTACCTATGGCGCTGGCCTTCAATGTGCTCGTTCCGCGCGGCCGCGGCTGGCTGATGGTTCTCCTTGCCGGAAATTTAGGCGTTATAAGCACATTTGACCTCTTTCGCCTACCCCCTCGGGCCTCGATGTCTGTAAGCGGGCCGGCCTACCTAAGGCACAACATGACTAGTGGGAAGGATGTCTCAGTAGCTTTTACAAGCGCCAACTGGAGAGGCGCTGAGAGGTCGACCTTCGATTATTGGCGGTGGAGCCAGGGCAACTGCGAGATAGAGGTTTTCAATCCCCAGCCATTTCCCATCCGGGCTGAGATTCACATGGTTCTGCGAACACTTGTAGTCCACAAAATCACCATTTTATTCGGCGATGCCCCAATCTGGAGTGGCGACCTGCAGCGTTCTAAAGGCCAGAAGGTGTCGCTTAACGATCTGGTAGTGAAGCCGGGCAAGAACGTCTTTGTGTTTAGAACGCAAGGGCCATTGGGGTTCAACGCACAACAACAACCGATCGATTTCGGCGTTTGGAATGCTGTGCTCGTTCTTGATGGGAAGTTGTAGTTGCTGCCCGCAGAGGCTGATTCGAAGTTTTCTTGGAAATATTGGCAGTTCTGCTGGTAAGGTTGGCGCATCCCAGATACATCGCGCCAATGATGCAGGCCTTAAGTTTAGGTTCTTCGTTAAATCTCGTGGGTCCCCGAGGGAAGTGATGAAAAGGGGATATGCAGCAAGAAACCGATCGGCATGTGCGGAGTTTTTTCCAGAATTTGCTCGAGTTGAAGGAGCCGTGGC
>Ga0182018_10000709_pt1 | contig 41658 bp, 38 predicted proteins | sample 812P2MmetaG_FD_120490 | JGI IMG/M metagenome (GOLD analysis project Ga0182018, IMG submission 120490) | Permafrost microbial communities from Stordalen Mire, Sweden - 812P2M metaG | ecosystem: Environmental > Terrestrial > Soil > Wetlands > Permafrost | place: Sweden: Stordalen | collected... | reverse complement strand
CTACTACGGGTCGATGGGTGGCCAGCACCTCAACAAGCCGGTCGTGGGCGGGGCTTCCACCCCGGACGGCAAGGGCTACTGGCTGGTCGCTTCCGACGGCGGGGTGTTTAGCTTCGGTGACGCCGCCTTCTACGGCTCCACCGGCAACATCACCCTCAACAAGCCGGTCGTGGGCATGGCAACCTCGCCCGATAGTGCCGGCTACTACCTGGCCGCCTCCGACGGGGGCGTGTTCGCCTTCCCGGATGCTGTCTTCTACGGCTCCCACGGCGGCGTCGCCCTAAACAAGCCGGTGGTGGGCATCTCCAGCTGACCCACCCGCACATCGCTTGTACCAGAGGACCGGGGCGATGCCCCCGGTCCTCTGTCGTTTCAGCGGTGTCCGACCGCTGATGGCGTGTCGGCGGCCCGGTGTCGCCACCGCCGGTGACCCGACCCCTGTCGTGCGTCGTACCATGCAGGCATGAGCGCAGAGACTGGCAGCGACCCGTCGGAGCAGCCACTGGTCGGGCTCAAGCCCCGCAGCTACCAGGTGACCGACGGCCCCACCCGCGCCCCGGCCCGAGCCATGCTCCGGGCGGTGGGGATGACCGACGACGACTGGGACAAGCCCCAGATCGGCGTGGCGTCGTCGTGGAACGAGGTCACCCCCTGCAATCTGCCGCTCGCTCGGCTGGCCAAGCGGGCCAAGCAGGGGGTCCGGGAGGCCGGCGGGTTCCCCCTCGAGTTCATGACCATCGCGGTGTCCGACGGCATCTCCATGGGCCATGAGGGCATGCGGGCCTCACTGGTCAGCCGCGAGGTCATCGCCGACTCGGTGGAGACCATGATGCACGCCGAGCGTTTCGACGGCATGGTCACCCTGGCCGGGTGCGACAAGTCCCTGCCCGGGATGCTCATGGCGGCCGCCCGGCTCAACCTGCCCACCGTCTTCGTCTACGGCGGCTCCATCCTCCCGGGACGGATCGGCGACCGGGCCCTCGACATCACCTCGGTCTTCGAGGCGGTGGGGGCCAACGCCGTCGACGCCCTCTCCGACGAGGAGCTCCGCCTGATCGAGCACAATGCCTGCCCGACCGAGGGTTCGTGCGCGGGCATGTTCACCGCCAACACCATGGCCTCGGTGGCCGAGGCGTTGGGGATGTCGTTGCCGGGGAGCTCGTCGGCCCCCTCCGTCGACCGTCGCCGAGACGACGACGCCTTCGCCTCCGGGCAGGCGGTGGTGGCGCTGCTCCGGTCGGGCATACGGCCGCGCCAGGTGATGACCAAGGAGGCCTTCGAGAACGCCATCGCGGTGACCATGGCCCTCGGGGGCTCGACCAACGCGGTCCTCCATCTGCTGGCCATCGCCAACGAGGCCAGGGTGGACCTGACCCTGGACGACTTCAACACGGTGGCCGCCCGGGTTCCCCACTTGGCCGACACCAAACCCCACGGCAAGTACCACATGAGCGACCTCGACCGGATCGGCGGGGTGCCGGTGGTCCTGGCCGAGCTCCTCGGAGCCGGATTGCTGCACGGGGACTGCCTCACCGTGACCGGCCGGACGATGGCCGAAAACCTGGCCGCTCTGGATCCCCCGGCGCCCGACGGCGACGTGGTCCACGACCTGGGTCACCCCATCCACCGCCAGGGGGGTATCGCCGTGCTGCGGGGGTCGCTCGCACCGCAGGGTGCCGTGGTCAAGGTGGCTGGCCTCGACCAGCTCACCTTCGACGGGACGGCTCGGGTGTTCGACGGCGAGGATCGAGCGCTGGAGGCGATCCTCGCCGGCTCCATCCAACCCAATACGGTGGTGATCATCCGCTACGAGGGACCCAAGGGTGGGCCGGGGATGCGCGAGATGCTGGCCGTCACCGGCGCCATGAAAGGCGTGGGGCGCGGGGCAGACTGCGCCCTGGTCACCGACGGCCGGTTCTCCGGCGGTACCCACGGATTCTGCATCGGCCACGTGGCCCCCGAGGCCGTCGACGGCGGGCCCATCGCGCTGGTTGCCGATGGCGACCGGATCGTGGTGGACGTGAACACCCACACCATCGACCTGGTGGTCGGCGACGAGGAGCTCGACCGTCGTCGCACCGAGCTCAAGCATCCCGCTCCCCGCTACACCACCGGCGTGCTGGCCAAGTACGCGCGCCTGGTCACCGGGGCCGAGCGCGGCGCCATCACCGAGCCCTGAGCCGGTCTGCGGCCGTGGCCTCGTGGGGGGCATTCGCCCGGGCCCATCCCTCCTTCGGTGCGCTGGCCCTGGCCCGTATCGACGGGGAGGGCCTGGTGATGGTGGGCACCCTGCGGCGGAACGGCTGGCCCCGCATCAGCCCGGTCGAGCCACTGGTGCTGGACGGCGAGTTGTACCTCGGGATGATGCACCGGTCGAGAAAGGCCGTCGACCTGCTGCGGGACTCGCGCTGCGTGGTGCACAGCATCGTGCACGACAAGGGGGGAGCCGAGGGAGACGTGAAGGTCTACGGGCGGGCCGTCACCGTGGAGGGGCCTGCGGAGCGAGAGCGGTATTGCCGAGCCCTGGAGGCTCGGATCGGGTGGCGGCCGGAGGGCGAGTTCCACCTCTTCACCGTGGACATCACCGAGGTGGGCTACTTCGCGGTGGCCGAGGGGAACCACCACACCCAGGCCTGGAAGGCGCCCGTGGGCCCGCCCTGACCCGGGCCGCGCCCGGGGCTCCCGGTGGCCGGCCCCCGACGTGCTTGTCGGGACCACCCGGACCATGCCACAATGTCAGCACTATGCGTATCGGCCCGGCACACCAACTGATCACCCTGGTACTCGTTTCGTAGCGCACACGACGCTCTCTCGCCGTGTGCGCTTTCCGACCTCCCTGAGGGGAGGTCGTTTTCATGCCCCGCCACCGGTCTGCGGTCAACCGAATCCAGCAGACCCCGACACCAGACACCGACACCAGACACCGACAACCGACCATCGAAGACAAGGGAGCAACCGATGGAACTGACCGGAGCACAAGCACTGATCAAGAGCTTGGAGATGCAGCAGGTAGAGGTCATGTTCGGCCTCCCCGGAGGCGCCATCCTGCCCGTCTACGACCCGATCATCGACTCGTCGATCCGGCACATCCTGGTGCGCCATGAGCAGGGCGCCGGCCACATGGCCGAGGGCTATGCACAGGTCACCGGCCGTCCGGGGGTGGCCATCGTCACCAGTGGTCCGGGGGCCACCAACATCGTCACGCCCTTGGCCGACGCCTACATGGACTCGATCCCCCTGGTGGTGGTGACCGGTCAGGTGGCCACCAGCGCCATCGGGACCGACGCCTTCCAGGAGAGTGACATCACCGGCATCACCATGGGCATCACCAAGCACAACTGGCTGATCACCGACGGGGCGGACATCCCTCGGGTGGTGGCCGAGGCGTTCCATGTGGCCACCACCGGTCGCCCCGGCCCGGTGCTGATCGACGTGCCCAAGGACGTGGCCATCAAGCCCATGGAGTGGTACTGGCCCGAGCCGTCCGACCTCGACCTCCCCGGCTATCGCCCGCTGACCGAAGGGGACCCCGAGCTGGTGCGCGACGCCGTCGAACTGCTCCTCGCCGCCGAGCGGCCGATCATCTACGCCGGCGGTGGGATCCTCAAGGCCCGGGCGGTCGACGCCTTGCGAGAGCTGGCCGAGCGGACCGGCATCCCGGTGGTCACCACCCTGATGGCCCGGGGTTGCTTCCCCGACTCCCACCCCCTGTGCCTGGGGATGCCCGGCATGCACGGCAACTACACCGCGGTCACCGCCATGCAGCGCTCGGACCTGCTGATCGCCCTGGGCAGCCGCTTCGACGACCGGGTCACCGGCAAGATCGATGCCTTCGCCCCCGAGGCCAAGGTCATCCACGTCGACGTCGACCCGGCCGAGCTGCACAAGGTGCGCCATGCCGACGTGGCCATCGCCGGCGACTGCCGGCTGGTCATCGACGAGATGCTCGACTCCCTCGACGCCCTCGGGCTCCCCCGGTCGGACGCCACTCGGGGCGGATCGGGTGGGGCCCCGAGCGACGCGGTGGCCGGGGCACCGGCGGTGGCCGGGTCGGTGGCGGCGTCGTTCCCCCGCGAGCGGCTGGCCCCGTGGCGTGCCTCGCTCAGCGAGTGGCAGAAGCGCTACCCCCTGGTCTACGACCAACAGGCGGGCGCCGGTGCGCTCAAGCCGCAGTTCGTGCTGGAGACGCTGCGTGACGCCACTCCTGAGGACACCATCGTGGCCTCCGGCGTGGGCCAGCACCAGATGTTCGCCTCCCAATGGTGGCAATTCGACCACCCCTACACCTGGGTCAACTCGGGGGGCCTGGGTACCATGGGGTTCGCCGTTCCTGCGGCCATCGGAGCCAAGGTGGGCCGACCCTCGTCGATGGTGTGGGCGATCGACGGCGACGGGTGCTTCCAGATGACCGCTCAGGAGTTGGTCACCGCCAGCTCGGAGCGGATACCGGTCAAGATCGCCATTCTCAACAACGCCTATCTGGGTATGGTTCGCCAGTGGCAGGAGATGTTCTACGACGAGCGCTACTCCGAGGTGTACCTGTCACCGGACCTGCCCGACTATGTGGGGTGGGCCGAGGCCATGGGGTGCGTGGGCATCCGGGTGGAGTCGGCCGAGGAGGTGGCCCCGGCCATCGACAAGGCCAATGCCATCGACGATCGCCCGGTGGTGATCGACTTCCGAACCGATGCCTTCGAGAAGGTCTATCCGATGGTCGCTGCCGGCGCCTCCAACGACGACATCATCGTGGACCCGTCGCTCACCCGGGACGACGGGCGGTGAGCGTGTACGGCGCCGACAAGCGCCACCACACCCTGACCGTCCTGGTGGAGAACAAGGCCGGGGTGCTGGCCCGGGTGGCCGGGCTGTTCTCCCGCCGTGGCTACAACATCTTCAGCCTGGCCGTGGCCCCGTCCGACAACGAGCGCTTCAGCCGGATCACCATCGTGGTGGACGTGGAGTCGGCCCCACTGGACCAGATCATCAAACAACTCGACAAGCTGATCCCGGTGGTGTCGATCACCGAGCTGGACCCGACCATGGCCCGTGAGCGTGAGCTGCTGATGGCCACCCTCGAGGCCGACCCCGACACCCGTGGGCAGATCATCGAACTGGTCGGGGTGTTCGAGGGCAAGATCGTCGACGTCGGCCACAACCGGCTCACCGTGGCGCTCGAGGGGTCCCCGATCAAGCTGGACGACTTCGAGGACCTGATCCGGGGATACGGGATCGTCGAGATGCAGCGGACCGGTCGGGTGGCGTTGCCTAAGCTGGACCGGTCCGGAGAACAGAGGACCCCGCTCCACGCGGCGCCCGCGATGGGACACGACACGGAAAAGGCAGGTTGACGACGATGGCCACGCTCTATTACGAGAAGGATGCCGACCCGAGCCTCATCGGGAACCGCAAGGTGGCGGTGATCGGCTACGGGTCGCAGGGCCACGCCCATGCCCTCAACCTGTCCGAGAGCGGCGTCGACGTCCGTGTCGGCCTGCGAGCCGGCTCGTCGTCCAGGCAGAAGGCGGAAGAGGCCGGGCTGCGGGTGCTGTCGGTGGCCGATGCCGTCGCCGAGGCCGATGTCGTCATGATCCTGCTCCCCGATACCGAGCAGGCCTCGGTGTACGAGGCGGAGATCGCCCCCCACCTACGAGCCGGCGACGCGCTCTTGTTCGCCCACGGGTTCAACATCCGCTTCGGGCTCATCGCACCCCCGCCCGATGTGGACGTGGCCATGGTCGCCCCCAAGGGCCCTGGCCATCTGGTCCGGCGCACCTACACCGAGGGCGGTGGGGTGCCCTCGCTGGTGGCGGTGTCCGCCGACCCGTCCGGTCACGCCCATGACCTGGCCCTGTCCTACGCCCACGCCATCGGCGCCACCCGCGCCGGGGTGCTCGACACCACGTTCGCCGAGGAGACCGAGACCGACTTGTTCGGCGAGCAGGTGGTGCTCTGCGGCGGCCTGACCGCCCTGGTGCAGGCCGGGTACGAGACCCTGGTCGGTGCCGGGTATCAACCGGAGTCCGCCTACTTCGAGTGCCTCCACGAGCTCAAGCTGATCGTCGACCTGATGTACGAGCAGGGGATCAGCGGCATGCGCTTCTCGATCTCGGACACCGCCGAGTACGGCGATCTCACCCGGGGCCCCCGGGTGATCAACCAGGCGGTCCGCGACGAGATGGGCCGCATCCTGGGGGAGATCCAAGACGGCACCTTCGCCAAGGAGTGGGTGGCGGAGAACGCCGAGGGTCGGCCCAACTTCACCGCCCTGCGCCAGGCCGGGTTGGACCATCCCATCGAGAAGGTGGGGGCCCAGCTCCGCGACATGATGCCATTCGTCACCGCCGGGAGGCAGAAGATCCAGGATGTCTCCGGAGGCTGAGCCTGGGCCCGGTGTGCCTGCGGTTCCCGATGTGAAGGTGGATGCGCTCGAGCCGACCTTCCGGCACCTCGATGATCCCGACCTCGGCTACCAGCAGGTGAAGGCGGTCCGCAATGCCGACGGATCGACCTCGTCGGTGTGGGAGAAGTGGCTGGCCTTCTCGCCCGACCCGCCGTACCTCTCGCTCCACGCTCGTTGGGACCCGGGGATGGTGATCCGCCGTCACGGGCACTTCAGCCCCCACGTGATCTTCGTGACCAGCGGGGACATGTGGTGCGGCGACCGCCACTGCCCGACTGGCACCCACGTGGAGCTCCCCCTCGGTGCCGCGTTCGGGCCGTTCGTGGCCGGACCTGAGGGGACCGAGCTGCTCGAGGTGATGATGGGCGACCCGCGGTCGTGGGGAGACGACCCCGACGCCTTCCAGCGTGCGCTGCAACGACAGGGCGCCGAGGCGCTCCCCGATCCCCCCATCGACCTGCCCGACTGGCTCGAGGACCTCCGTTCCCGCTGGGTGGTCGACGGCGAGCAAGCGGCCGAGTCGTGAGCAGCCCGGGCCGGCCCGGGCCGGCTCAAGGGGCCAGGGCACCCACCACGTAGTTGATGCAGGCGCACAACGAGGCAACGTCGTCGGGCTCGATCGCCGGGAACATGGCGATGCGCAACTGGTTCCGCCCTAGTTTCCGGTAGGGCTCGGTGTCCACGATCCCGTTGGCCCGCAGTATGGCGGCCACCGTGGCCGCGTCGATGGCGTCGTCGAGGTCGATGGTGCCGACCACGTGGCTGCGATCCTGCTCCCGGCGCACGAAGGGCGTGGCGAAGTCGGAGCCCTCGGCCCAGGTGTAGAGGATCTCGGACGACTTGTCGCACCGCCCGGAGGAGAACGCCATGCCGCCGTTGTCGTTGAACCAGGCCACCTGGTTCTCGAAGAGGAAGATGGTGGCCAGGGCGGGAGTATTGTAAGTCTGGTCGAGCGTCGAGTTGTCGAGGGCGATGGCCAGGTCCATCGACGCCGGTACCCAGCGCTTGGTGGCGGCGATGGCTCGGATCCGGTCCTGGGCCGCCGGCGAGAGCAGGGCCACCCACAGTCCGCCGTCCGAGCCGAAGCACTTCTGAGGGGCGAAGTAGTAAACGTCGAACTCCGCTGGAACGACCGGCAGCCCACCGGCCCCTGAGGTGGCGTCCACCGCCACCAGGCCTCCTCCCTCGTGGGGCAGGCGGGCACCGTCCGGTCGGAGGATCGGCATCATCACCCCGGTCGACGTCTCGTTGTGGGTGAGGGCGTACAGGTCGATGTCGTCGCGGGCCACCGGGGTGGGGTGGGTCCCCACATCGGAGGCGATGATCTCCGGCTCGTCGAGGTGCGGGGCGCCGGCGGCGGCGGTGGCGAACTTCGAGGAGAACTCGCCGAAGGTCAGATGCTGGCTCTTGCGGTCGATGAGGCCGAAGGTGGCCGCGTCCCAAAAAGTGGTGGTGCCCCCGTTCCCGAGGGCCACCTCGTAGTCCTCGGGGAGCGAGAAGAGGTGGCGGAGCCCGGCCCGGAGGCTTCCCACCACCGACTTGACCGTTTTCTGCCGGTGGCTCGTCCCGAGGAAGTGACCGGCCCGGGCCGACAGGTCGGCGATGGCCTCGGGGCGCACCTTGGAGGGGCCCGAGCCGAACCGCCCGTCGGCGGGGAGCAGGTTGTCCGGAATCGTGATGTCAGGAGTGTCGGTCACGTATGGAATCATGGCACCATGGCCAACCAGACAGAAACCGGCGCCGCCATCGGCACGTACCCGGTCTGCGTCCTCCCATGACCGGCGGAAGGATCTCAGCGCGCATCGCCGCGGTCTCCCCGTCGGCGACCCTGGCGGTCGACGCCAAGGCCAAGGCGCTCCAGGCCCAAGGCGAGAGCGTGATCGGGTTCGGCGCCGGTGAGCCGGACTTCGCCACACCCGAGCACATCGTGGCCGCCGCCGAGGTGGCCTGCCGCGACCCTCGCTCCCACAAGTATTCGCCGACCGCTGGCCTCCCCGAGCTGCGGGAGGCGCTGGTGGCGAAGACCCGCCGCGACTCGGGGCTCGAGGTGGCCCCCGCACAGATCCTGGTGACCAACGGCGGCAAGCAGGCCATCGCCAACTCCTTCGCCGTGCTGTGCGACCCGGGCGACGAGGTGCTGGTGCTGGCGCCCTACTGGACCACCTATCCGGAGGTCATCGCCTTGGCCGGCGGCGTCCCGGTGGTGATCACCACCGACGTGGCCAGTGGCTTTCGGGCCACCATCGACCAGCTGGAGGCGGCCCGGACACCCCGCACCAAGGTCCTCCTGTTCGTGTCCCCGTCCAACCCCACCGGGGCGGTCTATCCCCGTCACGAGATCGAGGCCATCGGCCGATGGGCCGTCGAGCAGGGCCTGTGGGTGTTGACCGACGAGATCTACGAGCACCTGGTCTACGGCGGCGCCGAGCACCACTCGATGCCGGTGCTGGTGCCCGAGCTGGCCGAGCGCTGCGTCGTGGTCAACGGCGTGGCCAAGACGTACGCCATGACCGGGTGGCGGGTCGGGTGGATGATCGGTCCGACCGATGTGGTGACCGCGGCCACCAACCTGCAGTCGCACGAGACCTCGAACGTCGCCAACGTATCCCAGCGGGCGGCCCTGGCCGCGGTGTCCGGCGACCTGGCCGCGGCGGCGGCGATGCGCGACGCCTTCGATCGCCGACGCCTCACCATCCACGCCATGCTCAACGAGATCGAGGGGATCACCTGCCTCCTTCCCGAGGGTGCGTTCTACGCCTTCCCGTCGGTGGAGGGGCTCCTCGGCCACGACATCCGAGGACACCGGCCGACCACCAGCGCCGAGCTGGCCGAGCTGGCCATCGACGAGGCCAAGGTGGCGGTGGTGCCCGGCGAGGCATTCGGGGCGCCCGGCTACTTCCGGATGTCCTACGCGCTGGGCGACGACGATCTGGTCGAGGGCGTCTCCCGCCTGGCCAAGCTGTTCGGCGACGCCGCCTGAGCCGGGTGGTCGGCGCGCCGGTCCGTAGGCGCAAACGAAAGGAACACGATGGGTAGGGTGCTGGTCACCGAAAAGTTGGCCCAAGCGGGCCTGGACCTGATGACCGCGGCCGGTCACCAGGTCGACGTGCAGCTCGGCCTCTCCCCCGAGGAGCTGGTCACCGCGGTCGCCGGGGCACAGGCACTGGTCATCCGGTCAGCCACCACGGTGACCCCCGAGGTACTGGCCGCGGGTACCGACCTGGTGGTGGTGGGGCGGGCCGGCATCGGCCTGGACAACGTCGACGTGGCCGCCGCCACCGAGCGGGGGGTGATGGTGGTCAATGCCCCCCAGTCCAACATCCTGTCCGCGGCCGAGCAGGCCATGGCGCTGCTGCTGGCCCAGGCCCGCAACATCCCCCAGGCCCACGCCGCCCTGGTGGCGGGGAAGTGGGAGCGCTCCAAGTGGGAGGGCGTGGAGCTGCATGGCAAGACGCTCGGCGTGATCGGACTGGGCCGGGTGGGTGCACTGGTCGCCCAGCGGGCGCTGGCCTTCGGCATGCGGCTGGTGGCCTATGACCCCTTCGTCTCCGCCGATCGGGCGAGACACATGGGTGTCGAGCTCATGGACCTCGACGAGCTCATCGGCGTGTCGGACTTCGTGACCGTGCATCTTCCCAAGAACGCCGAGACGCTGGGGCTGATCGGCAAGGACCTGCTGGCCAAGGCCAAGCCCGGGCTCCGCATCATCAACACCGCCCGCGGTGGCATCGTGGACGAGGAGGCGCTGGCCGAGGCCATTCGGTCCGGCCAGGTCCAGGGCGCCGGCCTCGACGTGTTCGCCAAGGAGCCGACCACCGAGTCGCCACTGTTCGAGCTTCCCTCGGTGGTGGTGGCGCCCCATCTGGGCGCGTCGACGGCCGAGGCCCAGGACAAGGCGGGGGTGACCATCGCCGAGCAGGTCATCCTGGCGCTCAACGGCGACTTCGTGCCCTTCGCCGTCAACGTGTCCGCCACCGACGTGTCCGAGACGGTCCGCCCCTTCATGGGATTGGCCGAACAGCTGGGCCGGATCCTCTCGTGCCTCAACGACGGCCTCCCCGACACGTTGGAGATCGAGTACCAGGGAGGTCTGGCCGGTGCCGGCACCGGCATCCTCACCTTGTCGGTGCTCAAGGGCCTCTTCGCCGCCGGGACCACCGAGCCGGTGAGCTACGTGAACGCTCCCCAGCTGGCGGCCGAGCGCGGCCTCGAGGTGCGCGAGACCTCCACGGTGACCGCCCACGACTACGTCAACCTGGTCACCCTGCGCAGCGGCGACCACTCGGTGGCCGGGACCCTCACCGGTCCGCGCACCGAGCCCCGGCTGGTGATGATGGACGATCACGTGGTCGAGGTGCCACCCGCCCCCCACATGGTGGTGGTGCGCAACGACGACCGGGCCGGGATGATCGGGGTGGTGGGCACCATCCTCGGCGAGGCCCAGGTCTCGATCTCGTCGATGGCGGTCGGGCCCTCGGCCACCGGCAACACGGCCCTGATGGTGCTCTCGACCGACCAGGAGGTACCCGACGAGGCGCTGATCGCCCTCCGCGGGGCGGCGGGGATCAGCGACGTGCACACCATCGAGTCCTAGGCCGACTCGGTGGCTGCCACTGGTCAAGGGGCTGTCGGGTCGTTCGCCGGGGGCCAGGCGATCACCATCTTCCGTTCCCGTCGGCGACCCGAGGCGGAGTCCGACTACCAACGGGTGGTGGCGGCGATGCAGGCCGCGGCCCGGGACACGCCCGGTTTCGTCGACTTCAAGACCTTTTCTGCTGACGACGGCGAGAAGGTGTCCGTGGTGACCTTCGCCACGCCCGCCGCCCAGCAGGCCTGGCGCGACGACCCCCGCCACCGACGCGCCCAGCAGCAGGGCCGTGACGACTTCTACGTCGAGTACTCGATCCAGGTGGGCGAGTGCAGCCACGTCTCCCACTGGGTCCGGGAGCCGGGCTGATCGATGGCGACGGCGCCCGGGTCCCCGCTCATCGGCCGGAGACCAGCAGTCGATAGCCGGCGTCGTAGGCCTCGACATCGGCGAGCGACCGGTAGCGCCGGTCCCACGCACCCGAGCGCAGGTCGTCATCGAGACGGACCATCGCCTCGTCGACCACCGAGGGGTCGAGCCGTGCGAACCCGGACATGTGGCGACGGACCGCCGGGTCGAGGTAGGCCAGGGGGCGGCACCAGAACGCCCCGAGCACGCCGTCCTCGAAGTCCCTGGTCAACGGGAGCACGGTCGAGCTGGACCCCAGCTGCTCGGCCATGGCCTCGAGGGAGCCCCTCCCGGTGTCGAAGGAAGCGATCTCGGGCACGTAGTCGTGGACGATCCACTGCTGGGCGTTCACCACCGGGTCGAAGGTGAGCACGACTCGCACGGGGGCCACCCGGCACAGCTCGTCCAGGCCGGCGGCGCGGTCGCTCCAATGGTGGGTGGTGAGGACGGCGAGCACCGCGTCGAAGGAGCGGTCGGGGACGGGCAGGGCCTCGGCCACACCCCGGACGACCGCCGCCGAGCCCGGGCCCCGTTGGGCGATCATCATTGCCGAGGGTTCGATGGCTACCACCGGTACGTCCGTCGGCTCGTAGGAGCCGGAGCCGGCGCCGACGTTGAGGATACGGGAGGCGTCACCGAGGGCATCGGCGATGGCCGCGACCCAGGTCGGATCGGACCGACGTCCGACGGTGTAGCCGATGCCGATCCGGTCGTAGAGCGAGGGCTCCGGCGTGGCTCAGCCCGGTCGGTCGGGATTGGTGGGGACGGGCGGCCACGTGTCGCCCCCGATGGCCGGAAACGCCTCGGACCCGTAGCCCCCGGCCCGGTCGTCGGGGTCGAGTAGGCGGACGACGACTGCGCCCACGACGGCCACCGCGACCAGGCGTCCCACCCATCGAACCATCGTTCGTCCCACCGCCACACCGTAGCGTCCATCCGACCGTCCGAATGGGTGAACTACGTGTCACGTGCCGGTAATCGGAACATGAACTCTTGGTGTCGCCGGGCGCTGCCCTTTGACAGGGCCACCGTCCCATGTGCCAGAGTCCTGTGGCTCCGGCCGGGCATCAATCGATCGAAGCGAGGAAGAGCTCGATGACCAAGGATGGGACCGTCCACTCGCCCCGCAGTGCCCACCGGCGGTGGCGGGGCGCCGCCCTCGTCCTGAGCTCGGTGGCAGCCGTCCTGATGGCCGCCTGCGGCAGCAGTGCCTCGACCGCCGGCGGCGCGGGCAGTTCGGCCCCGGCCGTCGTCGAGGCGCCGGACTTCACCCTCCAAGGATGCACCTACGTGCTGGACAGCACCATCCCCCCCGGCGAGCCGCAAGGGGTGCGGCCGCACTTCCCCTCGTTCGCCCCGGACCAGTCGGCGACCGCCGCCCTGGAGGCGATCAAGGCCCACGGGGGCACCGCCATGGTGGACAGCGTGACCCTCCCGGCCGGCACCACCCTGCGTTCCGGGCCCGACACCGGTGAGAGCGCGGTGGGCACCATCCCCTCCGACCACTCGATCCTGGCCGCCGAGCCGGTGGTGTGGACCGACCACACCGGTGCGGTGTGGCTGGCGTTCTTCCTGTCCTGCGGAGGGGAGCATCTGTACTGGGTCAGCGTGCCCGAGCTCACCCGCCACAACCCCGCTTCCGGCGCGCAGGTGGTCGGGCAGATCGAGGCCCTCGAGAAGGCTCCCTCCTACATCACATCCGGCCAAGCGTCCGTGCTCCCGATCCGCATCACCGCACAGAAGAACCTGGCCTTCGTCGACCCCAAGGTCACCTTCTCGGTCGGCCGCGGCGAGCTCATCGGGGTGCCGAGCTGAGCAGAGAGCGGGCGAGAGCGAGCACTCCGATGGGAGCGGTGCACGGATCACACAATGATCATCGGGGCATTGCGAAAAGTTATCGAACCGTTCACCTTCGGCCGCTACCGTGAGCCGCGGCGCCTGCAAACTCCCGAAGCCAGTCGTGCCAGCTGGGTCCTTCCGACACGAGATCTGAGAAGCCAGAAAGGCCTGAGGACATGTCAGTCACCGTCGACCTGCCCCGGCACGTGCCCGATGACTCCCTCCCCCAGCCGCTGGTGCTTCCGCAGGACTACGGGATCGAAGACCGGATCTTCCGGGGCGGCGTGCGAGCTGCCGGCTACTTCGTCCTTCTCCTGCTCTTCCTGATCGGCCTCTTCCTCTTCCTCAAGGGCTTCCCCGCCTACCACCGGATCGGCCTCAAGTTCTTGACCACCTCCGGCTTCGACACCCTGGCCCGGCACCCGGTCTACGGGGTGCTGGCCTCGATCGTCGGCACCCTCGAAGTGGCGGCGGTGGCCATGGTGGTGGGCACCCCGGTGGCCATCGCCACCGCCCTGTTCCTCAGCGAGTACGCCCCCACCTGGAGCCGACGGACGCTGATCGCCCTCGTCGACCTGGCCGCCGCCATCCCCAGCATCGTCTACGGGCTGTGGGCGGTGTTCGAGCTGCAGGACAACGTGGTCGGCTTCAGCACCTGGCTGTCGCGCCACCTGTCATTCATCCCGTTCTTCCGGGTGGTCAGCCCGCCCCTCAACGCGTCGATCTTCATCGCCGGGCTGGTGGTCGGACTGATGATCGTCCCCATCGTGGCCTCCATCAGCCGAGAGGTGTTCTCCCTGGCCCCGGCGGGCGAGCGCGAGGCGGCGCTCGCCCTGGGGGCCAGCCGCTGGCAGATGATCCGCACCGTGGTCCTTCCCTTCGGCCGGGGCGGGATGATCGGCGCCGTCATGCTCGGCCTCGGTCGCGCCCTCGAGGAGACCATCGTGGTGTCGATCATCCTCTCCCAGTCGTTCCTGTTCGGTGACCACATCCTCCAGCACGGCGGCTCGACCATCTCCCAGCTCATCGCCATCAACTGGGGCCAGGGTGGCCCGCTCGGCACCCAGGACCTCCTCTTCTGCGGATTCGTGCTGTTCGTGCTCACGCTGGTGGTGAATCTGGTGGCGTCCCGCATCGTCAACCGGTCCCGAAGCGGCGCCGGAGTCGAGTTGTGAGCAGCGGCTCCGACCTGCAGTCGGCACCCCCCGGCGTCCTCATCCCCAACACGTCGGCGTCGACTGGCACGCTGTCCAGCGGCAACGTGGTGGGCGGCCCGACCGCCGGCGGGCCACCCCTGGCGCCACCGCCGACCCCGAGGCGGCTTCCCACGCCGCTGCGACCCAGCGATTTCGGCAGTACCGACGTCTTGTTGCTGATGGGGGCGGCGCTGGCCTCGCTGGCCCTGGTGTGGGTGGTCTTCTACCAGCTCACCCTGCTCTCGGGTGCCCTGGGCTTCCTGGTCTGCTGGTACCTGGTGTTCGTCGGCCTCACCTGGGTGGGCACCGCCCAGGTGATCGAGCGCCAGGTGGCCACCGACCGGGTGGTGGCGGTGGTGGTGGTGAGTGCGGCGCTGTTGATGGTGAGCTTGGTGGTCTTCATCGTCATGTGGGTGGCGTTCAAGGCCATCCCGCACGTCCACTGGGGGTCCCTGTTCACCAGGGACCAGAAGCACTTCGTGCCCTCCGATCCCAACATCCTCGGCAAGGTCGGGATCGCCGAGGCGATCGTGGGCACCCTCGAACAGGTGGCGGTGGCGACGATCGTCGGGGTGCCCCTGGCCATCGCCACCGCGGTCTTCCTCAACGAGGTGGGAGGTCGCGGGGTCAAGCTGGTGCGAACCGTGGTCACCGCCATGAGCGGGACCCCTTCGATCGTGGCCGGGATCTTCATCTACTCGGTCCTCATCTACACCCAGGTCATCAAGTACTCGGGCATCGCCGCCTCGCTGGCGCTGATCGTGATCCTGCTCCCGTCGGTCACCCGGGTGGTCGAGGAGGTGCTCCGCATCGTGCCCGGCGGCCTGCGGGAGGCGTCCCTGGCCCTCGGCGCACCACAGTGGCGCACCGTGTGGTCGGTGGTGCTCCCCACCGCCCGCTCGGGGGTGGTCACCGCCGTCCTGCTCGGCATCGCCCGCATCGTGGGGGAGACCGCCCCGCTGCTGTTCACCGCATTCGGGTCCCAGGTGATGAACGCCAATGTCTTCGTTCATGACCAGGCCGCGCTGCCCCTGATCATCTACTCGAACATCGCCACGCCCAACGCCGTCGACCACCAGATCGCCTTTCAAGCCGCATTCGTGCTCATGTCCATCGTCCTCGTCCTCTTCGTGGCCGCACGGTTCTTCAGCCGGACCAAGGGCAAGAAGAGCGGCAAGCCGAGCGAGGACGATCTCATGGCTCGGTTCTTCGTGCCCATCCCCATCGAAAGAGACGACGGCCAATGACCACGTACATGACTGCGACATCCGGCGCACCGGCATCCAACATCGCCCGGGGGACGTCCCCGCTCGGCGGTGCCGGAGAGATCGATGCCGACGGGGTGTGTGCCTGGTTCAGCGGCCGCCTGGTCCTCGAGCTGGTCACCCTGCGCATGGAGAAGTCCAAGGTGACCGCACTCATCGGCCCCTCCGGGTGTGGCAAGTCCACCTTCCTGCGCATCCTCAACCGCATGCACGAGGTCATTCCCGGCGCCCAGCTGGCCGGGTCGGTGGCCCTCGACGGCCTGGACATCTACGGGGCCGGGCAGCGGGCGGTCGACACCAGACGTCACATCGGCATGGTCTTCCAGAAGCCGAACCCGTTCCCGGCCATGACCATCGCCGAGAACGTCCTCTCCGGGCTCCGGTTCTCCCGGATCTCGCCGGCCAGCCGCGGCGATCTAGTGGAGGAGATGCTGACCAAGGCAGGGCTATGGAACGAGGTCAAGGACCGGCTCGGCGAACTGGGTGGGGCGCTGTCCGGTGGTCAACAGCAGCGACTCTGCATCGCTCGGGCCCTGGCCGTCCGACCGCGGGTGCTGCTGATGGATGAGCCCTGCTCGGCCCTCGACCCGACTTCCACCCGGCGTATCGAGCGCACCATCAAGGACATCGCCGACGAGGTCACCGTGGTGATCGTCACCCACAACATGCAGCAGGCCCAGCGGGTGTCCGACTACTGCGCCTTCTTCCTCGCCGAGGAGAACAAGCCCGGCCGGGTCGTCGAGTCGGGCACCACCGACATGATGTTTGCCGAGCCGACCGACCAAAGGACCGCGGACTATGTCAACGGAAGATTCGGCTGAGCGCGCCATGACCCTTCTGCGACGCAAGCAGCTGTGTGTGGCCATGGCGCTGTCGATAGTCCTCGGCGCGCTGGGTCTCGTGCTCGGCCAGTTGCCGGCGGCCGCCAGCCCATCGATGCAGTCGACCGGTTCGAGCTTCGCCAGCGTTGCCATCCAGCAGTGGGTGGGGCAGTCCAGCACGCTCTACGGGCTGAACATCAACTGGCAGGTCACCTCGTCGGTGATCGGCCTCGACAACTTCGCTCAGAACCAGGTCGACTTCGCCGCCTCCGACATTCCCTACAGCTCGAATCAGGCCAGTTCCAACCCGACCGTGCCCTACCAGTACATGCCCGACGTGGCCGGCGGGCTGGCCTTCATGTACAACCTGACCGGCAACGACGGCCAGCAGATCACCAGCTTGAACCTCAATGCCTCGGTGGCCGACCAGATCTTCCTCGGTGAGATCACCTACTGGGACGACAACGCCATCAAGCAGATCAACACCGCGTTGGCCCCCGATCTCCCCCACACCAAGATCGTCCCCGTCTACCGATCGGACGCTTCCGGCGAGAACTACCTGCTCTCCGACTACATGCTCCACCAGGATGCAGCGAACTTCAACGCCGCCCAGAGCGCCTTCCAGAGCGCGTTCCCCGGTGACCCCGACGCCTCGTGGCCGACCCCGTCCAGCTCGGTCAACGTGAGCAACCCACCGTTCTCGACCACCTATCCGGGGTGGGCCCAGAACAACCTGGTGGGCCAGAACGGCTCGGACAACGCCGCCAACTACGTCTCGGCCCTGTCCAGCAACGGTGCCATCACCTACGTGGAGACCGCCTACGCCAAGGAGCACAACTTCCCGGTGGCCTCGGTGGCCAACGCCAGCGGCAACTACGTCCAACCCACCTCGGTCAACGACGCCATCGCCCTGGAGGCGGCCATCCTCCATCCCGACCTCACCCAGGACCTGACCGGCGTCTATACCAACCCCCTGCCCGGCGCCTACCCGTTGTCGGCCTACAGCTACCTGGTCACCCAGTGCTCGCCGCAGCTGGCCGCCGCCCAGACGGCGAGTTGCGTCGGTGGCGGCACGGTCAACTTCCCCGATTCGAAGGGCCAGGCGCTGGGCCAGTTCGTCTCCTACCTGGCCTGTGCCGGCCAGGAGAAGATGGCCTTGCTCGGCTACTCGCCCCTGCCCCCCAACCTGGTCACGGAGGACTTCGCCGCCGTGGGTCGTCTGCCCGGTGGGGTCGAGCCCCCGCCGCCGACGGCGGCCAACTGCAAGAACCCCTACGTCGACGGCGAGACCCCCCTCCCCGGTGAGCCGGTGATCCAAGGCCAGGCCGGCGGTGGGGTCGGTGTCACCGTCACGATCACCGGTTCCGGTTCGGGTGCCGCGGCCGGCGGGGCAGGAGGGTCCACGGGCTCGAGCGCCGCTGGCTCGGCTGCGCACGGGGGTTCCCGGTCCGGCTCCGGTTCGGGATCCGGGTCAGGCTCGGGGTCCGGCACCGGGACGGCCGCCGGCGGCCTCACCGCGGCGCAGATCGCCCAGGGCTACCGCATCGTCAACGGGCAGGTGGTCAAGACCTCGGCGTGCGAGGGAGTGGACAAGTTCGGCTGCGCCACCGCGTTGGTCAATGCCTCCGAGTCACTCGACGGGCTGCCGCTGGCCGATCTGATCGGCTGGGTCCTGGTCGCTCTGGCCATCTTCATCGCCATCCCGCTCATCGGGATGTCCAGGCGTCGGCGTTCCCTCGAGGCCGGGTCTGACGCGGTGCCGACCCAGGAGGTCACGCAATGAGAACCATGCGACGTCGGCCGGCGCACCGGGTCTGCCACACCAACCACACCAGCCACACCAGCCACACCAGGGGAGTGAGCAGTCGGCAACGACCGAGGGGCAAGGGCCTCGCCGCCGTCCGGGTGGCGATGCCCTCCCGGCGCCGGGTGATGGCGGTGGGTCTCGCCATGGCGTTGTCCGTCCTCACCCTTACCGCGGTGGGCGTCTCCTCGTTGTCGCCCTTCCACGCGGCGGCCACCGCCGGAGCCGCACCGGTGTGCCAGAGCGACGGCAACGCCGGTTGCACGGCCACGTTGCCCTGTGCCACCGCCCCCTGCCCGAGCGTCGACGTCGCCCCGGCCACCAGCCTCAGTGACGGCCAGTACGTGTTCGTGAATGCCACCAACTTCCCGAGCGGCGACTCCATGCGCATCGCCCTGTGCTCGACGCTCACCTCGACGACCGATCCCTCGTGCCTGAACGGCGAGTGGGAATCGAACAACTGGGGGCCGGTGCAGGTCCCGATCACGGTCGAGTCGACCGAGAGCAATGTCACCCAGGCCGCCGTTCCGGTGTTCTTCGACGAACAGGGCGAAGGCAACGATCCGCTTCCTGCGCACGACGTGACCAACTCGGAAGGGTCGGTGCCGGGGTTCTACTGCGACGACTCGGCCAACCAGTGTGCCATCGAGATCACCGATGAGACCGGCACCGGCAACAGTGTGGGTAACGGCCCCCCCGACTCCAGCGACAACACCGTGGTCGTCCCCCTCAACTTCGCCGCCCAGAATGCCGGGTGCCCGGCATCGGACACCGAGCTCCAGACGGACAGCTCGTTCAGCGTCGAGCACTTCCTGCCTGCCGCGGTCGACGCCACCTGCGCGGGGTCCACCGGCGTGGTCGCACTCAACACCGCCACCGACAATGAGACGGTGTCGTCCGACTTCGCCTCCGGTGGCGTCGACCTCGGGTTCGTGGACAATCCGGCCGATACCGCCCAGGAGGCGACCCTGTTCGGCGGGAAGCAGTTCGCCTACATCCCCATCGCGGTGTCGGGCACGGCGGTGGGAATGCTGGCCGGCGAGTCCGATCCCAGCGGGACCGCGTTCCCGGTCTCCGAGTACGACCTCACCCCCAATATGGTGGCCGGCCTGATCACCTCGGAGTATGAGACCGCCACCGGGTCGGTCCAGGCCGTCCCGCCGTACAACTTCGAGCTGGCAGACAACCTGGTGCCACCGTTGAGCTGCGCCAGCCTGCTCGGCTGTCCGGTTGCCACCAAAAGAGGTCAGCTCCCCACCGAGCGCCAGTACGAGCTCCGCTACAACACGTTCGACCTTCTCAACCCGGTGTCGTCGGGCAACTTCGGACCGGACATCTTCGGCTCGTTCAACTCGGACGTTCCCAACGGGTCGAGCTACCAAGCCACCAATTGGATCTGCAGCGCCCCCAACACCCCCTACACCGTCAACGTCAACGAGGTCACGCCCCCCGCGGGCGAGAGCAATCCGGTGCCGGTGACGGTGACCGACAGCAATGCCGCAGACACCACGCTGACCACCGCGCCCGACGGTTCGCAGGTCTGGCCACCGGCCGGGTCACCGGACGCGCCATGGGTGTTCCCCTCGTGCCAGCCGTACTCCAAGTTCCCGTCCCTGGCCACCTCGTCCAACGACTACGGGGAATCGCAGTCACCGGCCCTCCAGGCCAAGAGCATCCGCCAGTTCGCCTACGGCGGGGGTTCAGTGCCGGTGGTGTCCGGCGGCAGCTACACCCAGATGCCGGCCGGCTTCGGCATCATCGATTCGTCAGAGGCCTCGTTCTACGGCCTCAACACCGCCAGCCTCGAGAATGCCGACGGCAATTTCGAGGCGCCCACCGTGGCAAACCTCGAGGCGGCCGAGGCCAACATCACTGCCTGTCCCACCAATGACCTCTCCTGTCCCACCGGCACCTACAAGATCGACTACACCAGCACGGCGAGCCCGAACGCCTACCCGATGCCGGACATCACCTACGCCATGGTGCCCACCGCCCCCCTGCCAGCCTCCCAGGCCACCGCGTTGACGAACCTGCTCACCAATCTGGTCACCTTCTCGCACGGCGGTGGATCGTTGGCCCTGCCCAGTGGGTACGCACCGCTGTCCGACACGCTCTACAAGACTGCCATGACCGACATAACCAACGACGTGGTCGCCGAGCCGTCGACACCGTCGGACACCGGCTCGACGTCACCTACGACCACGACGGCGTCGACGGGGACCTCCTCGACCGGAAGCTCCGGGGGTTCTTCGTCGAGTGACACCGGAGGGGGGTCCTCATCCTCCTCGGGTGGCACCGGTGACTCACTGGGAGCACTGCCACTGTCATCGTCGACTCCATCGGGTTCGAGTGGGCCGTCGGGCAGCGGTTCGAGCGACAACAACCCGGTCCTGGCCGGCACGGCCGCCCCGACCGGCTTTCTCCTGGTCAGCCTCGACGAGGTCGCCCGATACCTGTTGCCGGCCATCGTCCTGCTGGCCATCGCCTGTCTGCTCGGAGGACCCTTGTTGCTGTTCGCCCCGGCCCTCAAGCGGCGACGGCGTGGCGTGGGAGGTCGGTCGTGACCGATACACGGGCGTCGATCGCCACCCGGACCCCGCTCGACGAGGACGAATTCCTCGGCGACCGGCGACCAACCAACTCCGGCCTCACCGACTCGCCGTCGGCCGTTCCCGACGGGGTCGAGCACGGATCCGGCGACACCGACGTCTCGTCGCCGGAGGATGCCAAGCCCGGACGGACCGTGCAGATCCCCGACGTCCCCTTCAGGCGGCTGGCCGGGATAGCCATGATCGGTGTGGGCCTGCTCATCGTCCTCTTCCTGGTCTACCTGTTCGCCTTCACCCCCCTGACCGCCAGCCGGAACCAGCAGCGCCTGGCCCAGTCCGTCATCGGCCAGCCCCTGCTCCGCTACAGCCTGGTCGCCGGCCACGTGCCCCCCGAGGGCGCTGCCGTGGGGGTGGTGCAGATCCCGGCACTGCACCTCAGCCAGGTGGTGGTCCAGGGCACCAGTGCGTCGGACCTGATGAAGGGTCCGGGGCTCATGCCCGGCTCGGCGCTCCCCGGCACCCCGGGGAACGCGGTCATCGCCGGGCGCCGGGTCACCTTCGGCGCCCCCTTCGGCTCGCTCGGCCAGCTGCGCCCCGGTGACAGGATTCGCACCGTCGACGGGGCCGGCACCTTCACCTACCGGGTAACCAAGGTCGAGGTGGTGACCGCGGGCCAGCGGGACGTGGTCACCCCGACCAAGGCCAACCGCCTCACCCTGATCACCTCCAACTCGACGGTCCTGGCCAGCGGTCGCCTGGTGGCGCTGGCCACGCTGGTCGGGCATCCGGTGGCCGTGCCGACCGACGCGGTCGCCGTCCCCACCTACGAACTGGGGCTGAGCGGGGACCCGGTGGCCGGTGGACTGGCCGTCATGTGGTCCCTGCTGACCATCATCGTCCTGGTCGGGGCGGCGCTGGCCGTGTGGCGTTGGCGCCGGCCATGGCTCATCTACCTGTTCACCGCGCCCATCGTGGTGGCCTGTGGGCTCTTCGCCTGCGAGAGCGTGGCCCGGGCCCTTCCGGCCACCTTCTGACCACCTTCTGACCACCAAGGGCGCCAGGCGCGCCTCGCACCGTCGTGCTGGCGGCGTCGTGACGTGGGCGCCGTCACAAAGAGTTCATTGTGACTGCACGCATCCGTGACGCTGCGATTACCTGGGTTCCTTACCGTGTCGGTGAAGGCATCGACAAGGCAGTCGACAGACCGCTCGGCCTTCGTTCCCAGTCACTACAGAGGAGACATAATCCATGTTCCACAAGCTGTTTACCCGCCGAAGGGGAGTGGCCGTTGCCACGGTCGCCCTCGGCATTTCGGGGATGTCACTGGCGTTCGCCGGAACCGCAGGCGCGGCGACATTCCTTGCTCCGCCGGCGGTCATTTCCGGCAGCGGCTCCAACACCGCCTATGACATGATGACCGAGCTGGGCACCTTGTTCACACAGTCACCGGGTTGTGACCTGACTGCTAGTTCGGCCAATCCTCTGACTCTCCAGTGCGAGACCGGTACCTATACGGTCGGTGGGGACGGAGAGAACGGGGCGAACGCCGCCGCTGAGAACCCCTACAACGACGTGACCTTCCAGTACCCGGCCATCGGTTCGGGCAACGGGGTCAAGCAGCTCTATACGGCGGGCAGCACGCCCATCAACTACGCCCGGTCGTCGGCCAATCCGGCCAACAGCCACGGTGAGACAGGCCAGAACTACATCGAGTACGCCATCGACGGTGTCTCCTGGCTGCACTTCACCGAGGTCAGTGGCGTGAAGACGGACACGGACAAGCTGAATAACATCAGCGAGACCGACCTGGAGGCCATCTACGAAGGCACCCAGAACTGCACCGTCAAGGGCACGCACTACACCATGAACTGGATCTGCGAGGGTGCCAAGAAGGCCGCTCCGATCGATTGCTACGTGGCCCAGACCGGGTCGGGCACGGAGAAGACGTGGGCCGCCGACATCGTTGGTGGCGCGGACGCAGCCCCGTGCTTGAACGACGAGAGTGTCGGCACCGCCGCCAGCCACTCGGGTCTGTTCGAGAACGAGGTCTCCGCCATGTTCACCACCGGTGGTACGTGGGACAACGGCGACGCCGCCGATGCCATCTACTACTTCTCGTCCGGCAAGTATGCGCTGGAGAACGTGAAGGGCGTGCTGCCCGGAACGCCGGCCAAGACAGTGACCGGCCTCGGTGAGATCAACGGGATCACTGCGGACCAGACCACTGTCCAGGGCACGACCGGTGACGGCGTACCCGGCGACTTCCCGGTCATCCGGTACCTGTCCAACGTGTACAACAACACCTCGACCGGCACCAACGGGCTCGCCACCCAGCCCACGCTGAACCTGGTCAGTGAGTACGGGTTCCTCTGCAAGGCGGGCACCAACACGGACATCGACCCCCTCACTGGTGCTTCCTACCGGTCCGAGATCGAGTCCACCATCGCTGCTAACGGCTTCTTCCCGATCGATACCCATATCGGCACCACCTTCTCCGAAGGGTCGCTGACCACGCGGGCGTCGATCACCGATCCGCTGTACCGAGAGATCGATCCCAACTACACGTCGACCGATCCCTCGGGCTACTGCCTGTCGGTCAACGGCTGACCAAGCCCAGTACCAGTCAGAGCACCCGGGAGGGTGCTGTACAGAGAGGGCCCGGCTCTGCCGGGCCCTCTCTCCGTCTGTGCAGGGATTTGTCGGCCGGCGCAAGTGCCGATGCCACCGGTATTTCCACAGAATGATTGACCCGGTGGGTGGAGGGACCTACCATGAGTGCGGTAGCGCGCTATATCGTCGGGCGGATTCGACGGGAGTGCCGGATTTTGGCGGAACCGCAGGGGAGATCCACCGTTGGCGGACAGGGAAGAAGTCGATATCAGGGTTGGGCCCGAATCGGTCCCTGTTTGGCTCCACCCATTCGTGTACCGTTTCTTGCAATGCCAGTGGTCGACACTGACACGAGGAGCGAACATCCTGGGGCACAAGATCGAAGTTGCGAAAGGAGCGTCACACTCGCAACTCCCCATCCACCGGGTCCCCCGACGCTGGCTGCCCCCCTGCCCCTCGTGGTAGTCGGCGCCGGGGACCCGGCGGACCTTCGGACCAGCGCCTGACCGAGCCTCGGGCCGCTCAGCGGTTGGTAGGGCTCAGCGGGTGGTAGGCAGCCACGAGGGCCGGGCAGCCTCGTAGGACTTGATGTCATCCTCGTAACGCAGAGTCAGGCCGATGTCGTCCCAGCCATTGAGCAGGCGTGTGCGAGTGAACTCGTCGAGCGGGAAACCGGTCTCGATCCCCGCCGACAGCGCTTCGAGCGTTCCCTTCTCGATGTCGATGGTCATCTGCATGGCCGGCTCGGCGATCACCGCATCGAGGAGGAGGCGCCCGGTGAGGGCGTCCACCTCCACCGGCACCAGCCCGGCCTTGGTGCAGTTGTTGCGGAAGATGTCGGCGAAGCCGGGGGAGATAACCGCCTCGAACCCGTAGTCCATCAGGGCCCACACCGCGTGCTCCCGGGACGAGCCGGTGCCGAAGTTGGGGCCGGCCACCAGTATCGTCGCCCCGGCGTACTCCTCGTTGTTGAGCACGAAGTCGCGGTCGTCACGCCACTCGGCGAACAGGCCGGCACCGAATCCGGTGCGCTCGACCCGCTTCAGCCAGTCGGAGGGGATGATCTGGTCGGTGTCCACGTTGGAGCGGTCGAGGGGCACCCCCCGCCCGCTGACCAGCTGCATGGCCTTCACGACGACAGGTCCTCGGGCGTGGCGAAGTGGCCGGCCACTGCAGTTGCCGCCGCCACCGCCGGCGAGACCAGGTGGGTGCGCCCGCCGCGCCCCTGGCGCCCCTCGAAGTTGCGATTGGAGGTCGAGGCGGCCCGTTCGCCGGGAGCCAGCTTGTCGGGGTTCATGGCCAGGCACATCGAACAGCCCGGCTCGCGCCAGTCGAAGCCGGCCGCGGTGAACACCGAGTCCAGACCCTCGGACTCGGCCTGGGCCTTGACCCGGTGGGACCCGGGGACGACCAGGGCCCGCATGCCGGTCTGCACCGTGCGACCGCGGAGGACGTCGGCGGCGGCCCGCAGGTCCTCGATGCGTCCGTTGGTACACGAGCCGATGAAGACGGTGTCGACGGCGATGTCGCGCATCGAGGTGCCGGCAACCAGACCCATGTACTCGAGGGCCCGGTCGCCCGCCTCCTCGTCGTTGGCGTTGGTGAATGATCCCGGGTTGGGCACCGTGCCGTCGATCCGTACCACCTGAGCGGGGTTGGTGCCCCAGGTCACATAAGGCGCCAGGGTGGCGGCGTCCAGGGTGACCTCCTTGTCGAAGACGGCCCCGGCATCGGTGGGGAGGGCGTGCCACTCGGCCAGCGCGGCCTCCCACGCCGCCCCTTTGGGCGCATGGTCGCGTCCCTCGAGGAAGGCGAAGGTGGTGTCGTCAGGTGCGATCATGCCGGCCCGGGCTCCCGCTTCGATCGACATGTTGCACACGGTCATCCGGCCCTCCATCGACAGGCCCCGGATGGCCGATCCCCGGTACTCGATGATGTGGCCGGCCCCGCCGCCGGTCCCGATCTGGCCGATGATGGCCAGCACCAGGTCCTTGGCCGTCACCCCCGGGGGAAGCTCGCCGTCGACGGTGACCGCCATGGTGGCCTGCTTCCGCTGGGGGAGGGTCTGGGTGGCCAGCACGTGCTCCACCTCGCTGGTGCCGATGCCGAAGGCCAGGGCGCCGAAGGCCCCGTGGGTGGAGGTGTGGCTGTCACCGCAGACGATGGTCATACCCGGCTGGGTGAGGCCCTGCTCGGGACCGATGATGTGGACGATCCCCTGGTTGGCGTGGCCCATGGGGTAACAGGTGACCCCGAACTCGGCGCAGTTGCCGGCCAGCACCGCCAGCTGCTTGGCGGAGATCGGGTCGGCCACCGGCTTGTCGATGTCGGCGGTGGGCACGTTGTGGTCGGCGGTGGCGATGGTCAGGTCGGGTCGATGCACCCCCCGGCCGGCCAGGCGCAGGCCGTCGAAGGCCTGGGGGGAGGTGACCTCGTGGATGAGGTGGAGGTCGATGAAGAGGACGTCGGGCTCATCCGAGGTGCCCTCGTGCACCTCATGGCGGTCCCATACCTTTTGGGACAGGGTGCGGGGGGTGTCAGTCATCGGTCTCAGGTCCCTACGTTGACGATCTCGACCTTCAGGGTACCGCCGGGTGCGGCGTATTCCACCTCGTCGCCCACCGAGTGCCCGAGGAGGGCCTGCCCGAGGGGCGACCCGGGGGACACCACGGTGAGGTCCCCCTGGCGTTCCTCGATGGAGCCGACGAAGAAGTCGGCGGTGTCCTCCTCGGCGTCACCGTCGTAGCGCAGCGTCACCACCGAGCCCGGGGACACGGTCCCGTCTGCGGACTTGCTGGCGTCCACCACGGTGGCCGTCTTCAACAGCCGTTGCAACAGACGGACCCGAGACTCCATCTTCCCCTGGGCGTCTTTGGCCGCGTGGTAGTCGCCGTTCTCCGACAGGTCCCCGAGGGCGCGGGCCGACTCGATCGCCGCCGCGATCTCCACCCGGCCCCGGGTGGTCAGATCCTCGAGCTCGGCCTGGAGACGGTCGTAGGTGTCCCGGGTCAGTTGGGCATCGGTGGTGTCGCTCACGGCCCACCAGGCTAACGGGTGGACATCCGGGGGCGAGACGACGGGGGAAGATTCGAGCAGAAGGCTGACTCAGACGCGGTCACCAGCACCAACGCCGTCGCCGGGTCTGCCAGCGGGGTGGCTGCCGATCACCGCGCCGTCGGTGGGTATGCCCTGGCGAGGGCACCCGTGGGATGATCGGGAGTGACCAAGGCTGGTGGACGACGGATCGTGGGAGAGGTCGCGGGATGGCTGACTGCACAGGACCATGGGAACGGCTCGTCGTAGGGGCGGACCGGGCGGCGACCCCCCGAGCGCACTGACCGACCTGATCGATGGGCAGGCGCACTCGGGCGGTTGGAGGATGATCAGGTGACCGATGCGCCGCCCACCGGGGACGATCCCAAGCCCCGGTCGTTCGAAGCCCAGTTCGAAGAGCAGCAGCAGCGCCCCTTCCCCTGGAAGGCGGTGGTCAAGCGGTCGATCGTGGTGGTCGTTTCGGGGGTGGCGCTCTACCTGGTGCTGCCCGAGGTCATTGCCGTGTTCCATGCCTGGCCGCGCCTGGTCAGCCTCAACCTGCTGTGGTTCATTCCCGCCCTGGTGTCCGAAGCTGCCCATTTCGCCTGCACCTTCTCGTTGCAGCGCATCGCCCTCCGGACCAAGGCGTGGTTCTCGGTGATCACCGCCCAGCTGGCCGGCAACGCCATCTCGCTGATCGTGCCCGGCGGGGCGGCCGCCGGGGCTGCCGTGCAGTTCCGGATGCTGGCGGTCAGCGGGATGGACGCCACCGACGCGGTGGGCGGGCTCACCGCATTCTCCTTCCTCGGGATCGGGGGCCTGCTGGCCCTCCCGGTCTTCGTGCTCCCGGTGGTGCTGTTCGGTTCCCCGGTGAGCACCGGCCTGTTCGACGCCGCCATCATCGGTGCCATCGGCTTCGTCCTCTTCGTCGCCCTGGGCGCCATGTTCATGGCCTACGAGAAGCCGCTGTGCTGGGCCGGGCAGGTGGCCCAGGCAGTGCGCAACCGCATCCTCCGCAAACGGACGCCGATCACCGGCCTCCCCGACCGGCTGCTGGAGCAGCGCAACCTGATCCGCACCGTCCTCGGGCAGCAGTGGTGGCAGGCAACTCTGCTCTCGGCCGGCCGGCTGCTGTTCGACTACCTGTGCCTCCTCTTTTCGGTGCGGGCCGTGGGCGCTCATCCACGGCCCTCGCTCATCCTGCTGGCCTACGCGGTGGCCGGCATCATCGGCCTGGTGCCGATCACCCCGGGGGGACTCGGGATCGTCGAGGCCAGCCTCAGTGGTCTGCTGGTGCTGGCCGGGCTGACCGGCGTGGAGGCGGTGCTGGCCACCCTGGCCTACCGGCTGGCGTCCTACTGGCTGCCCCTGTTGGCCGGGCCCTTCGCCTATGCCGTCTTCAAGTACCGCTACCGCGACCCCCATTCGCCACCGGCGGTGCCGGCCGAACCGACACCGACCTAGGGACCAGGCAGCCCGACCCGCCCTACCCGGGGCGCCGCCGGGGCCGATGCCCCGTCGGTACAATCGGCCCATGCGAATCGCCGTCGGCTCGGATCACGCCGGGTTCGACCTCAAGACGGCCCTGGCCACCCACATGGCGGACGCCGGCCACCAGGTCGAGGACCTGGGCACCGACTCGGCGGACGTGTCCGTCGACTACCCGGTGTTCGGCCTGGCCGTGGGCCGGGCGGTGGCCGCCGGACGGGCCGACCGGGGAATCTGCGTGTGTGGGACCGGCATCGGCATCAGCATCGCCGCCAACAAGGTGGACGGCGTGCGCGCCGCGCTGGTCCACGACGTGACGACGGCCGGGTTGTCGCGGCGCCACAACGATGCCAACGTGGTCTGCCTGGGTGGGCGGACCACCGGGGTGGCCGAGGCGATCGACGCCGTCGACACCTTCTTCACCACCGAGTTCGAGGGAGGCCGCCACGTGGCCCGCCTGGCCGAGATCGCCGAGTTCGAGTCCGGGCAGTCCGTCAACGGCGCACCGGGCTCGCCGTAGGGGTCGCCGCACCGTGCACCAACCCACAGAAAGGCCGGAGCCGACACCATGAACAGCCCCAAGGCTGCGTCCCCCTTCGACCGGTGGCTGGCCGGTGACCCCGAGCTGAGCCGGTTGTTGGGCCACGAGGCCGAACGTCAATCGACCACCCTGCAGCTCATCGCCTCGGAGAACTTCACCTCACCGGCGGTGCTGGCGGCCACCGGTTCGATTCTGACCAACAAATACGCCGAGGGCTATCCGGGTCGCCGTTACTACGGCGGCAACCAGGTCATCGACGAGGTGGAGGATCTGGCCCGCAGCCGGTTGACGGCGCTGTTCGGAGCGGAGCACGCCAACGTGCAACCCCATGCCGGTGCCAACGCCAACCTGGCCGTCTACCAGGCCCTGTTGGAGCCCGGAGACACCATTCTGGCCATGCGCCTCGACCATGGCGGCCACCTGACCCACGGCTCGCCGGCCAGCATCACCTCCAAGGTGTGGCGCTTCGTCTCCTATGGGGTCTCGCCCGCCTCCGACGACCCCGACAAGCCGGGGGAGATCATCGATTTCGACCAGGTGGCCGAAGTGGCCCGGCGCGAGCGCCCGCAGCTGATCGTGGCCGGTTCCACCGCCTACTCCCGGATCATCGACCCCCTGCCGTTCCGGGAGATCGCCGACTCGGTGGGGGCCCGGTTCATGTTCGACGCCGCCCACCCCGCCGGCCTCATCGCCGGGGGCGCCCATCCGTCGCCGGTGGGGGTGGCCGACGTGGTCACCTTCACCACCCACAAGACGCTGCGGGGGCCTCGGGGTGGGGCCATCGTCTGCTCGGCAGAGCTGGCCAAAGCGGTGGACAGCGCTGTCTTCCCCGGCCTCCAGGGGGGTCCGCTCGAGCACGTGATCGCGGCCAAGGCGGTGGCCTTCCACGAAGCGGCCCTGCCTGGGTTCCGCGACTACGCCGCCCAGGTGGTGACCAACGCCCAGGCCCTGGGTGACGCCCTGTCGGAGGCGGGGCTCCGCCTGGTGTCGGGGGGGACCGAGAACCACCAGGTGCTGGTCGACCTGCGCACGTTCGACCCCGAGCTCACCGGCAAGGAGGCCCAAGAGGTGCTCGACCGGGCCGGTATCACCTGCAACCGCAACACCATCCCCGACGATCCCCGGTCGCCGTTCGTCACCTCCGGCCTGCGTCTGGGCTCGGCCGCCCAGACCACCGCGGGCATGGGACCCGCCGAGATGCGATCGGTCGGCCAACTGATCGTCCGCACGCTCCTGGCCCGGGGCGACGACGGCGCCGTCGGCCAGGTCCGCGGCGAGGTGCACGAGCTCTGCGCCGCCTTCCCTCCCTACCCGACACTGGCCGGGACATGACCGCCGGAGAGCGGACCGACCGGTGAGTCCGGGCTCCGTTCCGCTCAACTGGTACGCGGTGCTCCTGGTGGTGGCCGCGGTGTCGTCTTGGGTGCTCACCTTCCCGGCCCGCCATATCGCCGTGCAGATCGGGTACGTGGCCCAGCCCGACGACCGCAAGGTCCACAAGCAGGTGACCCCGGAGTCGGGCGGCGTAGCCATGTTCGTGGCCCTGCTGGTCAGCTGGGCGGTGGCGGCGTCCATCCCCGCCCTCAGCTCCTTGTTCCGGGGAACCTCGGAGCCGCTCGGTCTGGTCCTCGGCGCCGCCGCCATCTTCGTGGTCGGGATCATCGACGACTTCCGGGACATGTCGGCCCCGGCCAAGGTGGCCGGACAGGTCCTGGCCGCCACCATCCTCTACTTCCTGGGGGTCACCTGGTTCCAGTTCAAGGTGCCCCTGGCTGGATTGGTGCAGCTGTCGCCGGAGTGGACACCACTGCTGACCGCCTTGTGGGTCATCGCCATCACCAACGCAGTCAACCTGATCGACGGGCTCGACGGCCTGGCCACCGGGGTGGTGGCCATCGCCTCGGGGGCGCTGGCCGTGTACGGACTCCACCTCCAGCACCTGGGCAACCTGCCCGCCGACAACATCGGGCCGCTCATCGCCGTGGTCACCTGCGGCATCTGCCTCGGCTTCCTTCCCCACAACTTCCACCCGGCCAAGATCTTCATGGGCGATGCCGGGGCACTGCTGCTGGGGCTGCTCATGGCCGCGTCCACCATGCTCATCGGGGGCCGCTCGGCCGGCACGGTCGGAGGGGTGGCGGCCCGCAGTGGTCAGACCTACTTCTTCTTCGCCCCCCTGTTCATCCCCTTCTTCATCCTCGGAGTGCCCATCGTCGACATGGCCTTCGCCTTCGTGCGCCGTACCGCCAATCGCACCGGCTTCTCCACCCCGGACAAGAACCACCTGCACCACCGGCTCCTGCGACTCGGTCACGGGCACCGCCGGAGCGTCCTCATCCTCTGGGCCTGGACGGTCCTGCTCTCGGGCTTCATCCTCTTCCCCCTCTACATCTCGAGCGTCAACGCGGTCATCCCCTTCGGCGCTCTGGCCCTGGGGGTGATCCTCTACACCCTGTTCCACCCCTCGCTCAGACGGCAGCCCGATCCCGGGGCCGATGACGACGTGCCGGCCGGCGCCGATCCGGCCTCCGACCAGCCCCCCGGGGGCCTGGGCACGGCAGCCCCGGTAGGCGCAGGTGAGAAGGAGCAGGTAGGCGCAGGTGTCCAGGAGCAGGCCGATGGGAGTGTCCAGGAGCAGGCCGGTGGGGCCGGCGTGGGTGTCCAGCGCAACGATCGCCGTGGGCCGGGAGGCACCACCGGCCAGCCGGGTGTCCCGGCGGGCGCGACCCGACCTGGCGGTGAAGTGTAAACGGAGTGTTTCCGGAGTTTGCCCGGCGACCCCAATGGTGCGATGATGCTGCCCGTGAATTGCAGGCCTTTCGCCCTACCCGTGGGCACACGAACGGCGATCGAGCATCCGGTAGCTGCAAGCGAACCACTGCGTCATCTCGAGAACAATTCGTGAAGCACCAGCTCCCCACCGCTCCTGACGAGCCCCGGCCCGCCCATGGACGACACCACCCCGACCGCCGGCCCGGAACCGGCTCCGGCGGAGGGCAACCAGCGTCTGGAGCCGGGCGCGACGGCATTCCTCACCATGGGGATCGCTGCGGCGGTCTCCCTTGTGCTGGGCGTGTTCCTCGGGCAACCACGGCGACGGGATCATCCCGCTCGGGTCCTGGCCCTGGGGCCGGGCCTCCCCGCCCTCTTCCTCCCCGGCGTCCGGCAGCGGGCTTCTGCCTGAAGCAATTTTGCGCCACACCCCCATCCTTGGTTTTGTCTCAGCCTGCCCCTCCATGCGAGGATGCCCCAGTGACCCTTGGCGTGACCCTCCCGGGACCTCGAGGCGCGCGCCAGCAAGCAGCTGGCTGGGCTCGCGGCCTTCGCCCACCTGGGCATGCTCGGCGCTCTGTGCCTGTTGGGCGGGCATGGGCCTGGGCCCCTCGCCGGTGGACCCGGGGCGGGAGCCGGTGCGTGGGACGTGCTCGGTACCCCCGGAGCCGGCCTTGGCATTAGCAACTGGCGTCAGGGTCAAGGTGCGTTCCCTCCCGGCGTTGCAATACCTGGACGTGATGCTGGTGCTGATCGCCATGGCTCCCGCTGTCGCGCTCGGTGCACCGGTGCTCGGCTATGCGATTGGCGCCGGCGGATGGATCCTGCAGCGCGTGATCGGTGAAGTCGACCGGCGTTGGACGCGCAAGGCGGCCACGCCGGTCAAACAGCTGGGCGTCACCCTCTTCGAGGGGTTCGCGCGGATCTGGTTGCTGGCAGGCTTCATCCTGATCGCGGCCCTCGTTGGCGGACGCCGGGACGGGCTCACCACCTCGCTGGTGATCTTCGGGGCGTACTCGGTGGCCTTCGCCATCAGGGTGATCTCGGGGCCGCCGCCGCGGACGGCTGTCCAATGACGCTCTTGGCCGGCATGAGCCGCCGCAGGCAGATCACCTACAGCATCCTCCTGGCCTATCTCGCAGGCTTGATCGCGCTCGGCCTGGTGTTCGGCATCCACACCCACCGGAACAACTCGTTCAACATCGTCTCTCCCTACCAGCTGGTGACTTGGGTGCACCTGGTCGGTCCGCTCAACATCAACAAGGGAGTCCTCTACCTGCTGATGACAGGAGTGCTGACCATCGGCATCCTTGTGTTTGTCGCCCGGCGCATGGAGATGCGGCCGAATCGGGTCCAAACCGCGGTTGAGTGGGGCTACGACCTCACGAGGCGGTTGGCCACCGACAGCATGGACGAGCAGATGGCGAAGAAGTGGTTCCCACTCATCTTCTCGCTCTTCGTGTTCATCCTGGTCACCAACCTCCTCGGGTACATCCCGCTGCCCGTCAACACGCTGGACAAGATCCATGCCGGCGGGCTGAGCTTCCCGTCGTTCCAGATCTATGCCGCAGACACCAACGTCGCGCTCCCGCTGGTCCTGGCACTGGGCGTCTTTATCGCGTACAACGTCGAGGGGCTCCGCGCCCACGGGTTCCGGGGGTACATCAAGTCCTTGGTCCCAGCGGGTGTCAGCGGAGGAATGCTGCTCTTCCTCTACCCGCTGGAGATCGTCTCGCACTTCCTGCGGCTGCTCTCGCTGGCGATCCGGCTGTGGGCCAACTTGCTCGCGGGGCACCTGCTGATAGATTTCATGGCCGGTGACATGGCGGTGCTGCTGGGACTGCCCGCCGTGGGCTTGTTCCTCCTGCCCATCGGTGTCGCGATCTATCTGTTCGAGTGCGTGTTGATCGCCGGTCTACAGGCTTTCATCTTCGCAATTTTGACCGCCATTTATTTGGGTGGAGCTGTCGGCAGCCATTAACAAAAAGGAACGAGGAGCTTTATGTTGCGGATCGTAGGTATCGTCATGGTTGGCCATTCTCTGATCATGGCCGCGGTTCAGTCGTATTCCGATGTCGGCGAGAACGCGGGGAAGGCGATCGCCCTCGGGGTCGGGGCCGGCGGCGGCGCCGCGGGGGCCGGTGCCGGTATCGGGATGCTGTTCGGCAAGGTGATCGAGTCGGTGACCCGCCAGCCCGAGATGCGGAACGAGATCACCTCGATCCAGTGGCTCGGGTTCGCGCTGACCGAGGCAACATTCTTCTACGGCCTGGTCGGCGGCTTCATCGCCTTCTTCCTCTAGACCGAGGGAGCTAGCACCGTGGTACTCGCATCCAGCTCCTGGCTGATCACCCCCGACGTCGGGCTGACCATCTGGACGCTCCTCGTGTTCGGGATCTCGCTCTTCATCCTCGCGAAGTTCGTGCTGCCTCGCATCGGGCAGGCACTCGACAAGCGACAGGCGGTGATCGAGGATTCGATCGATTCCGCCGACCGCACCCGCCGCGAGGCGGACGAGCTACTCGTCGAGTATCGCGAGCTGCTTCGCGATGCGCGCCAGGAGGCCGAAGAGATCGTCGAGCGTGCCCGCCAAGCGAACGCGGTGAACGAGCGCGAGGCGCGCAGTGAAGCCCAGGCGCGGCGCGAGCAGATGCTGGAGCAGACGCGCCGGGATATCGAGGCCGAGACTCGCCGCGCCCTCGACGAGATCCTTCGAGATGTCGTCGACCTCACAGTGCAGGCCACCGAACTGGTGACGCGCAAGGTGTTGACCGAGGAGGACCAGCGACGGCTGGTCGAGGACGCGATGTCCGAGCTCGACTTCACGGTTCTGAGCAGCGGACTCGGCCGGCAACCATGAGCAGCGCCAAGAGGCCCAGGTAGTGGAACAGGCTGCCGAGGTCTACGCGCGGGCGCTCTTCGAGGTCGCCTCCGAGCGCGGCGTGCTCGACACGATTCGCGAGCAGCTCGCCCAGTTTGTCGACGCGCTGTCCACCAACCACAGTATCCAGACCTTCTTCTTCTCCCCGTACCTCTCGACCGACGAGAAGAAGGATGGCTTGGGCCGGCTGATCGAGGGCGCCGAGGAGACCTTCATGAGCTTCCTCGAGACTCTGGTCGAGCGTCATCGGATGCCGGAGATCTTCCATATCCGCGCACGTTACGAGGAGCTGTGGGACGCCGAGATGAAGCGGCTGCCGGTCGAGGTGACGAGCGCGGTGGAACTCGACGACGCCTTCGTGCGCGACATCGGTGAGCGCATCGGCACCCAGACCGGAAACAAGATCGAGCTCACCAGGGTCGTCGATCCCGATATCGTCGGTGGAATCGTGCTCCGCGTGGGCGACTTCATCCTCGACGCATCCATCAGGAACCGACTGGACCAGCTTCGCAAGCAAGTCGGACGTGCGCGGCCACCCTCGCCTGTCAAGGAGCCACTCAATGCAGATCAAGCCTGACGAGATCACCTCAATCCTCAAGAGCCGGATAGAAGGTCTCGACAGCACGAGCGCTGATCTCACCGAGGTCGGGACCGTGCTGTCGGTGGCTGACGGCATCTGCCGCATCCACGGGCTCGAGAACTGCATGTCCTTCGAGATGCTGGAATTCCCCCACGACGTCACCGGGTTGGCGCTCAACCTCGAGTCCGACAACGTCGGTGCCGTGATGTTCGGCGAGTGGGAAAAGATTGTCGAGGGCGACACCGTAAAGCGCACCAAGCGCCTGCTGGAGATTCCCGTCGGTGAGGAGATGCTCGGGCGGATCGTCGATCCGCTCGGAAACCCGCTCGACGGCAAGGGGGAGATCCGGACGCCCACGACGCGTCCGGTCGAGCACAAGGCGCCAGGAGTCGTCCAGCGTCAGCCGGTCAAGGAGCCGATGCTCACCGGATTGAAGGCGATCGATTCGATGATCCCGATCGGCCGCGGCCAGCGAGAGCTGATCATCGGTGACCGAAAGACCGGTAAGACGGCTATCGCCATCGACACGATCATCAATAACACGGACCGTGACCTGATCTGCGTCTACGTGGCGATCGGGCAGCGCAAGTCGACCGTGGCGCAACTGGCGAGCGTGCTCGAGGAGGCCGACGCGCTGAAGAACACGATCATCGTGATGGCCGCCGCCGACGAGGCCGCGCCGATCAAGTTCCTGGCGCCCTATGCGGGCTGCGCGATGGGGGAGTACTTCCTCTACAACGGCAAGGCCGCGCTGACAATCTACGACGACCTCACCAAGCACGCCTACGCCTACCGTCAGATGTCCCTGCTGCTGCGCCGCCCGCCGGGCCGCGAGGCGTATCCCGGCGATGTCTTCTACCTGCACTCCCGGTTGCTGGAGCGGGCGGTCAAGCTGTCCGATGACGTCACCGATCCGATGACGGGGAAGAAGCTCCCTGGCGGCGGGTCGCTGACCGCTCTGCCGGTGATCGAGACGCAGGCCGGTGACGTGTCGGCCTACATCCCGACGAACGTGATCTCGATCACGGACGGGCAGATCTACCTCGAGCCGAGCCTCTTCTATTCTGGCGTGCGTCCGGCCATCAACGTCGGTATCTCGGTCTCGCGGGTCGGCGGCAATGCCCAGAGCACGCCGATGCGCCGGGTGGCGGGCCGCCTGAAGCTCGAGCTCTCCCAGTACCGCGAGCTCGAGGCGTTCGCCCAGTTCGGGTCCGAGCTCGACCCGGAGACCCAGCGGACGCTGGCTCGCGGCCAGCGCCTCGTGAGGACGCTGAACCAGGCGGAGCGCAGCCCGATGCCGGTCGAGGAGCAGGTGGTGCAGATCTACGCGGCTACCAATGGGTACGTCGACCGGATCACGATCGACAAGGTCGAGCGGTTCCTCTCCGAGCTGATCGAGAGGGTGCGGGGCACCGACCCCGATCTGCTCCAACAAATCGGAGGCGGGGATTGGGGTGAGCAGACCCAGGCGCGAGTGGACGCGGCCGTGGAGCAGTTCGCCAAGGACTTCGGCTTCGACCTCGACGAAGAGGGACATCCGCTTGTCGAGGGCGCTGAGGAGCCACGTCGCGCCAGCCCGACTGGAGCCACGACCGAGCAGTCGGGAGAGGAGAAGGAGGAAGTCGCGTCGTTGCAGTGATGCACGCGCGCCTCAACCACCATGCCACAGTCGCCACGCGACGTCCGCACCCGCATTAGAGCGGTCACGAATATCGAGAAGATCACCCGGGCGATGGCGATGGTCGCCGCCGCCCGATTGCGCCGCGCGGTGCAGCGGATCGAGGCGTTGCGGCCGTACGCGAGCGCCATCCGGCGGATGACGCGGCAGGCCGCGCAGGCGTCAGGAGCAATGGGACGGGTGCCGATCCTCCAGGAGCGCCCCGAGGTGCGTACGGTCGGCCTCCTGCTTGTCGCCGGGGATCGCGGCCTCGCGGGAGCGTTCAACTCCAACATCGTTCGCGCCGGAATCGGGGCTGGGCGCGAGCACGAAGCCGCCGGTCGGCGGGTCCTCTACTTCGCCTCCGGCCGCAGAGCCGCCTCGTCGCTGACCTTCCGCGGGTTGGCACCGGTCGACAGCTTCACCGGCTTCACCGACCGTCCCAACTACGCCGACGCCCGCCGAATCGCGGGGCGACTTGTGGTCGCCTATCTTGACGAAGAGGTCGACCAAGTGGAGGTCTTCTATAACGGATATGCCTCGGCCATCTCGCAGGTGGTCCGGCGTGAGACGCTGCTGCCCTTGCAGCGGGCCACCTTGCTCGAGGAGGAGCCCCCCGAGGAGCCAGCTTCTGGTGCGGACCAACAACGCCGCGTCGCGCCCGAGTACGAGCCCGACGCCGAGCCGGTGCTGAGGAGGCTCGTCCCCGACTACGTCGAGGTCTCGATCTATCGAGCGCTGCTCGAGTCGACTGCGTCGGAGCACGGCGCGCGCATGACCGCGATGCGCCAGGCCTCCGACAACGCCAGCGAACTGATGCAGGACCTGACCCTGCAGATGAACCGGGCGCGCCAAGCCGAGATCACCCAGGAGATCATGGAGGTCGTCGCCGGGGCCGAGGGCCTCGGCTAGATCCCCAGGCGGGCTAGATCCCCAGACAGGAGAGACATGACACTGACAGAAGAGACCACCCCGGCGGCGGAGAGCCGCCACGAGAATGTCGGCCGGATCGAGTCGATCCAAGGGGTCGTGATCGACGCGGTCTTCCTCGACAAGCTTCCCGAGATCAACCACGCCATCAAGGTGCTCCGACCGACATCGGCGCGCGCCGAGGAGGACATGGACATCGACGCCGCGGAGGACGACTACCTGATCTTCGAGGTGCAGCAGCATCTCGGGGACGACCGCCTCCGAGCGGTGGCCATGGACACCACCGATGGCCTGGCGCGCGGCGCCGAGGTGATCGACACGGGCGCCCCGATCACCGTTCCGGTAGGCAGAGCCACGCTGGGAAGGATCTTCAACCTGCTGGGAGAGCCGATCGACGATGGCGCCGCGCTGGAGCCGACCGTCGAGCGCTGGCCGATCCATCGCGAGGCCCCCACCATGGAGGCGATGACGCCGACCACGGAGATCTTCGAGACTGGCATCAAGGTGGTCGACCTGCTGGCGCCCTATGTCAAGGGCGGCAAGGTCGGACTGTTCGGCGGTGCCGGTGTGGGGAAGACCGTGATCATCCAGGAGCTGATCCACAACCTTGCTCAGGAGCACGGTGGTCTGTCGGCGTTCTGCGGCGTCGGGGAGCGCTCGCGCGAGGGCAACGACCTGTGGCTGGAGATGAAGGAGTCCGGGGTGCTCGACAAGACGATTCTCGTCTTCGGGCAGATGAACGAGCCGCCCGGCGCCCGCATGCGGGTAGCCCTTTCCGGTCTGACCATGGCGGAGTACTTCCGCGATCAGGAGGGCCAGGACGTGCTGCTCTTCATCGACAACATCTTCCGCTTCGTCCAGGCGGGCTCCGAGGTCTCCGCTCTGCTCGGCCGGATGCCCTCGCAGGTCGGCTACCAGCCGACGCTCGAGTCCGAGATGGGCCAGCTCCAGGAGCGCATCACCTCCACGCGCCGCGGCTCGGTGACAAGCGTGCAGGCGATCTATGTGCCCGCCGACGACCTCACCGACCCGGCCCCGGCGTCGGTGTTCGCCCACTTGAACGCGACCACGGTGCTGTCACGGTCGATCGCCGAGAAGGGCATCTATCCCGCCGTTGACCCGCTCGAGTCGACTTCGACGATCCTCAAGGCGGACATCGTAGGCGAGGAGCACTTCCGCGTCGCCACCGAGGTCCAGCAGGTGCTCCAGCGTTACAAGGAGCTTCAGGACATCATTGCCATCCTCGGTATCGATGAGCTCTCGGACGAGGACAAGGTGGCGGTCAACCGGGCCCGCAGGCTCGAGCGGTACCTCTCACAGCCGTTCTACGTGGCCGAGCAGTTCACCGGCACCCCAGGCGCGTACGTCCCGATTGCCGAGACAGTCCGTGGCTTCAAGGAGATCCTCGAGGGAAGGTACGACGATTTCCCCGAGCGGGCGTTCTTCATGAAGGGCACGATCGACGAGGTGATCCGGGATGCCAGTGGAGAGGCTGGGGGCTGATGGCCCACGCCAAGTTCCCCGTCGAAGTCCTCACGCCCGAGGGTGAGGTGTTCAACGGAGAGGTGGAGATGGTCTCGACCCGCACCACCCTGGGTCAGATCGGCATTCTCGCCAGGCACGCCCCGCTGCTGGCCACCCTCGAGCCCACCGAGCTGCGGCTGTACAAGACCGAGACCGAGGTGCTTCGGTTCGCGCAGGCGGAAGGCTACCTCCAGGTCGGTGACAACCACGCGCTGGTGCTGGTCGAGGAGGCCTATCCCCTCGCAGACCTGGACGCAGACGACCTGCGAGAACGCCTGCGGATCGCCGAGCAAGCGCTTGAGCAGGCCGGCGAGGACACCGAGAGGCGCCAGGTGGCCGAGCGTGACAGGCGGCGCTGGGAGCGGTTCCTGAGCCTCACCGAGTAGCGGCTCCGTGCCCTCCGCCGTGGGGGAGTGGCACGCAGAAGGCTCGGTGTGGCCCGGCTGGGACCGGAGCCGGTGGCCACCGAGATCGACGGGCCACGGCGGGCCCTGGGGGACGGCTCGCTGGGCCGGATCCCCGCCCATCTGACGCTGGTGCCGCCCGTCAACGTCGGCCAGGAGCGCCTCGCTGAGGCCAGAGACCGCGTGCGGCAGCGCCTGATCCGGTCCGACTGCGTGGCCCGCGCCGGGTCGTGGTCAGCCGAATTCGATGGCGCTGTACTCGGCCAGTTTGTGCAGCGGATGCTTGGCGTAGATGAGTCGCACCGTGCCCGACTTGGACCGCATGACCAGAGACTGGGTGGTCGCACCAAACTCGTCGTAGCGCACGCCGTGGAGCAGCTCCCCGTCGGTGATGCCGGTGGCGGCGAAGAAGCAGTTGTCTCCCCGTACAAGGTCGTCGGTGGTCAGGACGGCGTCGAGGTCGTAGCCGGCGTCGACGGCGGCCCGGCGCTCATCGGTGTCCCGTGGCCACAGGCGCCCCTGGATCTCGCCCCCCATCGACTTGAGCGCGGCGGCGGCGATGACCCCCTCGGGCGTCCCGCCCACGCCGATCAACAGGTCGACACCGGTGTCGGGCCAGGCGGTGGCGATGGCGCCGGCCACGTCGCCGTCGGTGATCAGCCGGATACGCGCCCCGGAACTGCGCACCGAGGCGATGAGCTCCCCATGGCGGGGACGGTCGAGGATGACCACGGTCAGATCCCGGATGCTGGTCCCCTTGGCCTTTGCCACCGCCCGCAGGTTGTCCTCGATGGGCAAGGTGATGTCGATGGCCCCCACGGCCCGCGGACCCACGGCCAGCTTCTCCATGTAGACGCACGGACCCGGGTCGAACATGGTCCCCTGCTCGGAGACCGCGATCACCGCCAGGGCGCCGCCTCGGCCGAGGGCGGTCGGGGTGGTCCCGTCGATGGGGTCCACGGCGATGTCGGCCTTCGGCGGGGTGCCGTCGCCGATGCGCTCTCCGTTGTACAGCATCGGCGCATTGTCCTTCTCACCCTCGCCGATCACCACCACGCCGTCCATGGCAATGCTCGACAGCACGATCCGCATGGCGCTCACCGCGGCACCGTCGGCCCCTTCCTTGTCGCCACGCCCCATCCACCGTGATGCGGCCAGCGCCGCCGCCTCGGTGACCCGGACGAGTTCCATGGCCAAATTGCGGTCGGGGGCCTGCGACTCGATGTTCACGGACCATGACGATAGTGGCTGAGGCGCCGGCAAAACGGCGTCGCCTGCGGAAGCCGGCAGAACCGACGTGCCACGGGGTGTGCATGGCCGCGTCCAGCTTCCCTATGCTGGCCCGGTGAGCTCAGGGGAAGGATCCGAGGTGCCGGGGGCATTCGATGCGTGGCAGGCGGCCTACGACCAGGCTGTGCTCAGGGACGCCGACTTCGAGACCATGTCGGGGGTCCCGCTCGAGGCGGTCTACGGTCCGCGAGCACCGGACGCCACTGGCACGGCGGGCGCACCGGGCCCCGGGGAGTGGCCGGGCGTATTCCCCTACACCCGGGGCCCGTACGCCTCGATGTACCGCTCCAAGTTGTGGACGATGCGGATGTTCGCCGGCTTCGGGACCGCCGAAGACACCAACGCCCGCTTCCGCGACCTCCTCCGGGCCGGGGGTGACGGGCTCTCCGTCGCCTACGACCTGCCCACGCTGATGGGTCGCGACTCGGACGACCCGCTGTCGGAGGGAGAGGTCGGACGGTGCGGGGTGGCCGTCGACACCCTTGCCGACACCGAGGACCTCTTCGATGGCATCGACCTGTCGGCCACCACCACCTCGATGACCATCAACTCGCCGGCGGCGATGTGCTTCGCCATGTACGTGTCGGCGGCGGAGTCGGCGGGCACCGAGCGGAATCGGCTCGGGGGAACACTGCAGAACGACATGCTCAAGGAGTACCAGGCCCAAAAGGAGTACATCTTCCCGCCCCGCCCGTCCCTGCGGTTGGTCACCGACATCATCCGCTACTGTGCCGCCGAAATGCCCCGATTCCATCCGGTGTCGGTATCGGGCTACCACATCCGCGAAGCCGGCTCGACGGCCGCGCACGAGTTGGCCTTCACCCTGGCCAACGGCTTCGCCTACGTGGAGGCGGCCCGGGCCGCCGGCCTAGGGGTCGACGAGTTCGCGCCCCGCCTCTCCTTCTTCTTCAACGCCCACATCGACTTCTTCGAGGAGATCGCCAAGTACCGTGCTGCCCGCCGCATCTGGGCGACATGGATGCGCGACCGCTACGGCGCCACCGAGGCCCGTTCGCTGATCTGCCGGTTCCACACCCAGACCGCCGGCGTGTCGCTCACCGCCCAGCAACCCGAGCTG